>Ga0302326_10003634_pt1 | contig 36184 bp, 29 predicted proteins | sample Palsa_T0_3_FD_202264 | JGI IMG/M metagenome (GOLD analysis project Ga0302326, IMG submission 202264) | Peat permafrost microbial communities from Stordalen Mire near Abisko, Sweden - Palsa_T0_3 | ecosystem: Environmental > Terrestrial > Soil > Palsa > Peat permafrost | place: Sweden: Abisko... | reverse complement strand
CTCGAGGCCACGCTCGTAATCGGTGTAGGCATCCGGTCCGAGATAGCCGTCCGGCCAGATCATGCCGTCGCGCAGACATAGAAACAATCGATATCTCTTGAGAAGATCCCGCGACAGTTGATCGTAGAGGATGGTGTAATCAATTGGTATTCCGAGGTCTTTGAAGACCCGGTCCAGACTCACGCGAATGTAGTCTGGGTTGTGGAAGCGGTCGCCGATTAAGGCTAGCGCTCTGACTGGCCTGTCACTCGTCTGGGCCGCGGCCAAGCCGATCAGCCCGGCCCCCGCGGTTGCGCCGGCGCCCCCCAGGAGCCGTCTGCGAGAGATTTTGTTGGTTGAAGACTTCATGGAGTTATGTCCGTCCTTTCACAGGTTGACTGAACCATACTGAGCATCACGCTTGGTCGTAGAGAAGGACCGTGTAATTTTTCGATGTGAGTGTTTTTTCAATAGTAGGCCAAACCTTCTTGTGCGTCTCGCTGGCAACCCAGGCTTGTCGCAGCTCTTCGCTGGCAAAGATAAGTTCGAAACGGTAATTGGCCCCCGCGGGCGCCGAGCCGGCCAGCGCCGAGCGAAGCTTCAACATCTTGACATCGATATATCCGGCCTGCCTGGCAGCGGCGGGACGGAAAATGGTGTGGAAGTTATGCAGCATCTCCTGCTCTTTTGCCGGATCTACCGACAAGTCCACGTGCAACTGAATCGGAGCTCCCTTGGGTTCCGCGCCGGCCGCCGCCACGCACGCTCCGACCAGAATCGTTTTTAAACAAGCTCTGCGCCTCATGCCTGCTCCTTTCATAGACTCGGCTCATATAATGGCTGCTCGCCGTGAGCGGCCAGTTTGATGCGATACAGGCCCGTGCGGGCCGTAATGTACAGGGTCGTGCCATCGCCGCCCCAGTTGCAGTTGGCGGGCGTCTCGGGTGGCTTGATGGTTCCCAGGTGCTTCCCCTCCGGCGAGAATACCCACAGGCCACCGGGGCCCGCACAGTATAGATTGCCCTTTGTATCCACCTTCATGCCGTCCGGCAACCCGTCTTCCTTTTCCGCTGTGACATCGAAGAATACCCGTCCGTTTTTCACGCTGCCGTCGGGCTGCACGTCGTACTGCATCCAGACTTTGTGTTTTTCGTCGGAATTGGCGATGTACAAAATCTTGTGATCCGGCGAAAAAGCGATGCCGTTGGGCCGCGTCAGATCCCGAATCACCGCTTGCAGCTTCCGGCCCGCCAGCCTGAATACACCGTTGAACTTCAGCTCCTTTTGGGGATCGTCGTCCTGCTTCAACAATCCGTAGGGTGGGTCGGTGAAATAGAGCGAACCGTCCGCACTAAAAACGAGGTCGTTGGGGCTATTCAGACGCTTTCCCTCGAACCGGTCCACGAGCACGGATATCTGGCGGTCCTTACCGATGGTCACAATGCGGCGATTGCCGTGCTGGCAGAGCAACACGGCGCCGTTCTTGTCGGCGACCATGGCGTTCGGACCAATGAAAGATCCGGGCGGCGCATCATTCTTGTCATAGCCGCCGGGCCGCAATATTTCGATGACGTTTCCATCGGGAGACCACTGCCGCACCACATTCCCCATCACGTCGCTGAACCATAGGTGCCCGGCCGGGAACCACAACGGCCCTTCCGTGAATTGAAAGCCGCCGGCCAGCTTTTCGATCTGCGCCGTTGCGGGAACCAGCGCATCGAAGGCGGGGTCGAGGCGCACGATGCTGCCCACGGGGGGAGGCGTCGCCTTCGGTTCAGCGGCCGGCTTCGGCGCGCAGGAACAGAGCATCAGAACATTGGCGAGCGTAAAGACGAATTTATTCATTATCTGTTTGCCTGAAATTTTTGCAATTCTTCTCTTGCGAGTTCTTCGTTTCCCTGCTGGCGATATAGCATCGCAAGCTGGTAGTGAACCTGGTTGAGAGAAGCGTCGATCTGGAGCGCTTTTCGTAGAGACTGGACTGCCTTCTCCTGGTCGCCTGATTTTCCTTCAGCCTTGCCCAGATCGGCCCACGCGTAAGCGTCGCGCGGATATCGCTCGACGATTTGCCGCAGGATGGCGAGCGCTTTGTCCGGCTGATCCTCCTGCAGGTAAAGACGGCCAAGATCGGCCTTCGCCCGGTCATTCTGGGTATCGGCGGCAACGGCAGCAAGCAACTCATCTTCCGCTTCGCTCAGCCGGACGTTCTGCGCGAGCAGGCGGCCCGCCGCAAAGTGATCATTGGCCGCCCTGTACTGCCGCAGCGCCTCTTCCACTTCGTTCCGCGATTCGTACATATAGCCGCGGATGCTGTGGGCCGCGGCGGAATCCGGATCGTGCGTGAGTACGGCATCGAAGCTGCGCTTCAGGAAACCCGCGAGCGTATCGTACTCGCGTATCATGGGCGGCTCGGCGAGATCTGCCGCGCGCAGCCGGTATTTTTGCACAGCTTCAGCCTGCTGCCTCTCTTCGGCTCGCCGCAGGCTGAGCCACACGAAAGCCGCTGAATCCGGTCCTAATTCATTGCTCGCACGCGAAATTTCGCGGATTCGTTCGATGCAAGCCAAACCAACGGTGTAGTTCACTTCGGGATCTTCGGGGAAAGCGCGCAGGGCGTGGGTTGCCGTTTCCAGCCGAAGCCGGCCGAGCGCCAATTGATCGCGAAGGAGGAACAAGAAAGCTTCCCGATTGTTGGGCTCCGCTTGAAGCGCTGTCTCCAGTTCCTTGGCCGACTCTTGAAATTCGCCCATGCGGAACTCCGCAAGCCCCAGGAATAAATGGGCGCCGGCCAGGTCGGGCTTGAGCCGCAATGCGGACCGGAGGCGCTCCGCACACCTCTGGTAGTCTCCAAGGCGGTAATATACTAACCCTAAATTGTGGCTGGCCTCCGCTAAGTTCGGGTCCTTGCGGACGATCAGCTCGTACGCGGCAGCGGCATCTTGCAGTTTGCCTTGTTTTTCCAGGGAGCGCGCGCGCTCGAACTGCGCACTGACGGATCCGGCATCTGAGCCGGCAATCGCCGCCTGCTGCCGCGCAGCTTGCGCCACCAGCTCCGGACCGAGAGCTTCGGCGCGAGCAAAGGCTGCGCGCGCTTGTTGCACGTCGCCCTTCATGGTGAAAGCTTCCGCCAACCGCAAGTAGTTCGGACCGTCCCCTCTTAACTTCACAGCTTCGCTCAAGCTGGCCAGAGCCGCGTCGGGTTTCTTGCTGCGCAAAGCTACCAATCCTCGCGCGGCATCGGCAGAAGCCAGCACGCCATTCTTCCAGTCCCGGAATTCGGACCGGCTCATACGATCCGGCCGGGGGCTTGCATTGGCGACTTCGATCGCGTGCGTCGCGTATTGGTCGGCGAGCGAGAAGCTCGCGAGGTCGTCCTTATCGGCGATCATCAGCGCCGATTCGGCGAGAACGGAAGCCTCAGTAGGATTGACCGCCAGCACCGTAGTGGCGACTCTTCTCGCCGCGGCGTAGTCATTCCTTCCCCGAAATACTTCAAACTCAGACTTCAGCGCATTCTCCCGAAACTCAGAATCGGGGAAGCGGGACAAAAATTCCTCGGCGGCGCGAATGACGGCGAGCGGCTCTTTTGCCAGCAGGACTGCGCCGAACGAATCCAGCTCCGCGCGCGTCTTGACTTGAGGCGCGCGCCGCGGTGCCGGCTGCGAACCCATAGCGGACCCGGCGCCCGCGGGGACATCCTGCTCCTTCAGTTGGCGGAAAAGCTCCAATTCTTTTTCACTCAGCTTCCGGGTCGCCGGCTGAGTTGCATAAAGATTCCCCAGGAGAAAATGCGGCGTCTCCCAAAGGGGATCGAGCCTGGCCGCTTGCTGATACATCTGAATGGCCTTGTCGGTTTGGCCCAGTGCTCGATAGACACGCCCGGCAATCTCGGCATTGTCGGCGGACTGTGGCTCTAACTCGACCGCCTTTAGCGCGGGCGCAAGGGCCGCCTGCGGGTCGTTGAGGTCCAGCTCGGTTTCAGCCAATGCGCTGAACGGCCAGCTATACGTAGCCGACTCCGCCGCTTTCTGAAATTCATCCCGGGCGGCGGGAAAGTGCACGAGTTGCCGCAGACTGATTCCCAGGAAATAATGAGCCTTGAAACTGGCCGGCGAGAGTTCCAGGGCCTTCTGAAAATTACGGCTGGCCTCGCTGGGATTCTGTTCCGCTTCAAGAGCAAAACGGCCGGCCAAATAGTAGGCCTGGGCAGAGCGCGGGTCGATTTCGAGCGCTCGCGCGATTGCCGCGTGAAACAACTCGCGCTGACCCAGCAGGAAAAGATTCAGCGCGAGATCGGTTTCAATCGTCGCGTCATCGGGATGAGCAGCCTCCGAGACCTCCAGTTGGCGGACATTGGCAAAATATGACGCCACCGTCTGATCGGCCGGCTGCGCCAATGCCGCCACTCGAAGCCACAAAAGAAGCAAGACAACCCTTATGCGAGTCACTACCAGTAAAGGGTACCTGATAATTGGCCGATCCTCGCTGCGCCGGCGCTGGTAATTCGCCCGAAGCTCGGATTATTAATGTCCGTAACGGGAGCGCCCCAGTTCACGACGTTGGGGAGGTTAAAAAACTCAGCTTTCAACGAGAACCGCAACCGCTCATATATCGGAATTGACTTTTGGAGCGCGGCATCCCACTCGCGAGTACCGAACGCCCGAATCTGACTGAACAGCCGCGGCGCGTCGCCGAAAGTAAATGGCGCGGGAGCAGCAAACGCCGCCGGGTTGAGATATAGATCCGTCGCAGGGTCGAACGAAGACCGGTCACTGTGTAATAAGAGCTGTGAGCCGACCACATCGGGCCGAACCCCTCCAATCGCCGGCAGGCTCAATTCGGTGCTTATGCCCAATGGCACCCCACGCTGCAACGTCACAATTCCGGAAGTTTCCCATCCACCGAGAACATATTTGTCCAAAACTTTATTTCCCGTTCTCAGGAACTTGTTCTCACCTAAAGGAAGGTCGTAAGTATAGGCGGCAACGAAAGCCTGGGGCACATCGGCTGCAGCTACGGCCTTCTCGAGCCGGAGGTTGTAGTAGTTCTGCGCACTGCCGAGGAATGCTCCTCCGCCTTCCCCGTCCGCGTCGGTCAGATCTTTCGAGAGAGTGTACGATACTAACAACGACAACCCATTGCTATATTTTTTTTGCACGCGCGCCTGCAGTGCATTGTAGCTATTGTTGCCGATCGGATCGGAAGACGTGGTGATCGCCTGATATTGCGGATAGGGCCGCAGCGATTGTGCAACGCTTCCCTCGAAACCAGCGTACGGCGCGGTAAATCCCGCGGCGGTGGCGGCCGTGGAGCCGATGGCATCATTCAAAGTCTGACCCAGCGACAGATATTGCGGATTCAATTGGTTGTAATCCAGATTACCGTTTAATAAGTGATGTGCCGCGGTGCCCACGTAGCTTACGTCGAGCAGGATGCCGCGCGGCAGCATCCTTTGTATACCCACATTCCAGTTTTCTACCATGGGAAGCCGCGCGCCATTCGGTTGCATCCACGAAGTCGAGCCGCCATTGGCGAAGGTGGGAACAAAAAACGGACCCTGCGGAACCGAAGGGAAGCCGATTGCCCAATTGAAGGCAGGCGACACGCCCGCATTGAGGCTCGCCAGCGTTGCCTGCGTGTAGTATCCCTGCTGATTCAGGAAGATGGCGGGTCCAGCATTGGTGTCGTACATAATACCGTAGGCCGCACGAAAAACGGTGTCCTTGTTGAATGAATACGCGATTCCGATGCGGGGGCCGAAGCCTTTGTGCCAGGCTTGCGCAAACTGAGTCTGGCCGCTGCGGCCCGTGCCGCTTCCCGCGAATACCAAGGCGCCCAGACGATCGCCCGCACCCGAATTGGGCAGCGTCGGATCGAAATTCGCCAGGCGATCCAGTTTGTCAGTGATGGGTGGTTCATACTCCCAGCGCAGACCGTAGGTGAGGGTCAGGTTATGCCGGATCTTCCAGCGATCCTGGGCGTACACTCCCCAATTACGGAATAAGAACGCTTGCGATGGCTGTTGACCATAAGTCGCCGAATCCACGTCTCCGAGCAGAAAGCTCGCCGCTCCAAACCCTGTGTTCAGATTGCCAGGCAATCCGGTCTCCTGGGGGCCGAAGTTGAAAGTCCCAAATGGCGTGAAACCGCCGGCTTGCTGCAACCCGGTCGTATAGTAGCGGTTCTGCATCACGCCGAACTGATAACTATGACTACCCTTGATCCAAGTGAAGTCATCCGAGACACGCCAGTTCTGATGCGCAATCTTGTTGACTTCGCCGCCAATGCCTAGATAGTAGCCGCTGGCGGCGATGGTGCTCTGTCCAGTCTGATCGAGGATTCCGCCCAGCCCCGCCTTCTGGTTGAGATCCGAACCGGCCGTAAGGCTTTCCTGATCCCCTTGATGGTTGAAGAATGACCAGCGATTGAATGAGGCGCCAAAATGATTGAGTTTATTGGCGGACAGCGTCTGATCCCAGTTGAAGATGCCGCGCCGGCCTTGGTTGTTGCCAAATGTTCCACTGAGGACCGGACCGAAAGCGCCATCACTGGTGGTTGGCTCAACGGTGTGGTTGTAACTGGCGGAAATCCGGCCATTGTGAATGGACTGGTCGATCTTGATCAAACCCTGGTCCATCTCATTGGTTGAGGTGCTTGGCCCAATGTAATTACTCGATACTCCCGGAAGGTTCGGCAACGGCAACAAGTTTGCAAAGTAGCTGGAAATCGGACTGATTTCATTTTGAGGGATGATGTTTCCGGGGAACGGTTGCCTGGTGAATCCTCCCGATCCGTTCGGCACCGTCGTGCTTGGATCATAAATCAGCGGAAGCCCCGGGGCGCTGAAGTTGCCTTGGCGCATGTCCGCCGTGAGCAAGCTATAGAAAGTGCCGGGGTTGGAATTGCTGTAACGAAAACCGTCGTAATACATGTAAAAAAACGTGCGGTTGTGGCCATTGTATAGGTGCGGGATCAGAATCGGGCCGCCCGCTTCGATACCGAATTCATTCTGATGGTCGACGGCTACCGTCGGCGCAAAGAAATTGCGGGCGTCTACATCCTGGTTACGAAGGTATTCGAATGCGGAGCCGTGTATCGCGTTGGTGCCGGACTTGTACTCGTACTTGATGACTCCCGTGGAAGTACGGCCATACTGCGCCTCGATGTTATTGCTCACTACCTGAAATTCCTGCAGGGCGAAGGCCGGCACGGTATTCTGCGATCCCTGAATTCCGGCGCCGAATGCTACGGGAGAGACAGTCGCGCCATCGATCTGAACCTCCTGATCGAGACCCACGCCGCCATTCAACCGCGCCGAGAAAGAGCAGCCCTGATAGCCGGGCGTCAGTTTCAGAAAATCCGCGGAGTTACGGATCCCACCCGACACAGCCAAAGGCAGATTCATGACCAGCTCGTTCTCTACCGTGGTCCCCACGGAGCTCGAGTTGGGCGCCAGCAGAGGGGTGACTCCTCCCACTACATCTACGGCCTGTGCCGCGGAAGCGAGCGATAGGCCGAAGTCTATTCCAACATCAGCCCCTACAGTCACATCTACTTTTTCACGAATCGAAGTTTGAAAGCCTGGATTCGTTACCTTGATATTGTAAGTGCCTATAGGGAGCTGCAACAGATAGTAGCCTCGGTCGTTTGAAGTTGTGGTAGTGACGACATTCGTACCGACGTCCTGAGCGGTTACGGTCGCCCCTACGATCACGGCTCCGGACTGATCGGTAATCAGGCCGCTGACACGATTGTTGCTTTGCGCCCGAAGCAGGGACTGCGCAGAAAGCACCAGCCCCAACAGTAGAACCACGGAACCTTTACACAAAACTACTGAGTTTTGTCCAACAGACGACATGACCCGTCCTCCTCTTCACCACGAAGAGCAAATCTTGTGGAACCTGTTGTCACCAACCTTTGGCCTTGTTCCACAAGATGGAACACGTGGTTCCATTTCTTGATGTGGTCTGGTATATCATGGATCGGAGATGCTGTCAAGCGACGCTGATCGATTTTTTTCCGTGTCATGATGCTGCGAATGAAAAGGGAGAGTAGCCAGAGCCCCGTGAAGGTCCTGCGCAAGGCCTTTCAGATTCTCGAGGTGCTGCACCGCGCAGCGCCGGAGGGTGCGCGGTTGAGTGAGATCGTAGCTGCCGTCAAGCTTCCCAAACCAACCGTATTCCGCATCTTGCGGACGTTAGAGACGCTGGGCTATGTCGTGTTTGACGGCGCGCTGGAGACCTATCGAATCTCTCAGCGCCTGAAGGATCTTGGCCAGAGCAATGTATCCGAGCTGGTTAGCCGCCTTGCCCGTCCGGTCATGATGACACTGCTGGCAGAGTTCGAACAGACCGTGAATCTTGCGCTATTGGAAGATGACAGGCTCGTTTACAAAGATATGCTGGAGGGTCTGCGCTCGATTCGAATGCAGCCCATTCCAGGCGTATTTCTGTCCATAGGAGAATCTGCTCTGGGCAAGAGCATTCTTGCCTTTTTGCCCAGAGAACGCGCCCTGAGCTTAGTCCTGAAGTCGCATGCCAAACCTGCGAACTCTCGAGGGAGCAGCCGGACGACAGCGTTGTTTCAGGAGCTCGACAAGGTGCGTCGCAGCGGCTTCGCCGTCGATGACGAGCAGGTGGAAAAGGGACTGCGCTGCATCGGGGCCCCGATCTTTGACAGGACAGGCCAGCCAATCGCTTCCATCAGTGTCTCCGGCAGCACCAGCGTTCTCGACAGCGCTGCCATACGAGTGGTTGCCAAGAGAGTAAAGTGCGCATGCGACGGCATTTCCCAGGAACTCGGCTTCTCACCGTAGCGCTCCTGAGCTGCTATTGCTTTTCTCCAAATCCGTAAACGGTGGAATCGAAAGTCGTGACATACACCCTTCCCCCCGAAACAGAGATGCCGCTGAAATGTGTCCACGACGTCATGGTTTCTCCGCTCGAAAAGAGCTGCTTGCCTGTTCGCGAGTCGAATGCGTAAAGTACGGTGTTCCCGGCGTGCTTGGCAATGCGCTCGGCTGAGTTGTACAGGCCTCCATTGTCCTTGGACTGGCGGGCGAACTCTCCGTTGGATATCGCCAGGACCAGATCTCCTGCAACAATGGGAGGCTCGGGAAGATTCATATTCCGCGAGATCCACGCTGGAACAACTGCCGGTTTGCCGTCTTTCTCCTCGATGCGGAAAGCCATGATGCTTCCGTTGGGCGCATCGCCGTTGGTGAGCGGAAACTTTACGCCGCTCGCGGCGGGTCCTAAAGCAGGCGCAAACAGCCAGCGCGTCTTTTTGTCGTCCTCCATGGTTGCGAAGGAGCCCCAGAATCCGCTGGCGGCGAAATCTGCCTGTTCGTTCACCAGAACCGGACTTTTGTACAGTGGCGTCTTATGATCTCCGCCGCCGATACCCTTCGCGTCAAGCAAATACACAACGCCTTCCTTGCCTCCCGCGGCCACCACCTCGCGGCCGTTCAACGGAAAGACCGTAGCCGACATGCTGCCCATGTCGAGATCTTTGCGAGTCAGATAATTGTGGTTGAGGGGAGTGAAATAGTCGACCAGTTTGAGGTCTTTGGCCGAAAGCTGCAGGATTGTATCGGGAAACTCGCCCTTACCTGGGTCGTAGCTGCCGTCTCCAGTGCCTGCAAACACCATGCCCGCTTCGCTCACCGCCACGCCGGCGCGGCCCCAAATGCCGGCTCCGTCCTTGGCGGCCTGGAAGAATTTTGGCTTGGCGTCCCGTGCAGTGAGGTCTAACGCATAGACGCCCGACCTAGCTCCATTACATCCCTGTGAGACGGTCGTGTAGAGCACGTCATCGGCAACATTCAGGCTCCAGTTCTTGGAGAATGGCGGCACGAATTGCAGCGGGGGCTTGACATCCTCCCCATTCAAGATGTTCAGCACATGCAATTTGCCGTCGCTCGAGATAGCGTAGACGCTGACGTTCAGATCCTCTTTTCGGAGGAGAGGCGTCGCATTCAGGGATGCGGGGCAGAGCCAGTGCGGCTGGTCCCTGGGCTTCCCTTCCGCCGTGAACGTTTTCTTCCAAAGAAGTTTGCCGGTCGATGCTTCGAGCCCGAAGAGATTATCGGAGGCGCCCCCCACAACGGCGATTTCCTTCATCCCCTTGTCGGTAACCACCCATTCCGAGACGACCGCCTCGGTGAGCGAATTGAGTTCTCGCGGTTGGTTGTCGAGATGGGTCTTCCAAATCAGGCTGATCGATCCTGCATTTTCCCGGTTGATGTCCGTCTCCTTGGGGCTCCAGCCCGTACGTTGCGGATCGTGGCCGTAGGAGAGCCAATCGTCAGCCCCCAGCGGGCACAGCAAAACGAGCAATCCGCATACAGCCGGCAGAACTTTTCGATTCATAACAATTGATAAATTATCACAATGAAACGTAACGGGATCAGGCCGCGGGGAGCGGCGCGAATACTTGGGCTGGGGTTAATGGTGGCGACGGCTGCTGTGGGCGCTGGTCCGCTGCCTGCTAACCTCCAGTTCCTTCCAGGCCCGGTGAATGGCCTGCTGGTTGAGAACAAGGTGCTGGTCTACGGGGATGCGAGCCGCGGTTTGAAGCGGGCGGCCTATGTGCTCTTCCCGGAGGCGCGGCGCGACGTGGTCTGGGCGGGGGCATGGCTTGCAGCAAGCGGCGCTAAGGCTGTCGTGCCGGAGCTCGAACGCGCCCAATTTGAAAATCCGGGCGCATTCTGGGCGCAGTACGAGACTAAGCGATTCCACGATTACACCGAGGTAAACACGAAGGTGCCACGGGAGCCCATGCAGGTGTGGCGGGCGGTACATGGCGGTGAGACGCTCGACCTCGAGGGCGTCCGCGTAGAGGTGATCGACACACCGGGTTACACACCGCATGCGGTGTCCTATTGGCTGCAAACGGGCGGCAAGCGCATCGCGTGCACTGGTGACCTGATCTACGGCGACGGCCAGTTGTTCGATCTCTCCAGCTTGCAGGACGCCGTGCCTGAGGCTAAGGCGCGAGGTTATCACGGTTACGCAGCGCGGGCCGGTGAACTCATCGAAAGCTTGCGCAAGATCCAGGCACGGGCGCCCGACGTGCTGGTGCCGCTGCGCGGGCCACTCATCGAAAACCCGCGGGAGGCAATCGAGCGGCTGATCGCACGGCTGCAGGCGCTCATGGCAAGTCATTTCGCCACTGATGCGCTGCGCTGGTATTGGGGCGATGATAACCTGCGCATCCGTTCGCATAAGGCACTGGAAGGGCGGCCAGTGGATTCGATGCCCATGGCGGAACAGAGTCCACTGCCGGCATGGGCGATGGAGATCGGCAATTCGCGACTGCTGGTTTCTCAAACGGGCGCCGGCTTCGTGATTGACGCAGGCTACCGCGGAACGCGGCCAAAGCTGGACGAACTAGCGGCGCGGGGCGGCCTGAAGACCGTGGAAGGAATCTGGATCACCCACTATCATGACGATCACACCGATTTCGCGCAGGCGCTGGCGGAGCACTTCCAGTGCCCGATCTATTTCACGCCGCGCCTGACTGACATTTTGGAGCATCCGTCGCATTACCGTATGCCTTGCCTCACGACCGCGTCCATTACCTCGGGCAAGCCACAACCGGATGGTTCTCGCATGCGCTGGCACGAGTTTCAGTTCACTTTCTTCGACTTTCCGGGGCAGACACTGTATCACGACGGGCTGCTGGTGGAGCGCGATGGCGGCGGCGCGCTGTTCTTCACGGGAGATTCCTTTACCCCATCCGGCATCGATGATTATTGTCTGCAAAATCGCGATCTGGTGGGTGAGGGACAGGGATACCTTTACTGTCTGGGTGTACTGCAGAGACAGAACAAAGATGTTTGGCTGGTGAACCAGCACGTAAGCCCGACTTTCCGTTTCTCGGCTGAGCAGTTCGCGCGCATGCACCAGGAACTCCTGCGGCGCATGGCGACTTTGAAGGAACTGGCGCCGTGGCCGGACCCGAATTATGCGATCGACGAGAGCTGGGCGGTGGTGGATCCCTACGGAAGCGAGACCCGCGACGGCCATAGCCTGGCGCTGCGGGTCCGGATCACCAATCACGCGCCGTCATCTGAAACCTATCGCGTGAGGTGGAATGTCCCGGCGGAGTGGAAGGCGCTGAAGACAGACGCCGAGGTGACCATTCCGGCGCGTCAAGAGGGAGCGGCGCGAGCTGTATTCATGGTGAAGGGTGACGGTCTTCAGGTGGTGACAGCCGATGTGGCGTTCGCCGGATTGCAGTTGCGGGAGTGGACCGAGGCACTTGTGCGCGTGCGCCGGTGAGATCGGCACTCGATTATTTCTGGATCGAATATCCCGCGTAGAAGACATTGTTATCCACGCCAGGAATCACCGGGCTCCAGGTGCAGCAGGACCGCCGCTAAACGACCTTTCCGGCTGCAGCGTTCCAGTGCACGCGGCGGCCCTGTTTCAGCGAAAGATTGGCCATCTGCACTACCAGGGCGGCTTGGAACGCGAGTTTCATCGGCGCAGTGGGTTGCTTGCGGGTGCGGATACATTCGAGAAAATTCCGGACATGCAGGTCGGTCGCCCAGCCGAAGCCTTTCTCGGATCTCTTAGTGATGGCGGGCTCTTCCTCTGCCCCCTTTAGATAGACGTTCAGATCTTCGCGGCCAATATCCATGCGGGCGCGGTCGCCATCCAACTGATTGGACTGGTCGTTACGTGACTTATATGGCATGGCCGCGTAGTTGATGGAAAAGACGCCGATGAAATCTTCGGGGTATTCAGCGATGGCCACCGCGGATTCGGGTTGATCGACGCCGGATTTGTGAGGCTTGCCGGCGGAGGCGTTTACAGCCAGCGGATACCCGGCGCCCATCAGCATATGAATACCATCGAAGACGTGCGCGCCCTGATCGGCCAGGATGCCTCCGGCATAGTCGGAATAGAAGCGCCATTGACGGAAGCGATTGGCGTCAAAGGGGTGATGTGGCGCGGGACCTTGCCACTGGTCCCAGTCGAGCGGGCCTTCGAGCTTGCCGGCAACGCCGCCGTCCAGATAGTTGTTGAGCCACCACGAGCGAACCATGCGCACGACGCCTAGTTTGCCCGAGGCGACGATCTCCCGGCCGTCTTGATAGAGGTCATAGCTGCGGCGCTGCATGCCTACCTGGATGATGCTCTTGGTGTGAGCTTCGGCTTCTACGAGCCGGACACCTTGCTCGGGAGTTTGACAGAGCGGCTTTTCTACGTAGACATCTTTGCCGGCGGCGAGAGCGTCGAGCACCATCTGGGAGTGCCAGTGCTCAGGGGTGGCGATAAGGACGGCTTGCACGTCGCGATCGGCCAGCAGGCTGTTGTAATTCCGATAAAGCCTGGGCCGCTGCCCGGGGACTTTAGAAGCCTCCCCGGCGGCCTTTTCGAGGTTAGGCTCGTAAACGTCACAGATGGCTACGACGCGGACTGCAGGGTCCTTCTGAAAGACTCGCATGACGAAGGTGCCGCGCCCGCCGCTGCCGATAACACCCAGACCAATTTGATCGGAAGGAGACGCGGCGCGCGCGACGAAGGCGCCACCGGCAAAAAGGAAAACCCGGCGATTGAGCGGCATGAGAGGCTCCTTCTTGTATGGTAGAGGATTGCGGCTAGGCTTCTTCGCGGGACCATACGCCATCGGGGCGCAGATCCAGGGCGAGGACGTCAGCCGGCGGCAGCTCTTCGAATTGAACCCGGCTATACGGGGCTGCGGCAAAACCGGCTGCCTGGCGATTTGCCACGATGGCGCCGGCGAATAGAATGACCGACAGCACCAGGAATCGCGCGAGCTTCTGCATGGTCCACAGCTCGATTTGAACGCCGAGGTCGGCAGAGAACAAAAACAGGATTCCGTAAATGCCTAACCTCAATTTAAGATTTGCACTGCCGGGCAGATAGGAGCAGGCGAACGGGATTTTCCGGAACTGATGCAGGGCTGTTTCCGCCAGCAGCAAGCCCATCAGGACCAGCACGATCATATGTTCGAGCGCGGGGCGGCCCGGCCATATAGAGAAGTACAGAGCCGCCGAGACAATCCAAACGGGAACGGCCGTGATCATGAAGAATGATTTCCGCACCGCGGCGAAGTAAGCCGCGGGCCGGTCGACCGCCGCAATGCGGAAGATCCAGTTGGCACGCAGCGCGACCGGAAGCGCGAACACTGCGCGCATACCGATTACCACGAAAGAAAGCACCACGAGGCTTCCGATCAGCAGCGGTTCGCTCGGTTGGCCCCATGGCTCGTGCGGGTAGCCATAGAGGAAGCTCTTGGCGTACGCAAGGGCGATTGCAAGCCCCGCGCCTCCGTACCCCGCGAGCAAAAGCCGATGCTGGCGGCTCCGCGCGATGGTGCGCACGGTAAACAGAAAAACGGCGCGTTCCACCGGTTTCGAGAAACACTTCGCCGCGATAAACCGTCCGACTCTGGTCGCGCGGTGGGATCGATCCCCGGGAAGGATGTCTGGTTGCTCGATCATACGACGTGCATTGCGATAGTAAGCCAAAGGGTATGTGGCAATCGCCGCGGACACAGACAGGCCCAGACTCCAAAGCGCCCGCCCGGCGAGCGGCCCGAAAACCGGATGCGTCGTGCCATTAAGTTGTTGGAAAAGCGCCAAAAATGAAAATGACGGCAGCCACGCTATCAGGCGCTGGTTGGCGGATGCGGTGAGCGCCGGTGCCGTGGCAAGAGCCGGCGTCAGAAGATAGACTCCCAGGACGGCGAAGAAGGCAGCTAGTTGCAGAAAGCTGGATAGCCGCAGAGATAGGCGATAACTCAGTAGCAGGGCGCTGACACCTTGGACCGCGAGCAGTGTGCATAAGACAAAGAGGCCGGCGGCGGTCATCGTAACCCAGTAAGCGAAGAGCGAGCGTAGCGCGCTTCCCTGCGGAGGGGTGACCACGAACGGATAGAACAGCCCTGTGAAACTGTTGATGGCGGCAACGCTGATGCCGAGCGCGGTGGCGAGGGCCGCAATCTTGGCCACAAAGATGGTTCGGGTGCGCACCGGAAGCGCGCCTAACACGAAGTTGTCCCGCCTGTCGGGCAAAGGCGCGTTCCAGGCGAGCACTGTAAATAATCCGGCGATAGCGATGGTGCTGGCGATCAGGAACTCTTCGTCGCCCCAGGCGGCTATGAGAAGCTGTTGGTGCGACAAGATCGAAGTAGCGTAGCGCGGGATGTACAGGACTGCCACAACGAAATTGAAGGCGGCCAGCATGGCAACTAATTGCACCAGTAGATTCCGGATCTCGCCCGATGCCGACAACAGTTCGAGATCAAGGATACGAAAGAGGAAATTTCGATATAAGATCCGGAACTGCCGCCGCTCATCCGGCATGATTACGCCTCGATCAACTGGACAATCTGCTGTGCGATGCCTTCGGTGTCCTGTTCGATGGCCAGTTGGGAGACGATTTCTTCGAGTGTCGGAAGCGACATCAGCGCGCGTAGTTGCTCTATGGAATCATTGGCAACGACTCGACCTTTATGCAGGATCACAACATGCGAGCAGACACGCTCGACGGTCTCGAGCTCATGCGAGCTGAACAAGATTACTTTGCCCCGAGCGGCGAGCTCGCGTATGAGGTTGCGGAAAACCAGGGCCGAATTGACATCGAGTCCAGAGAACGGCTCGTCGAGTAGCACTATTTCGGGATTGTGGAGCAACGCCGCGGCGAGGAGCACTCTCTGCCGCATGCCTTTCGAGTAGGAGGAAAGGGGAACGTAGCGATCCTCATAGAGCCAGAACAGCCGCAGGAAACCGTCGACCTTTTCGGTGAGCTGCCGCTCCTGTAAACCGCGCAATTGGCCCACCATTTCCAGGTACTCGGAGCCGGTCAGGTGCGGGTACAATTGGGGCTCCTCCGGAACATAGCCGAGGCGCTGTTTGTGGGCGATCCTGTCGGAATCGATGCGTTGGCCGCGATACAGGATTTGGCCCTGGCTGGGCTCGAGAAGCCCGCAAATCATTTTCAATGTGGTGGATTTGCCCGACCCGTTCGGACCCAGCTAGCCGGTGACCTCGCCTGCGCGCGCGACGAAGCTGACGTCATTCACGGCCGGGATGCCGGAGTAGAGTTTCGTCACACCACGCAGCTCGAGCATCTTAAGTCCCCTTCGATTGGACTGCGATCCGCAGCTCGAAGTTCCTGCGCCGCCACGTGCGAGAAATATATATTTCTAAGAGGGGTCCGAAGTTTGTCGATTTCGCGATGACTGGTTCGACGCGTAGGTAGAGAGAGAATTGATTTATGATACGGATCGCCGGCCCTGGCGCCGGTGGTCACACCGTTTCTCGACGCGCCGGCAACATTCGAAGCAAACATCAAAAGGAGATACATCGATGAAATTCATGATGATTGTAAGGGCCACTAAGGACTCGGAAGCGGGGATCATGCCGACCGAAGAGCTTATTTCCGCTATGGGGAAGTACAACGAAGAGCTGATGAAAGCCGGTGTGCTCCTCGATCTCTCAGGACTTCAGCCGAGCTCCAAGGGCGCTCGCATCAGGTTCTCGGCGGGCAAGCGCACCATTATCGACGGCCCCTTTGTCGAGACTAAGGAGCTGATTGCCGGATATTGGATTATTCAGGTGAAGTCCAGGGAAGAGGCGATCGAATGGGCGAAGCGCGCTCCTGCTCCCTTCGAGGACCAGGAATGCGAAATCGAGATCCGGCAGTTTTTCGAGATGGACGACTTCGCTCCCAGCGAGGCGGTCGATCGCATGCGCGAACGGCGCAGGGAATTCGAGAAGACCAGTCCCAGCACAAGCTTTAGAGCCTGACCCGCAGTGTCGTCCCCGGAGACTCATCGCGTTATCGACGCGGTCTGGAGGATCGAGTCCGCGAGGCTCATCGCCGGCCTCGCTTGTATCGTCCGCGATGTCGGCGTGGCAGAGGAACTGGCGCAGGACGCGCTTGTGGCCGCGCTCGAGCGGTGGCCGGAATCGGGCATTCCGGATAATCCCGGCGCCTGGCTGATGGCCACCGCGAAGCATCGCGCCATCGATCTGTTTCGACGCAACAAGCTGCTCGAGCGCAAGCACGCCGAGTTCGGCAGGGACCTCGAGGCTCAACAGGAAAGCGCCGTGGCCAATTTCGAAACCGCGCATGAGGACCATATCGGCGACGATCTCCTTCGGCTGGTGTTCGTCTCCTGCCATCCCGTGCTTTCCCGGGAAGCGCGTGTGGCGCTGACGCTTCGCCTTCTAGGCGGTTTGACCACACAGGAAATTGCGCGCGCCTTTCTCGTTCCGGAGCAGACCGTGGCCCAACGCATCGTCCGCGCCAAGCGTACGCTCACCGAAGCGCATGTTCCTTTTGAAGTCCCCCGCGGGCTGGATCTTGCCGCGCGTTTGTCGTCGGTGCTCGAAGTAATCTACCTGATCTTCAATGAAGGATACTCCGCCACGGCCGGCGAGGACTGGATGCGCCCTGCGCTCTGCGAAGATGCGCTGCGGCTGGGCCGGGTACTGGCAGGACTTGTTCCGAACGAGCCGGAGGTTCACGGCCTGGTGGCGCTCATGGAGATTCAGGCTTCGCGAGCACACGCCCGCGTCGGTCCGGCGGGAGATCCGATCCTGCTTCTCGACCAGGATCGTACTCGATGGGACCACGTCCTGGTGCGTCGCGGCCTCGCCGCGCTTCAGCGTGCGGAAGCGCTCGGTGGCGCGCTCGGCCCCCATGCGCTCCAGGCCGCCATTGCCGCGTGTCACGCTCGCGCGCGTAGTCCGGCGGAAACGGACTGGCAGCGCATCGCCGCACTCTACGATGCTCTCGCCCAACTCATGCCGTCGCCCGTCGTAGAGCTGAATCGCGCCGTCGCGGTCTCTATGGCCTTCGGTCCGGAAGCCGGCCTTGAGATCATCGACATACTCGCCGCGGAGCCCTCGCTGAAGGCTTACCACCTTCTGCCGAGCGTACGCGGCGACCTCCTCGCCAAGCTCAGGCGCTTTCCCGAGGCTCGCGAAGAGTTCGAGCGCGCCGCAGCGCTCACGCAGAACGTACGCGAGCGCAACCTGCTCGATCGTGCTCGAGCGTGCGGGGCATCTTCCGGACTCTAGTGACGCAAGCAGCATTGATAGGTGTATACTGGCCCCGGTTGCCTATGAATCGAACTCGCAGAGACTTCTTTCAGTGGACCAGGGGACTGCTGGCGGTGGGCGGCCTGGCCATTCAAGCCCCGCCTCTGAGATCGGCGCCCTCACCCAGCGATCCGGCCGAAGACGGTCAAGATTATTACGACAAACTCGGCGTTACCAAGATCATCAATGCCGCCGGCACCTATACGATTCTCACGGCGTCGACCATGCCGCCTTCGGTGCAGGCGGCGGTGGCGCGCGCGGCGAAGCATCCGGTTCGCTTGCTGGAATTGCAGAAGGCGGCGGGCGAATACCTGGCCGGAAAGCTGCATTGCGAGGCCGCTATGGTGACGGCTGGAGCAGCTTCCGCGCTCACTTTAGGCACGGCCGCATGCATGAGTGTGGCGAACCAATCCGCCAGTCACAATATGCCGACCGACATGACCGGCCTCAAGGATGAAGTGATCGTGCAGAAGGCGCACCGCTACGGTTACGATCATGCGCTGCGCAACTGCGGCATTCGCTTTGTCGAGGTGGAAACTCGGTCCGATTATGAGGCCGCCTTCAACGGCCGCACCGTTATGGCGCATTTTTTCAACGCAGCGGAAAGTGGACAAATCGGCCGCGAGGAATGGATTCGCGTGGCGCATCAACACGGAGTGCCCTGCTTCAACGACGCCGCCGCCGACGTTCCGCCCATCGCAAACCTTTGGAACTACACGCGCATGGGCTTCGACCTGGTGACATTCTCGGGAGGTAAGGGGATTCGCGGCCCGCAGAACGCCGGGCTTCTGTTGGGGAGAAAGGATCTCATCACCGCGGCGGCGGCGAACAACAACCCGTTCGACGACTGCGTGGGACGCGGGATGAAGGTGGCCAAGGAACAGATCGTCGGCATGGTGGCGGCCGTGGATTGGTTCCTGAACCAGTCCGAAGATACCATGCAAGCTGAATTCCGAGGGCGCGCGGACCGGATCGCCGCGCATCTGAAGGATATTCCAACCCTACAGTCGCGAATCGTAGTGCCGCCAGTCGCCAACCAGGTGCCCCACCTGCTCCTTCGCTATGACCAGCAGCGGGTGAGGATCTCACCTCTGGCGGCCGCCATGCAATTGCGCCGGGGCAACCCGAGCATCGAGCTCAATCCCTCTACCGGTGTGACCGAAGGCAGCGCAGGATTGCCCTCGGACACAAACACCATCGTAGTAGGAGTGTGGATGCTCGAGCCTGGCGAAGATATGATTGTTGCGCGCCGGCTGCGCGAAGTGCTTATGAACGCCGCTGTTTGAGCATCGCCAGGGCTAATGGGCGCAGCTCGGATGTCCGCATTCGCAAACCACGGACGGTGTTTGGGCGGAACCTTCGCAATATGCTCCGCAATACTTACTTCCCGCCGCAGCCTGGCAGCTACAGGCCGGGTGCGCGCATTTGTGAGTTTTTGAGTCAGCCATTTTTAGAACTCTCCTTTAACTACGATAGATTGGAGCGAAGACAGAAATAAAGCGGTGACTGTGTGATGCCGCACGATGGGGTCCGCGCGAAAGCCGGGACATAAGCGTACCTATTAGAAGGCTTAAGATCTCTGCGATGTCTTTATACGGCAACTCTTCGAGCTCTCTCATGACCAGTATCTCGCGATATTCAAGCGGAAGTGTGTCCATGCAGTTCCGGAGTTGTTCCAGACTCCCCCCTCCGCGCCATTAAAACTGTCGAAGAACCGGAACGCGCGGAGATAGGCTTCCTGTAAGATGTCTTCGGCGTCTTGTTCGTTCGGGGTCAACCAGCGCGCAAGGTTATAAGCCGCATTAAGGTGTGGGAGGATTATTTCCGCGCGCGGCGATGGCGTACCCTGATAATGAGGTACAGCATGCCAAAAACTGAAGTGAAGCAGGCTCAAATCGATGGCCCGGTAACCGAAGCGGACCATGCCATTCTGACGGACGCAGCAGTGACCTTCCTCACCGAGCTCTCGCGACAGTTCGAAGCGCGGCGTCAGCAGCTTCTGGAACGGCGGCGCGTTCGCCAACGGGAGATTGACGGCGGCGCGCGGCCCGATTTTCTCGACGAAACGGCCGTGGTCAGAAATTCCGACTGGCTGGCTGCGCCTATTCCCGCGGATCTCCAGGATCGGCGGGTGGAAATAACCGGTCCGGTCGACCGGAAAATGATCATCAATGCTCTGAACTCCGGCGCCAGCGTCTTCATGGCCGATTTCGAGGATTCCAATTCGCCGACCTGGCGCAACAATCTGGATGGGCAGCAGAACCTTCACGACGCGGTCAACGGCGCGATCGGCTACGTAAGCCCGGAAGGGAAGCGCTATGAACTGGGGGCGAAGACTGCCGTACTGATGGTGCGCCCACGCGGTTGGCATCTGGACGAGAAGCACTTTCTCGTGGATGGGTCGCCCATCTCCGCATCCCTCTTCGATTTCGGCCTGTTCTTCTTCCACAACGCCAAGGCCCTGCTGGCTAAGGGAAGCGGGCCTTACTTTTATCTGCCGAAAATGGAAAGCCATCTGGAAGCCCGGCTGTGGAACGACGTATTTCTTTTCGCGCAAGAGTCGTTGGGCGTGCCTCGCGGAAGCATTCGCGCGACTGTGCTGATCGAGACCATACTGGCCGCATTCGAAATGGACGAGATCATCTACGAGTTGCGCGAGCACTCGGCCGGGCTCAACTGCGGCCGCTGGGATTACATCTTCAGCTTCATCAAGAAATTTCGCAATCAGCCGGATTTCGTGTTGCCCAACCGCGCCCTGGTCACCATGGAACGGCACTTTCTAGCCTCCTACGTGAACTTGCTGATCGAGACCTGCCATCGCCGCGGAGTGCATGCGATGGGCGGTATGGCCGCACAGATTCCGATCAAGGGGGACCCGGCGGCCAACCAACAGGCGCTCGACAAGGTCCGGCAGGATAAACTGCGCGAGGTGCGCGCCGGGCACGACGGAACCTGGGTCGCACATCCCGGCCTCGTACCCATAGCCAAAGAAATTTTCGATGCGCATATGACCGCGGCGAACCAATTGGACCGCAGATCGCCGGTTAAGGTCACCGCGTCGGACCTGTTGGCGGTACCGGATGGCGAAATCACCGAAGCAGGTCTGCGATGGAACATCGACGTCGGAATCCAGTATCTGGAAGCATGGCTGCGAGGTAGCGGATGCGTGCCGATTTACAACCTGATGGAGGATGCGGCGACCGCCGAGATTTGCCGGGCACAAGTCTGGCAATGGGTAAAGCACGGCGCGCGCTTGAGCGATGGCCGTCCAGTCACCGCTGAACTGGTGAAGCAGACGATCGCGGACGTGACCGATCGTTTGCGCGCCTCTATCGGCGGTGAACAGCTTGGACGGGCGGCGCGAATCTACGAACAAATGATGACCACCGGCGATTTTCCCGAATTCTTGACGCTGGTCGCGTACGACTATATCGATTGAAGTGCTTGAAGATCTCTCGCGTAGCGACTGATGCTAGCCTGTACTGGATGAAAGTCGCACGCATGCATCGCCACGGCGGGCCGGAAGTTCTGCTTTACGAAGATGCTCCCGAGCCCGAGATAAAAGGCAACGAAATTCTCCTGCGGGTACGCGCCTGCGCACTGAATCACCTGGACCTGTTTGTACGCAGCGGCATTCCGGGCATGACCTTCACCATGCCACATGTGCTGGGAAGCGATATTGCGGGCGAAGTGGTGCGCGTAGGCGAGCTCTGCACCCGCGTACAGCCCGGTTGGCGCGTGCTGCTATCGCCAGGCTTGAGCTGCCGGCAGTGCAGCCAATGCGTCGCGGGTCAGGACAGCCTGTGCCGCGGCTACACCATGTTTGGCTATCGCGTGGATGGCGGCAATGCCGAATTTCTGGCCGCGCCTGAGTATAGCGCGATCCAGATTCCGGACGACATGAGCTTCGAGGAAGCGGCGGCCGTGCCTCTGGTCTTCCTTACCGCGTGGCACATGCTGATGGCTCGCGCGCACCTGGAGCCCGGCGAAGACGTGCTGGTGCTGAGTGCTTCGAGCGGAGTGGGCTCAGCGGCTATACAGATCGCCAAGCTGTTCCAGTGCCGCGTGATCGCTACCGCGGGGGGCGAAGCGAAACTGGCCAAGGCGCGCGAACTCGGGGCGGACCACGTAATCGATCATTACCGGCAGGATATCTCCGCGGAGGTTCGCAAGCTGACCGGCAAGCGCGGCGTGCACGTAGTCATTGAACATGTGGGCACAGCTACGTGGCAGAAGAGCGTGGAGTCGCTGGCTCCGGCGGGCCGCCTGGTCACCTGCGGCGCCACCACTGGCTATGACGCCCAGGTGGATTTGCGCTTTTTATTCAGCCGGCAGCTCTCGCTACTCGGATCGTTCATGGGCACGATGGGTGAGTTGCACCGCGTGCTGCAGTTTGTCTTTCGCAAGCAGCTCAAGCCGGTGATCGACCGTGTGTATCCGCTGTCGGAAATCCGTGCGGCGCATCAGCGGCTGGAGAATAAAGAACAGTTTGGCAAGGTCATCGTTACGCCGTGAGCTCGTGCGGGCGTTACATCACAGTTCCGATAGTCGAACTTACCAACCTCGGCCCAAATGGAATGGAAACTGCTTTGGAGGGCACGGAGGAAATGCATGTCGCTAATAAGCAAGCACATTCGGACAGCCCTGTTAACGGCGGCCCTGCTTACGCCGGTGATGATTACCGGATGTTCAGCCCACGTTGGATATCGCGTGTACGATCCGTATTATTCGGATTATCACGTCTGGAGTCCAGGTGAAACGGTCTATTACAATCATTGGGTCGCAGACAATCACAGAGCCAACGTTGATTTCCGCAAGCTGCCGCCGGAAGACCAACATCAATACTGGACGTGGCGCCACTCTCAATCGGTCCCGCCCCCACATCATTAGAGCGCACTCACTTAATCAGCGTGGTTACGTAGTCCCACTCGGCCGAAGCGCGCTCCGTAACTCTCGGGATATCGCGTTCCAGTAAATAGCCTTCGCTCGCGAGGTTGCGAGCGGCGTCCTGTATTTTGTCGAGATAGGCTTGTTTATTGGTATAGCGCTCTTCGACCGAGAGCCTGGGGTCGGACAACTTCAGCCTCTCAGCTTTGGTGCGGGTGAAGGGGATGAACGAACCTACCATACTATACAGCTCGTCAGGAGCGCCTATTTCAGGCGCTCGAAGATTCCAGCCCATATAAGTAGCTAACGGCACCTGAGTCGCGGGCATCCGTATGCCGGAGGTTTCGTTGCCATCGGCATCCACCTGGGGTAACAGAATGGGGAAAGCTTCCCCGACCTTGGGCGGTTCGATGCTGTCGATGCCGGCTACACGGAAATTCGGACCATAATCTACGCGCCAGGCTTTTTCGACACGCGTGGGGAGATTTACGCCTGGGATTTTCGGAAACTGCACGGCGCCGAGTGCAACAAGATTATCGTCCGCGATCTTTGGATAACGCGACGGGGGCGGCTCCTGTCCATTCTTGACCCAGGCATCCAAGGCCACCAGCAGAGCGCGCAGCGTCCAGTTGTAATTGTTGGGATTGGGCAGGTTCTGTGCCAGGCCGCGAACCGGCGGAAACGCGGCGGGGCCGTGCTGGCACCCGGTCAAGTAATAAATGCGGGTGGTGGGCGGTATGGGCGCATCTTTGCGGCCGTCGATGGTGGTATGTATCAACGATGCTGCCCGCCCGTAGTATTCGTAAGAAGTATTGGTATAGAAAATCTTGGGAGCTTTGCCCGTGGGTATGGCGTGCGTGAGCAGGCCGTCGGTGAGGCCGGTCTGGGGATCAGTCTGCGCTTCATCGGTGAACGGGAAAATGTCGGTCGGGTAGAAGGTATTCATGAATGGATGGCCGTCACGGGAAGGCTGCGCGAAGCGGTAATTAAAGCTGCCGCGACCCGCGCCCGCAACGTGGGCCATGACTCCGTCGAAAACCAGGCGGCCTTTTTCATCCTGGTTGAAACCGTCATAGAGGAAAGTGCGCAGGAAGCGGCCGCTTTGCGAAACGCCGATGCCATAGGCGCGCTTGATGAAATTGTGATGATCGCCCAGCACGGTATCGTCGTTGCTGCCGTACTTGAAAAACGAGATCAGGTCGCGCACAGCGGCGGGACCGAGGCCGACGATTGCCGGATCGCTGGAGGTATACACCAACTCGTAGAGCTTGCCCGGCTCGAACCCTGCCGGCATCACAATGCGGCTCCGGTTCTCGATTTGCCAGCTCGCGCGCGGCACGACGCGGCGAGGGCCATCGGCGTGGTCCCGAACGGTGAGCGTCAGTTTGGGATCGCCGGCGTTCAGGACCGGGTACGGAATATGATTGCGGTCGGCGAGTGACTGGCGCGTTTCCTTATGATCCAGCACGAATTCGGACCGCACCAAACCAGTGATGCCGGCGGCCACCGGCGCGTAGAGGCGCATCAGGTCGGGCGTGTGGGGCACATCGAACTGCCAGCCGAGCCAGACCAGGGTATAGCCTTGCTGGAGCAGGAAGCCATCGCCGAATTCGCGAGCAGAGCGTGGATCGAGGGAAGACGTGGCGAGGTCGAATCCGTGCAGCATCCCCTTGGTACCGCGGTTGGAAACCTCGAAGAATACGGCGCCGTTGCCGTGCGCCGGATCGCGCGGCTTCAGGATGTAGATATCGGAGGAGAATTCGACCAACCCCTCGTCGTTGCGCGGCGCTTTGTCCAGATCGACGACGATCTTGTTGGCAGGCAGGCGGGGATCTACGGCGAAGTACGCCTTGCCGACAATGCGCTCGTACGGGCCGGCCGCGCCGAAGGGCTGGCCGTCGAGCACGTCGCTGCGCTCGGAGACTTCGATGCGGAGCAGAGCCGCGCACGCCAGTGCGGGAAGGCAGCAGGACAATGGCAATGCTATCCATGCACGTTTGAGCATGGAAATATCGTAGCCCAGGGAACGAGTGTCAGGCGGATAGTGGCGTGCCGGCCAGTTTTTCCAGGATGGCGATAGGCGCCCGATGCGGTACGGCCAGCGACTGTTGCGACACGATCATGGTCTGCTCCATGGCCAGCTGGCCCGACTCGACGGAATGCGGAACTACGTCGGTGAATACCAGCCACGTGGCGCCAGGAGGAAATTCGAAGCGGTACTTCGGGCAGCTTTGCTGATATTCCGCGTTCTTCTTCAGGTAGTCGTGAAAGCTCAGCATGAAACGGTCATACGGGGAGCGCGCCGTCACCGGCAGTCCCAGTGCGCCGAGCGCGCGCTTGACGCCTTCGAGGGGCGATGGCTTGGCGATGCCCGGCAGATCCGCGTCTCGCGCGTAACGGGCAGCCAGCGCCGCGAAGGGATCGGACGTAATCCATACGCGATTCTCGGAAGGATTGATGTTGGTAAAGATCCGCAGAATCAAACCGCCATTGGTCGGCCTGGTGGGAAACGCATCCACGTGCAGCAGGTCGTTTCGCTTGGTGAAGGGGAGGTCGCGGCCGCGTTCCTCGACCGGACGAAAACTGGCGTAGTCGCTGTGCCAGCTTCCCTGATAGCGCGGCAATTGGGCGCCCGCGAAGGCGATAGCCGCGCGCGAGTATTCCTGAAGAATGGCGCGCAGCCTGTCTACCGTTGGCGGCGGCAGCTTGCCTGTCCCAGAGATTTTGCCGCGGGCCGGACGGTAGGCAATATTTTTATGATACGAGCCCCCGTCCTGCCGGATGCCGCAAAGAAACTCGCGATCTTCCGGCGCGGGCATCAGCGGCGCGCCGGAGAAAACCAGGATGTCCCCGGATTCCAAGACATCGTATGGATCGATCCCGGCCTTTATCCCAACGGCTTGCATGCAATGTCGCTCATTGCAACTTTACCAATCATTCGGATCTCAGGGCCAGCGTCGGATCGACGGCGGGGCTACCGACCACTCACCGCTGCGGCGGGCCTTGATCGCCCCAAAATCCAGAACTTCCAGCGCCGCCTGATTTTCAGGAAGCTTGAGCTCCCACATGGGGAAAAACTCGTCGCCTATCTCGAGGCCTTCCTGGTACCCGCGCGGACCGTAGACGATTTCATGCGAGGCCTCGAGGCCCAGCTTGCGGAGGTCTTCCGCTAATTGAACGGGGTTATCGACTTGGACCATTTCCCCTCCCCAACTACAAGTACACCTGCGCGGCGGCCAATGCAAATGCGATTTCGGCCGGCAGTCTGGTACACTGGAAAAACCGGCGGTACGTTGCCGTAGGAGAAGTGCGTCGCCGCGAATGCCTTAAGTGATGGAAGCTTTTCGAGGTCAGGACGGGTGGCCGAGCGGCTAATGGCAACAGACTGTAAATCTGTCGCTCCTTGCGAGCTACGGAGGTTCGAATCCTCCCCCGTCCACCAGATTCGGCCTCCGGCTTTAATGGGCCGTTGTAGCTCAGTTGGTAGAGCGCGTCCTTGGTAAGGACGAGGTCACCAGTTCAATCCTGGTCAACGGCTCCAGCCATTCCTGCAGGGAATCCGGACAACCTGTACGGCGCACAGATCCCGTAGAGCCCGTAGAAGCCCGTAGAAGAAGGTGATAGCAATGGCAAAGGAAAAATTTGATCGCAGCAAGCCGCACGTCAACATAGGCACGATCGGTCATATCGATCATGGCAAGACCACGCTGACGGCGGCCATCACCAAAGTGTTGGCGAAGAACAACCCCAAAGTGAAGTTCCGCAGTTTCGACTCGATCGACAATGCGCCCGAAGAGAAGGCCCGCGGGATCACCATCGCGGTGGCGCACGTCGAGTACGAAACCAAGAACCGGCACTACGCCCACGTGGACTGCCCGGGCCACGCCGACTATATCAAGAACATGATCACCGGCGCGGCTCAGATGGATGGAGCCATTTTAGTGGTGGCGGCCACCGACGGACCCATGCCGCAGACGCGCGAGCACCTGCTGCTGGCGCGGCAGGTGGGCGTGCCCTACATCGTGGTGTGCCTGAACAAGGTGGACATGGTGGACGATGCGGAGCTGCTGGACCTGGTGGAGCTGGAGATGCGCGAACTGCTGACCACCTACCAGTTTCCGGGCGATGAGGTGCCGGTGGTGCGGGTTTCGGCGCTGGGAGCGTTGAACGGGGAGCCGCAGTGGGAGAAGAGCGTGGAAGAGCTGATGGCGGTGGTGGACAGCTATGTGCCGCTGCCGGCTCGTGAGATCGACAAGCCCTTCATCATGCCGATCGAGGATATTTTCTCGATCCAGGGGCGCGGCACGGTGGTGACCGGCCGTATCGAGCGGGGCATTGTCAAAGTGGGCGAGCAGGTAGAGATCGTAGGCTTCCGGGACACACGCACGACGGTGGTGACGGGCATCGAAATGTTCAAGAAGCTGCTGGACGAAGGGCGAGCGGGAGACAACGTGGGGCTGCTGCTGCGCGGCATTGAGAAAGACGACGTGGAGCGCGGGCAGGTGGTGGCCAAGCCGAAATCGATCACGCCGCACAAGAAGTTCAAAGGGGAAGTGTACATCCTGAGCAAAGAAGAGGGTGGGCGGCACACACCGTTCTTCAAGGGGTATCGGCCGCAGTTCTACTTCCGCACGACGGACGTGACCGGGGTGGCGGAATTGCCGGAAGGGACTGAGATGGTGATGCCGGGCGACAACGTGGGGCTGGTGGTAGAGCTGATCACGCCGATCGCCATGGACAAAGGGTTACGGTTCGCCATACGCGAAGGCGGACGCACGGTAGGTGCTGGAACCGTGACCGAGATATTGGAATAACGCTTGGCATAACAAAGGAGAGAGCTAATGGCGCGCGAAATTATCACGTTTCAATGCACTGAGTGCAAGAACCGGAACTATTCGGGTACCAAGAACAAGAAAACTACGACAGAGCGTCTGGAGATGAAGAAGTTCTGTCCTTACTGCAGGAAACATCAGCCGCACAAGGAAATCAAGTAGAATGGTGTTGTCCCGGAGGGCCGTAAACCCAGGGGCGTAGGTTTAACGGCAGACCAGCGGTCTCCAAAACCGCGAGTGGGGGTTCGAATCCCTCCGCCCCTGCCAATCCAAAATTGACGGCCGGCAGAGTCTGGAAACGAGGCAGGATGGAAGGCAACAGTTTTCTCGAGAATGTTAAAGTTTGGCCCACGCAAACGCGTGACTACTTCAAGGAACTGCAGAACGAGATGCGGCGCGTGACGTGGCCCAACCGTAAGCAGGTGGAAGGCACCACAGCCGTGGTCATCCTGACTGTATTCGCTTTCGCAGGGTTTTTCGCGGCGGTGGATGCCATCCTCAATGACACCGTCGTGCGCCTGTATCATTTCCTGGCCCGGTAAGCCTATATGGACGATAACGTGTATTCCGACGATCAGGCGGAACAAGAGACGGCCGTGACCGCCGAAGAACAACCCGAAGATGCCTCGCCCGAGGCACATGGGGAGGCTGCCCCAGAGGCTCCAGCCGCCACCGGCTACGATGAATCCTCTCCCAAGAAATGGTTCATCATCCACACGTATTCCGGGTTTGAGCACAAGGTGGCGGAGTCGTTGCGCAGCCGCGCGCAGGCGTTCGGCTTTGCGGACAAAATCGGGCAGGTGCTGATCCCGACCGAAGAAGTGGTGGAGTTGCGCGGAGGCAAGAAAGTCACCAGCAAGCGGCTGGTTTATCCCGGCTACGTGCTGGTGGAAATGGAAATGAACGACGAACTGTGGCATGCGGTGAAAGCCACGCCTCGGGTGACAGGATTTGTTGGCGGCGGCACGCAGCCGGTCCCGCTGAGCGCCGACGAGGTCAACCAGGTCCTATATCGGCAGGCTTCCTCGGCAGAGCGCCCGCGCCCGAAAACGACTTTCGAGAGGAACGACAACGTGCGCATTATCGACGGCCCGTTCGCCAACTTTCGGGGCAAGGTCGACGAGGTCAATGCCGACCGCGGCACGCTGCGCGTGATGGTGATGATTTTCGGCCGCGCCACGCCGGTCGAGCTGGAGTTCCTCCAGGTAGAAAAAGAATAACGCGATCCCAAGGATTCTCAGATGGCAAAGAAAGTTACCGCTCAGGTGAAATTACAGATACCCGCCGGGAAGGCCACGCCGGCCCCTCCCGTGGGCACGGCGCTTGGTCCACAGGGCGTCAATATCATGGACTTCTGCAAGGCGTTCAACGCCAAGACGTCCAGCAAAGACCAGGAAGGGCTGATCATCCCGGTGGTGATCACCATTTTTTCGGATCGTTCGTTCACCTTCATCACCAAGACGCCGCCGGTGCCGGTGCTCATCAAGCGCGCCGTGAACCTGGCTAAGGGCTCCGCCGAACCGCATAAGACTAAAGTCGGCAAGATTACCGAACAGCAGATCGAAGAGATTGCCAAGATCAAGATGCCCGACCTGAACTGTTTCACGGTAGAGGCCGCTATGCGGTCCGTCAGAGGCACTGCTCGCAGCATGGGCGTGGACGTCGAATAACGATACCGTCCGGCGGTCTATGTCACTGCACGGTGACGGTGACCGATCGGATGGTACGTCCGTATTGGTTGGTGGAGTAAAGGCGATAAGTGGTCGTGGCCGCCGGAGTGACCACTACGCTTGCGCCGCGCACCGGTCCCACCTGCGGACTGATGATGTCATAGATCGCGTTAGTCACGTTCCAACTTAATGTCACTGGATTGCCCGCGCTTACCGTCGCCGGGTTGGCGGTGAAACTGGTTACCACGGGCGACGGCCCGGTCGGCACGTTCGACGGCGTGTAGATCCCGCTCATCAGGACGACATCGAAATCGGAAGCCGTGATCGTCTTCAGCGCTCCCAGATCGTTATTGTTCCAGTTGGGGTCGGGCATTCCGCTGATGTAAATCGCGCTGCCGTTGTCGGCCAGGATCATGCCGTATTGCTGCAGAGCGGTGAGGATGACCTGATTGGCCGGGGAGAAACCTGAGATATCGAAGCTGGCCTTGAGCCGCAGGCGCATGCCCATGGGCGGAGCATTGGAATCGGTCACGCTGGACGCCCAGTGCGAAGCTGGCGGCGTGAAGGCCCCCTGCGTGGTGGGTACGGTGAAGCGCAGCGCATGATGTATGGCGCCGGCGGCGACTTCGTCGTAGCGTGCGAGACCGGCGAAGACGGGCAGACCCGCGGCATCAGCGGAAGTCCAGGTGTAAGGACGCTGCTCGTTGATGGTCATATCCCAGATGGCGGCCGAGTTGGCGAACCAGGAACCGCCCGTGCCCTTGTAGGCGTTGTACAGCTCGTAGAGCCAGCATCCGCCCTGGTCCAGAACCAGCACGTGGCGGTCGCCGCTGCCCGGAGCCGGATAACCTTCGATCAGCGCGTTAGCGGGAATGGGCATAGGACCAGGATCGCTTTCGCTGGCATAGGCGCCGAGCTTGACCGGAACCTTGGCCTGCGTGCCAGCCTCGATTTGATACGGAATGCCCATGCTCTGGCCATCGTACAGTCCCGCGCCGAAATCAGGATGCAGCGTGACGCTCGAGCCGATGTAGTTGATCAGGTTGGCGGAATTGGGGTCCACCGGAGCGCTGGCGATATTCGTATTCCAGAGGTTGTCGGATGGGAACGGAATGAAGCCGTTCAACGAGGCGAGCGGGCCCAGGCTCATGCCGGCGCACGTTCCCGCTTGGGCAAAGGCACCGGCGAAAATACACAGTCCGAGTACTGCTAGGACCAGAATTCTTCGCGTAACGCTATTGTCACATGTGGACCTATTGGGGCGAGAAGAGCACGGTGATTTCGCAGCCATTGCCCGACGAACACAGGTTGTCGCCGTGATTCACTGTGATGTTGCTGATGCGGAGACCGTCGCCGTGGCCGAACTCGCGTTCGTCGGCGTTCGCGGTAGGCTGCCACTGATCGAAGGGGAGTTGGCGTTGCGTAAGGTGCAGCCCCCTGTTGGCAGAGATGGAGGCAATGGTCAGCGATCCGCCGGCGTAGGTCACCTGGATGAGCCAGGGCTGGGCCGGGTCGATGCCGCAGGTGGGGTCGCCCGCGCAGCGGTCGGATCCTGCATCGGTGATCCGTAGGCTGCTCAGCACGCCGTTTCCGTTCTGGTGCCGCATTTCAGTAGGGCTGACCGTCCAGGTTTGGCCTGCATCGAGTCCGCCCGCGCGAAGCAGGATGGACCCCCCGTCTTTGACCACCACCTTGGTGTCGGCGGCCTGTATCCGCGACAGGCTGCCCGACAGCAGCAGAAGCGCGAGGCTGGGAGCGGTTGTAAGCCGTGTCATTCGCTAGTTTGTTCCTCTCCGTCAGTTGCTTGCCGGCACCGCCGGATTGACGCGCAACAGTTCCGCATGCAGGCGCCGTATGACCGGACGGTTCAAGTAAGACCGAAACTCTTCCGCCGGCCAGGAAGCCTTCAATTCGCCGAGCGCGGTGGCGGCCTGGGCCGCAATAGTGGGGTCCGGCGCGCCGCATCGCAGCAGCAGTACGCACGCGCGCCAGAGCGACTCCGGTTTCTTGGCCAGTTCGAACGAAGCACGCGCGCGAGCCGCGAATCCGGCAGCCGCCGCGCGATCACCGGCGGCCAGCGCCGCTTCAGCCGAACCCAGCAGTGCGTCCGCTTCCGCCGCGGGCGTGCCGGCCTCGCGCGCCAGGTCGAAGGCCTTACGGCACACCTCCAGGCCTCGTGCGCCGGCGCCGGAGCGGGCCAAAGCGAGGCCTAGCACCAGGCTGGCGCCGCGCCGCGTTTCCAGGTCACCCGCCTCGGGACTCTGGAGCAGAGCCTCGGCTTTCACGCGGGCCTCGCCGAAACGTTCCTGCAGCAAAATGATTTGGAGCGCGCCGATGGGGTCCGAGTCCGCCGCCTGCTGTGACAGCGTGCCGCCGGCATGGCCGAGCATGGCGCGCATCAGGGCTACGTTGAGCTCGTTGGTGGCCGCGCCGGACGAGTTGCCAATGGCCTCGAACGCGCGCCGCGCGTCGTCGAACATTCCGAGCGCCTGCGGCCAGCGGTCCTGCAGCACTTCGAGCGAGGCCAGCCCCTCCTGCGCGAGCGCCAGCGGCAGCGACGGGCCGGCCGGTTGCAGCGTTACCAGCGTCTCTTCAAAGGCGCGGCGTGCCCCTTCGTAGTCACCCTTGTTGCGCGCGGCCCGCCCCAGCAGGATAAGGGCGAGCGCGGCCTCGGTGCGGTAACTGCCCTGCCGGTAGTAGGCCAGCGCGGCCTGCACGTCCTGCCAGCCCTCCGCTGTGTCCCCGGTCTGAATACGTATGCTGCCCAGATTCACCAGCGCGCGCGCTTCGGATCGTTTCTCGTGATTCCGGCGAGCGATGTCGAGGGCTTCCTGCATGGTGTGCAGGGCTTCGGCCGTGCGGCCCTTAACGAAGAGGGCGTTACCCAGGTCGATCAGCCCGCGTGAGACCAGGTTCTCAATGCCGGCGCCGCGTGCGATGGCGATGGCGCGCTTGGCGTCGTCCAGCGCTTCCGCCGTCCTGCCGGCCTCGATATAGCTGTTGCTTGACACCAGCAAGAGTTTGATCTGCTGCTGGTCGTTGCCCGTGACGCGAGCCGCCGAGAGCGCCTTGTCGATCAGCTCGCGGGCCTCGGCGGGCGTGCGGGCAAATCGGGCGCGAACGTACAGGCACTCGGCCGCACCTTCGACATTGGAAGCGGCCTGGAACAGGCTTTCCGCGCGTTTGAGCGAGCGGTCGGAGTCCTCCCACGCGCCCGTACGGGCCTGCAGCGCTCCGAGGCGCAGCCAGGCGGCGGTGTTCTGGGCATCCAGGCGAACCGCTTCGGAATATGATGCCATAGCCTTCTTGGTATCCTGGTTGCGCTCCTGCGCACGGCCCAGGTCGACGAATGCCCCGCTCCGCTCGTCCGTTGGCAGCAGCCCTGACAGTTGCTGGTACTTCTCTACGGCTGCCTTGGACTCGCCGGTGACGGTATCGAGGATTGCGTCCACACGGACATCCTCGGACTCCGGCAGTGCGCGGCGCTCCGCTGTCGCCTTGAGCAACTCGTCCTTGGCACGTTCCGGGTAGTCGAGTTCGTACCAGGCTTCGGCCAGGCGGGCGCGCGCCATGGCGTAAGAAGGATCGATCTCCACGGCCCTGGCCAGAGCCTTGCTCGCCCGGTGATAACTGCCGTTGTGCAGGGCGGCGAGGCCGTCGCGATACCAGGGAAGTGCAGCCGCTACCGGGTCGCGATGCCGCTTCGCCTTCCACCACCACGCTGCCGCGCCGCCCCCGGCACACACGACCACGGCTCCAGCCAGCGCAGCCACGGCGCCGCGGCGCGACACGGGGCGTTCGGGACCCTGCAGATCGGCGAGCAGTTCGCCGGCCGATGCGTAGCGTTGCCGCCGGTCCTTCGCCAGCAACTTGAGAACGATACGGTCGAGGCGGCCCGGGGCCAGCGGGTTCATACGCGAAGGCTGCGGCGGCTCGAACGTCAACAAGCGGGCCAGAACCGACGTGAGGGTATCCGCCGCGAAGGGCGACTTGCCAGTGAGGCACTCATAAAGCACCACGCCCAGTGAGAACAGGTCCGAACGGCCATCCAGAGGTTCTCCGGATGCCTGTTCCGGCGACATGTAGAGCAGCGTTCCGGAGGTGTCCACGAGCGTCTGGGTGGCCGCGGTAGGCTCGCCGGCCGTGCGTAGAGCGTCTGTCCGGGCGATGCCGAAGTCGAGCACCTTCACCTCGCCCGCGGACGTGATCTGGATATTGCCGGGCTTGATATCGCGGTGGATAATGCCGTGGCGGTGCGCTTCAGCCAGCGCCGATGCCACTCCGGTGGCCACTTTCAGCGTCTCCTCGATACTCAGCCGCCCTCCGTTGATGAGGCGCCACAAACTTTCGCCTGACACCAGTTCCATGGCGATAAACGGGTCGCCGGTGGAGTTCTCGACGAACTCGTAGATATGTGCGATGTTGGGGTGCGAGAGCGAGGAGGCGGCGCGCGCCTCTTTGAGCAGGTTGGCGCGAAATTTGGCATCGTCGTGGCCGCTGGAACAAAACTTGAGCGCCACGCGTCGGCCCAGGGTGAGATCCTCGGCTTCATACACCACGCCCATTCCGCCCTCGCCCAGTTTGGAGACGATGCGGTAATGGGTGACTGTCGCGCCGATGATCAACGGCTGGATTGGAGACGACACTAACGGCCGGGATTTCCGTTTAGGACTCCCGGGCATTGCCCAGTATACACCCGGCCCTGTTTGCCTGGCTCTCCCTGGGTCGCCTGGTCTTTTATGGGATTGCCTGGATTTTCAAGCGGCCGCCCTCCGGTGGCAGAACGGAAAACCGTCTGCCGCGGCCGCTTAATTCTCATATCGGCCGCCGCCTTGACAACGTGCGCGCCAAAAGCCGATCAGGCCAGCGCGCCTTTACAGTAGTCGAATGCCTTGCGCACTTCCACAACCGTATCGCCACCCGCGTACTCGTATTCAATATTCGCGGGGATCCGGTATTTCCTGCGCTTCAGCAATTGCAGCGCCTCCTTGATAGGCGTGTCTCCCTGGCCGAACGGCATGTTGGGGCCATCGTTCTTCTTGCGGTCTTTGATGTGCAGCGTCACGATGCGCTCGTGATGCTGCTCGATGTAGGCGACCGGGTCATAACCCGCGGCAAAGAAGTGCCCGATGTCCAGATTTACGCCGATATACTTCGACAGCTTCATGGCCGCCTCGAAACTCTCCGGCTTGGCAAACTCGTTCGGATCCTTGATATTCGAGTGACCGTGCATTCCCACTACAATTTTGTTCTTTTCCGCGAAAGGCGCCACGCGGCGGGCCGCCGATAGCGTGGACGACGCGGTAATGTACTTGACGCCCAGCGCTTTGGCCATTTCGAAGCCGCGCGCAATTTCCTCGTCGGTAAAATCGTCGCGGAAGCTGTAATTGTAGGCATACAGGAGAATGCCCGCCTGGTCGAACTTTTTGCGGATATTCCGGAATTCGTCGAGCGCTACGGTAAGCCGCCATTTCCGCAAAGCCTCACGCCCTTCGGGCCCGCGCGGCTCGGAAGGCTCCACGTGGCCTTGATATAGCTCGCACTCGCTTAAGCCCACCTCGACGATGCCTGCAATGGCCGCGTCCAGGGGCCTGTCACGGAAGCTATACGACTGCACACCGATCAACACTCCATCCACATGGGAGTCTAACTTGCCGAAGGCCAGCGACAGCGGCAAGCCGGCCATCGCCACGCGCCCAAAATTCCGTCGGGAATACATGCTGCCGATTCTATCCCAAAGCGTCCCTGCACGGTTTTTGCTATGGTGCAAAGATGAGCGACCCATTGACATTGCTCGAGGTGCTGGACGCCGCCCACGGAAGCCGGACCGCTGTGATTCTGCCCGACTCGGGGCAGCGCGTGACGTATGACGGCCTGCGGCGGAAGGTGCGCGGCATGGCCCACGCTTTGCACCTCGCGGGCATTCGCCGCGGCGACCGGGTAGCCATAGCTCTGCCTAATGGACTGGAGGCTGTGGTGGCTTTCCTGGCGGCATCCGTAGCGGGTACGGCGGCGCCGCTAAATCCCGGCTACAAATTTGAGGAGTTCTGCTTTTATCTGGAAGACACCCGCGCCAAACTCCTGATCGCTCCGGGGGAACTGGTGGAAGCTTGCCGCGCGGCGGCCCACGCGAACATTCGGTGGTTGGCCCCGGAAATGGTTGCCCGCGAAACTTCCGCAGCCGCCGGTTCCCCGCCTGAGCCCGACCCTGACGACATCGCGCTCGTCCTGCATACCAGCGGCAGCACCGGCCGGCCCAAGCGCGTTCCCCTGCGGCATCGCAATCTGGCCGCCTCGGCTCGCGCCATCGCGCAGACCTATGCGCTCGGCCCTGAAGACGTGTCGCTGTGCCTGATGCCATTGTTCCACGTACATGGCCTGATGGCTTCCACAATGGCGGCGCTGCTGGCCGGCGGAACAGTGGTGATCCCTGCGCGCTTCAACCCGCTTTCGTTCTGGAGAACGGTGCGCGATCACGGTGTCACCTGGTATTCGGCGGTGCCGTCGATCCACCAGCTCATCCTCACACGCAAGGCGGGCGACTCCGGCAGCCTGCGCTTCGTACGCTCCTGCAGCGCGGCGCTCTCGCCCGACCTGATGCGCCGTATGGAAGACTACTTCGCGGCTCCCGTTCTCGAAGCTTACGGGATGACGGAGGCCTCTCATCAAATGGCTTCCAATCCGCTGCCGCCGGCCGCCCGTAAGGCGGGCTCCGTCGGACCCGGCACAGG
>Ga0302326_10003633_pt1 | contig 36185 bp, 29 predicted proteins | sample Palsa_T0_3_FD_202264 | JGI IMG/M metagenome (GOLD analysis project Ga0302326, IMG submission 202264) | Peat permafrost microbial communities from Stordalen Mire near Abisko, Sweden - Palsa_T0_3 | ecosystem: Environmental > Terrestrial > Soil > Palsa > Peat permafrost | place: Sweden: Abisko... | reverse complement strand
ACCCCCCCGCCGCCAACCGGTCCTGGTTATGGCCGGCGCCTCGGCCAGTGACCTGAGCGGGCAGTTGGCGGCCGACGACGCCGTCCTCCTGGCCCGCGACGACCTGGGCGCGATCCCCCAAGGCGGGCCGTGGCGCCTGGCCATCGTCGACCCCAACCCCACCCGGTTGGAGCTGGCCCGCAAGGTGGTGGCCCGGGGCCGCCCGTGGCGGGGCCGCAATGACGTGTGGTTCACTGCCGAGCCCCTGGCGGTGGGCGGCACGTTGGCGTTCTTGTTCCCCGGCGTGGAGCAGACCTTCGACCCGCAGGTGGGCGGCGTGGCCGAGCACTTTGGTTTGCCGCAGGTCGCGCTGGGCGGCACCGACGCCATCGGCCGGCACAGCGTGGCCACCATCGCCGTGGGCCGCCTGCTGGATGGCGCCCTGCGCCAGCTGGGGATCCGGCCCGACGTGGTGGCGGGGCACTCGATCGGCGAGTGGAACGCCATGATCTCGGCAGGCATGCACGACCGGGCCGACCTCGACCGGGTCATCGCGGCGGTCGACACCGACGCCATCGAGGTGCCGGGCGTGGTGTTCGCCGCCCTGGGCTGCGGCGCCGACATCGCCCAATCGGCCATCGAGGGGTTAGAACGCATCGTGGTGTCGCACGACAATTGCCCCCACCAGTCCATCATCTGCGGCGAGGAAGCGGCCGTGGCGGTGGCGCTCGACCGCCTGCGGGGCGAGGGCGTCATGGGCCAGGTGCTGACCTTCCGCTCGGGCTTTCACACCCCCATGGTCGAGCCCTACCTGGCGGCGGTGGATAACCAGCTGAAGGAGTTGTCGCTGCGCCCGGCCGAGATCCCCATGTGGTCGGCCACCATCTGCGCCCCGTACCCCGAAGACCTGGATGCAGTGCGGGAGCTGGCGGTGCGCCACCTGCTTGAGCCGGTCCGTTTCGGGCCCATGGTGCAGCGCATGCACGACGACGGGGTGCGGGCGTTCGTCCAGGTGGGGAGCGGCAGCCTGACGGGCTTTGTGGGCGACGCCCTGCGGGACCGGGAGCACCTGGTGCTCAGCGCATGCACGTCCAAGAACGCCGGGCTGGACCAGTTGCTTCGGGTGGCGGCCGCCCTGTGGGTCGAGGGCTGGGCCCCCGACTGGGCTCGCCTGGCCCCTCCGCGGCCGACCAAGGCGGCCGCCAAGCCGGGAACGGTGACGCTGCGCCTCGGCACGCCGCTGATCCACTTCGCCCCCGACGTGGCCCCTGTGGTCGCCCCGCAAGCTGCACCCCTTGCCACCGGCGGCGCACACCCGATCCTGGCCGAGCTCGACGCCCTGCTGGCCGAGGCGCAGGAGGCGGCCGACGCCGTCGTTCACTCCTGGAACTCCTGGAATGCGCCACCCCCCGCACCCACCACCGCTCGGACCACTCGGGTCGTGTCGCTGGCCACCATGCCCTATCTGGCCGACCACTGCTTCTACCTCCAGGCTGAGGGCTGGCGGGAGATGAGCGACCGGTTCCCGGTCGTCCCCATGACGACCATGTTGGAGTTGATGATGGACGGGGCCCGCCCCCTAACCGGCGATCGGGCGATTGTGGGTCTGACCCAGGTCCGGGCGCTGCGCTGGATGGCGGCGGGCGAGCCCATTGACCTGACCGTGACCGCAGCGCTGGACGGGGACGGCAACATCGACGTGGTCCTGGAGGGTTACGCCCGGGGCAAGGTCATGGTCGCCCCGTCCTTCCCCGCCCCGCCCGCCTCCTCCACCGAGGCGCTCCGTGATGAGCGACCCTCGCCCGTCCCGGCGGAGGAGCTGTACCGGGGCCGGTGGTTGTTCCACGGCCCGCAGTTCCAGGGGGTGACCGAGATCGCAGCCCACGCGGCCGACGGGATCCGGGGTCGCCTGGTCAGCCTGGCGGCCCCGGGCGGCCTGCTGGACAACGCGGGCCAGCTGATGGGTTTTTGGATCCGCACCAGCGTGTCGGCCGACAAGTTGGCGTTCCCCGCGGCCATCGAGAACCTGGAGTTGTTCGGCCCCCACCCGCCGGCCGGCCAGGCGCTCGAGTGCGTGGTGTGGGTCCGGGCCGTGACCGACACCACCGTCACCGCCGACTTGGAGGTGCGCTACCCCGACGGGACGGTGTGGGCCCGGATTACCGGCTGGACCGATCGCCGGTTCCTCACCGATGCCGTGGTCGATCCCATGCTGCGCTGGCCCGAATCCAGCCGGATGGCCGAGGAGCAGCCGGGCGGCTGGTTCCTGCTGCGGGATCGCTGGCGCGACCCGGCCAACCGGGAGCTGGTCATGCGGCGATACCTGGCCGCGGCCGAGCGCAGGCAGTACGACGGGCAGAACCCGCGGGGCCGGCACCGCTGGCTGCTGGGCCGGATGGCAGCCAAGGACGCACTGCGCCAATGGATGTGGGATCGCGGGGCCGGTGCCCTGTACCCGGCCCAGTTCCTCATCGACAACGACGCGGCGGGCCGGCCGACGGTCGAGGGCCCGGCCGAGGGGCTCGGCATCTCGATCGCCCACACCGGGACCGTGGCCGTCGCCCTGGCGGGCGAGACGGTCGGCATCGACATCGAGCTGATCGAAGAACGCGCCCCGCAGTTCGAAGCCACCGCCTGCACCGAAGCCGAACAAGCCCTGCTCGACCGCCGCAGCGAGGCCGCTCCGATCGACGCCGCCCCGGCCGACGCTGCCCCGGCCGACGCTGCCCCGGTCGACGCCGCCCCGGCCGACGCTGCCGTTGGGGCCAGGCAGGAATGGATTACCCGTTTCTGGACGGCCAAGGAGGCGGTGGCCAAGGCGGTGGGCACCGGTCTGGGCGGGCGGCCGCACTCTTTCGAAGTCCAGCGGGTTGACGGGACACAGATGTTGGTGGCGGCACACGACCAGGGCGTCGCTTGGTGGGTCGACACGACCATCGTGCACGGCGATGACGGCGTGACCCGCTACGCAGTCGGCTGGACCACCACCCCGGCGGAGCTCGTCACCGCGGGCGGAGCCAACACGCGGGAATTTTTTCCCCCCCTTCTTGAGAAAGGAAGCAATCATGGACGCTGAGACCATCCTGGCCGACGTCACCCGCATGCTGGCCGAGGTGATCGGTGACGATTACCTGGAGGAGGTGGGCGTCACCATGGACACCGCCTTCTCCGGCGACCTCGAGTTGGAGAGCATCGAATTCGTGGCCCTGGCCGGCCTGATGAAGGCGCACTACGGGGGCGACGTCGACTTCGTGGGGTTCCTGGCCGACATGGACCTGCACCAGATCATCGCCCTGCGGGTCGGCCAAGTGGTCGACCACATCCAGGTGTGCCTGATGGCGGTGGGCAGCCGTGGCTGAGGTCGTGGCCAACGGGGTTCGTTTCCATGTCCAGCAGCTGACGCCGCCCGTTGGGGAAGCCCGGGAAACGGTGGTGTTCATCCACGGCCTGGTCATGGACAACCTGTCCAGCTTCTATTACACCCTGGCCAACCCGTGCGCCGCGGCCGGGGCCGACGTGATGCTGTACGACCTGCGGGGCCACGGCCTGTCCGAGCGGCCACCGATCGGGTACACGCTCGAGGACTCGGTGGACGACCTGGTGGGGTTGTTGTTCGAACTGGGGATCGACGGGCCGGTGCATCTGGTGGGCAATAGCTATGGGGGCACGGTCGGGTTGGCCTTTGCCGTGGCCTACCCCGAGCGGGTGGCCAGCTTGGTGCTGATCGAAGGCCACTTCGCGGTGCAGGGATGGGGCGAGGAAATGGCGCGGACGCTGTGGGGCATCGCCTTCGGGATGGAGTTGGAGGAGGCCCAGGCGTGGGTGGCGGCGGCGGGTCGCAAGATGACGCGCATGGCCAAGAAGGCCGACGCCCTGATCAACCACACCAGCCTGGTAGAAGACATGCTCACCGCCGTCCCGCTGGCTCGGGAACCCCTGGCGTCGCTGGCCTGCCCCGTGCTGGCCATCTACGGGGACGAGTCTGACGTGATCGACCGGGCCCGGGACCTGGCCACGTTGGTACCCGACTTCACGCTGAACATCCTGACGGGGTGCGGTCACTCCATCCTCATGGAGGTACCGGCCCATCTGCAGGCGGTCCTGGCCTGGTGGCTCGGTGGGCGCCAGGGTCCGGCACCGGTGTACGTGCCGCCGACCGCCGGAGGGACCGGCGCCACCGGACCGCACCCGTTGGCCGAACTGGTGGCTTAACCGCTGGATGAACGGCCCGTCGCCCGATTTAAGGTGCCAACATGCGGTCCCAACAGCAAGTTGGCTCCTTAAAGCGGGACCCGACCCCGACCCCGACCCCGACCCCGACCCCGACGGCCGGCAGGGCAGCCACGTGAGCCGGTTCCTCTTTGTTGTCCCGCCCCTGACCGGGCACACCAATCCCACCGTGGCGGTGGGCGCCGCGCTGCACGACCGTGGCCACGCCGTGGCCTGGACCGGTCACGCCAAGGTGATCCGGCCCCTGCTACCCGAGGGCGCCCAGCTGATCCCGGTAGGCGACGATCCCGAGGACGACGATCCGGCGCTGGCCGCGGCCCGGCAACGGGCCCAGGGCCTGCGGGGAGCCGAAGCGCTGCTGTTCCTGTGGGAGGACTTCCTGCTCCCCCTCGGGCGCTCGATGGTCCCCGGGGTCGAGGCGGCGGTCGACCAGTTCCAGCCCGATGTGCTGGTCGTCGACCAGCAGGCCATCGCGGGCGCGGCGGTGGCGCAGCGCCGCGGCCTGCCCTGGGCCACCTCGGCCACGACCTCGGCCGAGCTGGTCGACCCCTTTGCCCTGCTGCCCAAGGTGGGCGCCTGGGTGGCCGACGCCTTGAGCACCTTCCAGGCCGACTTCGCCGTGTCCGGGGGCGACGTGCGGTTCTCGTCGCACCTGGTCCTGGCGTTCTCCACCGCTGCGCTGGCCGGGCCGACCAGGGACTTCCCGGCCCACTACCGCTTCGTGGGGCCGTCGCTGGGCGGGCGCCCGCCCGCGGTCGAGTTCCCCTGGGACTGGCTCGACCCAACTCGACGCCTGGTGCTGGTCTCGCTGGGAACGATCAATGCCGAAGCAGGGCGCCGTTTCCTTCGTGAGGCGGTGGCGGCGCTGGCCACCATGGCCGAGCGGGTGCAGGGCGTGGTCGTCGGTCCCGCCGACCTGACAACACACGTGCCGGGCAATGTGTTGATCCGGGGGTTTGTTCCCCAGCTGGAACTGCTCGGGCGTGTCGATGCAGTGGTGTCCCATGGCGGGCACAACACGGTGTGCGAGGCGCTGTCCCATGGGCTGCCCCTGGTGGTGGCGCCCATCCGTGACGACCAGCCGATCGTCGCCCAGCAGGTCACGGACGCGGGCGCGGCGGTGCGGGTCAAGTTCGGACGGGCCCGGGCGGCTGACCTGGCCGCCGCCGTCACCACCGTGCTGGACGAGCCGTCGTATCGGGAAGCGGCCAAGCGCCTCCGGGCATCCTTCCAGGCGGCCGGAGGGGCGGCGGCGGCGGCCGATGCGCTGGAAGCGTTGGCCCGGAGTCGGACGGCGGCACGCCCAGATTGTCGAAGCCAATCCCCGTCACCAACGAAGGCCGGCGGGCCACCAACGGGCCCTTAGTCCCGGCGGGCCAGGACCCGGTAGGCGTTGGACCAGCGCTGCGCCCGGGTCCGGATCACGGGTTGCAATGCCCGGTCCGCCACCAGTCCGAGCAACGCAACGGGCACGGTGGCTCCGAAGATGGCGGCGCGCTTGACCCGGTCCCCCGCCGTGGGCGGGTCGCGCCAGGGCAAGCGGCCCGGCGGGGCGAGCGACGAGGCCAACATCCACGCCGCTCCCCCCAGGTCGACGGGCTGGCGGGCCGCGCCCCGCTCCACCTCGACGACGGTGAAACCCTGGGCCGACAAGGCCGCTGTCACGTGGCTGACCTGGAGGAACTGCTGGTGCTGGGGCTGCAACCAGGGCAACCAATACCGCCCGAGCAGGCGAGCGAAGCGGCACTCGGGGTCGGGAACCTCGATCAGGAGGTACCCGCCCGACCCGAGCACCGTGCGAGCGGCCGCCAACTCGACCCACGGATCCCGAGTGTGCTCCAGGTAGTGGTGCATGCTGACCATGTCGTAGATGCCCTGCAACGAGGGCGCCAGGTCGGGGAACATCCCCCGGTACGCCTGGTCGATCCACCCCCGCCGTTGCGCCTCCTCCACGCTGGCGCCCATGTCCAGCCCGTCCATGCATGTGTCGGGCAGCAAGTCCCGGGCCACGGCGCAGAAGTGTCCGTAGCCGGTACCCACATCCAGCCACCGCCGGGGGGTGGTGTGGCGCCGGGCCAGCGCCACCCGGCCCCGATACGACGACGTGGCCTGGGAGAACAGGAACTCGGTTTCGCCCATGCCCAACCCGTCGTAGCAATCGCGGTAGTAGAAATCGAGCCCCTCGATGGTCAGTCGGGGGTTTTGGAACAGCAGCCCGCACCCCGTGCACTCGTCGATCACGAACCGCCCGGGCTTGAACTGCGTGAGGTCGGGGGTGTGCAGGCGCTGCACCAGCGCCGGGCTGTCGCACCACGGGCAGGTGGTGCGCCGAGGCTCGAAGAAGCGCGCCGTGCCCTGGGCCAACTCGGCGGCATAGGCGGGCCGCCGCTCCTCGATGGGATCCTCGCCGGGCGGCGCTTTGGTGGCCAACGCGGCCCGGAGCAGGGCGAACGGTTCGCCTCGGGTGCGCCGTCGAGGATGCAGATGGGGGGAAACGCCAGCTGTTACCAGGTACGGCTGGAGGAGGCATTCGACCGTCGCCACGGCGGCCCATCCCGGGCTGACCACCAGGCCGGTCAACAACATCGCCCATCGCGCCGTGGGGAACCCCACCGCCATCGGCGCCGCTGGGCCGTACAGCGCCTCCAGCTGGCCCAGCCGGTCGGGCGGGGACGGGTCCACGGCGCCCAGATGGGGGGCCACGATCAGGTCGGTGGCCTGGGCTGCGTGCTGTTTCAGCCGCTGCGTCAGGCGGACCAACGCTCCCCGGTCGGGCACGACCACCACGCCGTTGGTGGTCACCCCTCCCGCCCCTGCGGGGATGACCACCTCGCCCGTCGAGGTGACGCCGGCCGCTCGGGCCGGGATCGGAGCGGCGCCGTTGGAACTGACCCCGCCCGCCCCGGCCTGGTCGAACACCCCCCGGCGCACCAACAGGGCGTGCACCGCCCCCCGTCCTGGCGCCAGGGGGGAGCGCCGGTAGGACCGGGTGTCGACCGTGCGGGCCAGGTCGAGCGCCTGGTCGCGGGGCAGGTCACCCGGCACCAGGTCGACCACGTCGAGCCCTTCCACCAGGGCGTGGGCCACGGCGGCGGCCCGGGTGTCTGCGTCTACCGTGACGGCGGGTGGGTGCACGACGATGAAGTCGTCCGTTGCCCCGGCCGCCGCCCGAGCGCTGGGATCGAGGGCCCGCAGGCCGGACAGGCGGCGGCGCAGCCGGAGCGTATTGACGGCGATGCCCACGCTGAGCGCCAACCACAGCCAGCCGACCCGACGGGCGGGCAGGATGCGCTGCCACAAGGCTCCCCTTTTCCGCCCTGACGGTCGCATTGCCGCCAATTGTGCCCTGCGGCGGCGACGGACCGGTAACGAAGCCCGTATCGTCTCGTTACCTTTCGAGAGAGCCGTGGCCATGCCCGACGAAAACAAGGCAGAGCGCCAGCGGCTGGACGAGGACCGCGACGGCGTGGCCCGCTGGAAGTGGTGGGGGCCGTATGTGTCGGCCCGGCAATGGGGCACGGTGCGGGAGGACTACAGCGCCGACGCCGATCCCTGGCACTCGTTCCCGTTCGACCACGCCCGGTCCCGGGCCTACCGCTGGGGCGAGGACGGGCTGGGCGCCGTCTGCGACCGCTGGCAGCACCTGTGCTTCGGCCTGGCCCTGTGGAACGAGCGCGACCCGTTCCTCAAGGAGCGCCTGTTCGGCCTGACCAACCTGGAGGGCAACCACGGCGAGGACGTCAAGGAGTACTGGTGGTCGCTCGAGTCGACGCCCACCCACTCGTTCATGCGCTGGCTGTACAAATACCCACAGGCCGAGTTCCCCTACCAGCGGCTGATCGACGAGAGCCGCGCCCGGAGTCGCGACCAGCCCGAGTTCGAGCTGGTGGACACAGGCGTGTTCGACCAGGACCGCTACTTCGACGTGGAGTTGACCTACGCCAAGGGGGCGCCCGAGGACCTGTGCATCCGCATCCGGGTCACCAACCACGGTCCCGAGGCGGCGCCGCTGCATGTGTTGCCCACGCTGTGGTTCCGCAACACCTGGGCATGGGGCCGAGACGACCGCCATCCGCAGATGTGGGCCACCAACGACGGCACCATCGTGGCCGACCACGGCAGCATGGGCCGGTTCTGGCTGAGCGCCTCGGCGGGCCCGGCCGGCCCCGAAGGCCACCAGCAGAGCCCGGCCGAGCTGTTGTTCTGCGACAACGAATCCAACTCGGCGCGGCTGTGGGGCTCTCCCTCGGTGACGCCCTTCCCCAAGGACGGGATCAACGACCACGTGGTTTCGGGGGCGGCGACCGTGAACCCCAACCGCACCGGCACCAAGGGCGCGGCCTGGTACCGCCTGTCGGTGGCAGCGGGAGGGACCGCAGTATTGGACCTGCGGCTGGCCAAGAAGCCGCCGTCGCCGCTCACCTTTGGCGCCGCGTTCGACGAGGTCATGCGCCTGCGGGAGGCGGAAGCCGACTCGTTTTACGCCGACCTGGCGCCTGCCACGGAGTCCGACGAGGCCCGGCTGGTGCAGCGCCGGGCCTACGCCGGCTTGCTGTGGTGCAAGAAGTACTACCGCTATGAGTTGCGGGAGTGGTTGGAGGGCGACCCGGTGGCCACGCCCCCGCCGGAGACGCGCCGCACGGGGCGCAACCACGAGTGGTCCCACATGTACAGCGCCGACATCATCTCGATGCCCGACGAGTGGGAGTACCCGTGGTTCGCGGCTTGGGACCTGGCCTTCCACATGATCCCCATGGCGTCTGTCGACCCCGACTTCGCCAAGGAGCAGCTGATCTTGTTCTGCCGGGAGTGGTTCATGCACCCCAATGGGCAGCTCCCGGCGTATGAGTGGAACTTCGGCGACGTGAATCCGCCGGTGCACGCCTGGGCCACGTGGCGGGTGTACAAGATCGACGCCCGGGCCACCGGCACGCCCGACTACGCCTTCTTGAAGCGTATGTTCCACAAGCTGCTGATCAACTTCAGCTGGTGGGTCAACCGCAAGGACGCCGACGGCAGCAACGTGTTCGAGGGGGGATTCCTGGGGCTGGACAACATCGGGGTGTTCGACCGTTCCGCCCCGCTGCCCAGCGGCGCCCGATTGGAGCAGAGCGACGCCACCAGCTGGATGGCCATGTTCTGCCTCAACATGCTGGCCATGGCGCTGGAGCTGGCCCATCACGACCGGGCGTACGAGGACGTGGCGACCAAGTTCTTCGAGCACTTCCTGGCCATTGCCAACGCCATGAACAACGTGGGGCGACACAACATCGCCCTGTGGGACTCACATGACGGCTTCTACTACGACGTCCTCAGCCTGGACGGGCACCAGACGCCGATGCGCATCCGCTCGATCGTGGGGCTGATCCCGTTGTTCGCGGTGGAGACCATCGAACCGTCGCTGCTGAAGGAGCTGCCCGACTTCGCGGCCCGGGTGCGGTGGTTCATGAAGAACCGACCCGACCTGTGCGGCAACATCTTCGAGCTGGACGAGCTGGGGGTGGGGCGGCGCCAGATGCTGTCCATCCTCGACCCGGGGCGGCTGCGCCAGGTGCTGCGGCGGATGCTGGACGAGGACGAATTCCTTTCCCCGTATGGGATTCGCTCGCTGTCGGCGTGGCACGCGCACCATCCCGTCAGCGTGGACGTGGCGGGCCAGACCCACCGAATCGACTACGAGCCGGCGGAGTCGACCACGGGATTGTTCGGGGGGAACTCCAACTGGCGGGGGCCGGTGTGGTTCCCCATCAACTACCTACTGGTCGAGTCGCTGCAGAAGTTCCACCACTACCTGGGCGATGAGTTCACCGTCGAGTTCCCGACCGGTTCGTCGTCCCGGCTGCCCCTGTCGGAGGTGGCGGCGGAGATGTCGCGGCGGCTGATCGCTCTCTTTCTGCCCGATGACGGCGGGCGGCGGCCCGTGAACGGGGGCCGTGAGCTGTTCGACCGGGATCCGGGGTGGCGGGACCAGGTCACCTTCGCCGAGTACTTCGACGGCGACAACGGTGCCGGGTTGGGCGCCACCCATCAGACCGGCTGGACCGCCCTGGTGGCCAAACTGATCCGCCAAAGCGCCCAGTAGGCAGTGTTGCCGATCAGGCTCCAGCCGTGGTCGGCGTGACCGCGTCGACGCCCTCAGCGCCAACCGGCGAGGCTGGCTCGGCCTACCCCAGGTCGTCGACCAGATCAGCACGGCCTGAGAGGATCGGGCGAGACCGGTAGCCTCGCTGGCAAGAGGCGCTCGGAAGGAGACCGTGATGCAGATCGGCATGATCGGACTGGGGCGGATGGGGGCCAACATGGTCCGCCGCTTGATGCGCGACGGCCACGAGTGCGTGGTGTTCAACCGCACCCATGGCCCCATCCACGAACTGGCCAAGGAAGGGGCGACACCCACCTTCACGCTGGAGGAGTTCGTCTCCAAGCTGACCGTGCCCCGCACGGCGTGGGTCATGGTGCCCGCCGCTTTCGCCGGCCAGACCGTCAACCAACTGGCCGACCTGATGGAATCCGGCGACATCATCATCGACGGTGGCAACAGCTACTACCGCGACGACGTCGACCGCGCCGTTGCGCTCAAGCCCCGCGGCATCCACTACGTCGACTGCGGCACCAGCGGCGGCGTGTTCGGCCTGGAGCGGGGCTACTGCCTCATGATCGGGGGCGACAACACAGCGGTCAAACATCTCGACCCCGTCTTTCGCACCCTGGCCCCGGGCATGGAGACGGCGGAGCGCACCCCGGGCCGGGAGGGCGAGCCGACCACGGCCGAGCAGGGCTACCTGCATTGCGGCCCGCCTGGCGCGGGCCACTTCGTGAAGATGGTCCACAACGGCATCGAGTACGGGCTCATGGCGGCCTACGCCGAAGGGCTCACCATCTTGAACCGGGCGGGCATCGGCAGGCACAAGAGCGATCAGGATGCCGAGACGGCGCCGCTGCGGGACCCGCAGTACTACCAGTACGACCTGGACATCCCGGCCGTGTCGGAGCTATGGCGGCGGGGCAGCGTGGTCAGCTCATGGCTGCTCGACCTGACCGCCCACGCCCTCCTGCAAGACCCGACACTGTCCACCTTCTCGGGCCGGGTCTCGGACTCGGGCGAGGGCCGCTGGACCGCCCTGGCCGCGGTGGACGAGGGCGTGCCCGCGGGCGTGCTGGCCACCGCCTTGTTCGAACGCTTCAGCAGCCAGAACAACGGCGATTTCGGCGACAAGGTGCTGTCCGCCATGCGCAAGGAGTTCGGCGGCCACGACGAGAAGCCGGCCAAGTGACGCGCATTAATGAGACGCCGGAATGGGCGGCGCTGGAAGCGCATTTCCAGGCCCATAGCGGCGACCAACTACGTGAGCTGTTCGCGGCCGACCCGCAACGGGGCACGACGCTGGTGGCAGAAGCGGGCGACCTTTTTCTCGACTATTCCAAGAACCGGCTCACGGCCGAGACGATCGCCCTGCTCATCGACCTGGCAGGCGCGGCGGGGTTGCGGCAGCGCATCGACGCCATGTTCGCGGGCGAGAAGATCAACGTGACCGAGGACCGCGCCGTGCTCCACGTCGCCCTGCGCACCCCGTCGGACCAGCGCATCGTGGTGGACGGGGTCGACGTCGTGCCCGAGGTGCACAAGGTGCTGGGGAAAATGGGGATTTTCGCCGAGCAGGTCCGAAGCGGTGCTTGGACCGGTTTTACAGGAAAGCCCATCCGTACCGTGGTGAACATCGGTATCGGGGGATCCGACCTTGGCCCGGCCATGGCATATGACGCGCTGCGCGACTTCAGCGACCGCACCCGGGCGTTCCGGTTCGTGTCCAACGTGGACGGCACCGACATCTGGGAGACGACGGCGGACCTGGATCCGGCCGAGACGCTGTTCATCGTGTGCTCCAAGACTTTTACCACCCTGGAAACGCTGACCAACGCGGCAACGGCGCGGGACTGGCTGCTACGCGGTCTGGGCGACGCCGCGGCCATTGCCAAGCATTTCGTGGCGGTCTCGACCAACACGGAGGCGGTTGCCGAATTCGGGATCGATACCGCCAACATGTTCGAATTCTGGGACTGGGTGGGGGGCCGGTACAGCTACCCCTCGGCCATCGGGCTGTCCCTCATGATCGCCATCGGCCCCGGCGGTTTTGCCGACATGCTGGCCGGCTTCCACCTGATCGACGACCACTTCCGCACTGCCCCGCTCGAGCAAAACCTGCCGGTGCTGCTGGGCCTGATCGGGGTGTGGTACATCAACTTTTTCGGGGCCGAGACCCAGGCCATCCTCCCCTACAACCAGTACCTGTCCAAGCTCACCGCCTACCTGCAGCAGCTGGATATGGAGAGCAATGGCAAGCACGTGACGCTGGCCGGTGAGCCGGTGGGGTGGAAGACGGGGCCGATCGTGTGGGGCCAGCCGGGCACCAACGGCCAGCACGCCTTCTACCAGCTGATCCACCAGGGGACCCGGCTGATCCCGTGCGACTTCATTGGGTTCCTTGTCCCCAATCACCAGGTGTTCGACCAACATGAGCTGCTGATGGCCAACTTCTTCGCCCAGACCGAGGCTTTGGCCTTCGGCAAGACGTCGGATGAGGCGGCGGCCGAGGGCATCCCGGCCCACCAGGTGGCGCATCGCACGTTCGAGGGCAACCGGCCGACCAATACGATTGTGGCGGGGCAGTTGACGCCGCATGTGTTAGGCCAGTTGATAGCCACCTACGAGCACAAGGTGTTCACCCAGGGCACCGTCTGGCAGATCAACAGCTTCGACCAGTGGGGGGTGGAGCTGGGCAAGAAGCTGGCGATGCGCATCGTGCCCGAGGTGGAGCATGAGACTTTGAATGTCGGATTAGAGCCGCCGCTGGACCACGACAGTTCGACCAACGCCCTGATCCGGCGCTTTCGCAGCCACCAACTGACATGAGCCCCTCATCTGCCACGGCCGCTGATGCCCTCGTCCTGTTCGGGGCGACGGGGGACCTGGCCAAGAAGAAGTTGTTCCCCGCCCTCTATCACATGACGGCCAGCGGGCACCTGAAGGTCCCGGTCATCGGGGTGGCCAAGACAGACTGGGACGACGACGGGCTGCGCACCTATGCCCGCGCCGCCATCGCCGCCTCGGTCAAGCCGGTGGACGACCAGGTTGTCGAGCGGCTGATGGGGTTGTTGTCGCTGGTGACCGGGGATTACGGCGACCGGGCGACGTTCGAGCGTCTGGCCGCCTGCCTCAAGGCCGCCGGGAGCACGCATCCGGTGCACTACCTGGCCATCCCGCCGGTGTTGTTTCCCACCGTGGTGGAGTCGCTGGGCGCAGTGGGGCTCAACCATTCGCCGTCGCGGGTCGTGATCGAAAAGCCGTTTGGGCGGGACCTCAAGTCGGCCCGCGAGCTGAACCGAGTCCTCCATCGGGCCTTCTCGGAGAAGAACATCTTCCGCATCGACCACTACCTGGGCAAGGAGCCGGTCGAGGACCTGCTGGTGTTCCGCTTCGCCAACTCGTTCCTCGAGCCCATCTGGAACCGCCAGTACATCAGCAACGTCGAGATCACCATGGCCGAGGAGTTCGGCGTCGAGGGCCGGGGGGCGTTCTACGACTCGGTGGGCGCCATGCGCGATGTGGTGCAAAACCATCTCCTCCAGGTCATCACGCTCTTGGCCATGGAGCCGCCGGTGCGCGACGACGCCGACAGCCTGCGCGACGAGAAGGTCAAGGTGCTCAAGGCCATGCCTGCCCTCGACCCGTCGTGCATCGTGCGGGGGCAATACGACGGTTACCTGGACGAGCCGGGGGTGGCCGCCGGGTCGACCACCGAGACCTACGCCGCCCTGCGCTTCTCCATCGACTCGTGGCGCTGGGCCGGCGTGCCCTGGTTCGTGCGGGCGGGCAAGGCCATGGCGACCACCGCCACCGAGGCCACGGTCGAGTTGCACCCCCCGCCCAAGATGCTGTTCATGGGCGAGGAGGGGCACGTGGCCGACCCCAACCTGCTGCGTTTCCGCCTGGGGTCCGACGACGGGGTGAGCCTGTGGGTCCAGGCCAAGTCACCGGGGCGCCGGGACCTGACCCACCCCGTCGAGCTGTCGGTCGATTTCCCGTCGGCGCTGGGGGTGCGCCAGGAGGCGTACGAACGGCTGCTGGACGACGCGCTGGACGGCGACCCCCGCCGCTTCGCCCGGGAGGACATGGTGGAAGAGGCGTGGCGCATCGTGCAGCCCGTCCTCGATGACCCGGGGCCGGTCTACCCCTATGTCCGGGGGTGCTGGGGGCCGAGCGAGGCTGACCGCCTGATCCCGAGCGGGTCCTGGCACCAACCTGACGTCAAGTGAAGCTTTGTCGCGTCGGGCGGCCTGTTCTGTGGCCGTGTCGTTTTGTGTGGCCGTGTCGTTTTGTGTGGCCGTGTCGTTTTGTGCGGCCGTGCTGACCCCGGAGGAGTTCGCCCTCAACCTGATCCGGGAGGCGATGACCACCGATCGCGTGGCCGCGGTCATCGCCCGCATCGCCGGGGACCGCATCGAGGTCGGCCCACTGCGCATGGGACCAGGGGGCGCCGTGGCGGCACGAGGGGTGGGCATCATCGGCCCGATCGAGGTCACCACCGCTCGCGGGATGACGTTGGGGTTCGAAGCCAACATTCCGGGCGAGCTGACCATCGACCTCACGGCGGGCAGCACGGGCCGCCCGCACCACTACGAGGGCAGCGTTATCGTGCCGTTGCGCATCGCCGTGGTGCTGGAGGCACCGGCTTTGGTGGTGCTCGATGTGACTGCGCTGCGCCCGTCGGACGTGGCGGTTCAGCTGCACACCACCGGCGTGGCCACGTTCGTGTTGCAGACGCTGGGTGACGCGGATAGCGAGGTGGCGGGACAGGTGGCAACGGTAGTCAACGACCGCGTGGCGGCCGTGGCCGACCTATGCCGGATCAACCTGGTCGACCTGCTCGACCGATCGTGGGACGCCGAGTTCGACGCCCGGCTGGCGCGCTGCGAGATATCGGGCTCCGGCCGTTCGGTTGACAGGGCCGTTCGGTTGACAGGGCCGTAGGATTGACAGTGATGCCGGGAATCGTGAGCGGGAGCAACTGGCTGTCGGAACGGCGCCGCTTCCTCCAGGAGGAGTTGGCCAAGGAGCCACCGGAGGAGCAGCGGACGATCCTGGAGTCCGAGCTGGCCGCCATTGATCAGGAGATCGGCCGCAACCGGCGTCACTGGTGGCGGTGGCTGTTCGGGGCCCGTCCGCCCATCTGACAGCTCCCGGGTTGTCCCGGCCCCGGTCCCGGTTAGCTGGAGCCGGCCTTCTTTTCTTTGGCCGACTTCTTGGCCTGCTTGACGGCCCGCTTCTCCATGAGGGTTTTGCCCGGCTTCTTGGACGAGTTCGGTGACGGCGCTTTGTTAGCCATAGCCGACCATACAGCCGCCACAGACCTGGGCGGGGAGCCGTTTCAGTCTGAGTGAGGGCATTAGCGTCGGGGCGATGGCCGAAGAGTCAGTGGCGGTCGACGTGGCGGGACGCCAGCTCGTGGTGACCAACCCGGGCAAGGTGTTCTTCCCTGAGCACGGCGAGACCAAGCTCGACCTGGTTCGCTTCTACCAGGCGGTCGAAGGTCCGCTCATGGCCGCCATGGGAGGCCGGCCCGTCCTGCTGCAGCGGTTCCCCCACGGGGCGGGGAAGCAGTCCTTCTTCCAGAAGCGGGTGCCCGAGTCGCGCCCCGAGTGGCTCCAGACGACGGAGGTCAGCACCCCCAACGGGACCACCTCGCAGGCACTGGTGGCGGCCGACCTGGCCCATGTCATCTGGGCCGTCAACCTGGCGTGCCTCGGTTTCCACGTGTGGCCCAACAAGGCCGACGACCCGTCGCACGCCGACGAGCTGCGCATCGATCTCGACCCCACGCCCGGCGTCACGTTCGACATGGTGCGCGAGGCAGCCAACGAGGTGCGGATGCTGTTCTCCGATTTGGGTGTGGTGGCGATGCCCAAGACGACGGGCAACCGGGGTATCCACGTGTACGCCCGGCTGGAGCCGCGATGGGACTCGTATCAGGTGCGGTCGGCCGCGGTGGCGGTGGCACGAGAGCTGGAACGAAGGCGGCCCGACCTCATCACGGCGGCGTGGTGGAAAGAGGAGCGGGGGGTGCGGGTGTTCATCGACTTCAACCAGAACGCCCCCCATAAGACGGTGTTCGGGGCGTGGTCGGTGCGGGCCCGGGTGGGGGCGCAAGTGTCGACGCCGTTTGGGTGGGACGAGCTGCCGACGATCGAGCCGGATGGGTTGACCATGCGCAACGTTCCCGCCCGTGTGGCGACGGGGGGCGATCCGTGGGCCGCCATGGTGGAGCACCCCCAGTCGCTCGAGCCCATCCTGGCCCTGCACGAACGGGACCGGGCCGCCGGGCTGCACGACGCGCCGTGGCCGCCGGTCTATCCCAAGATGCCCGACGAGCCGCCCCGCGTGGCACCGAGCCGAGCCCGGGCTCCGATCCCCCCCGACGGCCCCGACCCAGTCGCCGCCCCGGTCGCCGCACAAGCCGACCCGGCTGACCCTGTCGACCCGGTGTAGCCCGGCCTGCCCGACCGGGCCCGACCGACCCGGTCCGCCCTACCCGGCCCGCCCTACCCGGCAACTTTGCATCACAAACTGGGCGAGAATTCAGGCTTTGGGCGTGCCTGAGGTCGGAAATCCGGCCTTTCACACGCCCGAAGCTCCGGTTCTCGCCCAATTGAGCGTTCAACAGCCCGTAGGACCCCAGCGCAGGATCCAACGCAAGACCCCCCGGCGCCAGCGCCCGCACGGCTGGCGGCACCCGCCGGCGTTAGGAGGCCACCTTGGAGGCGTTGGCCGGGCAGTACAGGGCAACCAGGGTCTGGATGGCGACCGCGGTATCGGCCGAAGGAATGTAGGAGGCGAACGAACCGGCTCCCACCATGTTCAGGGCCGCCGCCTGGACCTGGACGAAGGTGTCGCCGTCGTTCAGTGCCGTGCACGTCTGGATGCCCGCCGACTGGATTTCCGCCGCCGTCGGCGTGAAAAACGGCAGCAGGTCGTGCACCGCGCTGATCGCCTCATTTACCTCGGCCGGGGTGGGGGTGGTGATGGGCGCCACCGACGATGCCGCAGTCACGGGCGTCGTCTTGTGCGTGGGCGATGTCGTACGCGCCGTGGTAGTAGGCGTGGTCGACGCCTGAGGCGCCGCCTTGACCGACCCGGTAACGGCGGCCGATCCCACACTGGTCGTCGTTTGCCCACCGGCGCTACTGGCCGTGGACCCACCAACCGCGACCGCCGAACCACTACCCGAGGCGGCGTGAACCCCGGCGACCGCCGAGGGCGAGGGAAGGACCGGCGCGGTGGCGGCGACGGGATTGGGATGGGTGCTCGCCGCGGCCTGCAACTGCGTGGCGATCTGGCGGGCTTCGGCCACCCTGCCGCCGACGAAGGACTGCACTCCGAGCACCACCGCGACCAGGATCAGCAGGCCGCTGGCCACGCTGACCGAGCTGATGATGTAGCGCTTCTTGCTCATGACCCACACTCCCTTGCCGAGGCGAATCTGCGGTGCGGCGTCGCACCCACAAGAGCTATCGGCACAATGGCCGCTAAGGGCGTCTCAAATTTCGGGCGAAAGGGCGGGTCTCATCATTGCCCCTTGACCTTGCCCCAGGGACAGGCCCCCATGACGAGGCGTACATCCGCTTGTCCCACAAGGACCCGAGATGCTGCAGGCGTGCGATGCCCTGACGCAGGGGGCCAACGATCACCAACGCCGCCCGTCGGGCGCGCTGCGCCAGCTGCTCATCGCCGATCAGCGAACGGCGGGATCCGACACCTTGGTGTGCGACTTTACGATTCCCCTGCGCTGACGGTGTGATCGCACAGGGCGCCGCGATCGAGCTGCACGATGGTGGCCAGTACGACGTTGGCCCCGTTGACCAGGTCATCCGGCGGGGTGGTCTCGGTCGGGGCGTGGCTCACGCCGCCCGTGCTGGGCACGAAGACCATCCCGACCGGGCCGATGGCGGACATCGATTGACCGTCGTGGGTGGCGCCACTGACCATCGAACGCCACGTCAACCCCAGCTGCTCGGCGGACGCCGCTACGGCGTCGCGGATGGCGCCGTGGCACGGCGTGGCCACCACGTCGTGCAGGCGTTCGACCGAGATGGCCACCTGTCGCGACGACCCGATGCGCTGCGCCGCGGCCAGCAGTTCGCCGGTCGCGGTTTCCAACCGCCCGGCGTCGGTGTCGCGCAGGTCCACTGCCAGGTGCACCCGCCCCGGCACCACGTTGCGAACGCCCGGCTCGGCCACGCATCGCCCCGTCGTGGCCACCCGGGCGCCGCCGTCAGCGGCCAATCGTTCCACCGCCAAGACGAGCTCGGCGGCCGCCACCAAGGCGTCCCGTCGTCCCTCCATGGGCGTGGTCCCGGCGTGGTTGGCCTCGCCTAGGACCTCGATGTCGAACTGGCGTTGGCCCGTGATGGCCTCCACCACCCCGATCTGGCAACCCGACCGGTCGAGAATGGGGCCCTGCTCGACGTGCAGCTCGACATAGGCCACAACCGAACCGTCGACCCAGGCGGCGTGCCCGATCGCGTCAGGCGCGCCGCCCGCGCCCCGCACTCGGGCAGCCAGGCTGACACCGTCGTCGTCCAGTGCGTCTAGGTCCACCGTCGAGGGACGACCGATGGCTCGGCTGCCGCTCAGACCCGCCGTCCCCCGGGCCCCCTCCTCGTTGGCAAAGGCCACGACGACCAACTCGTGCTCCAGGGAATGGGAAGCGGCCGCCACCTCTATGGCCGCCAGCACGCCGTACGCCCCATCCAGCGGCCCGGCGTTGACCACGGTGTCGAGGTGGCTGCCCATCACCAGCAGCCGCGAGCATCCCCCGCGCCCGGGCAGCCGCCCGATCAGGTTGGTGGCCTCGTCCAGCGTGACCGTGAGCCCGGCGGCGGTCATCCAAACCGCCACCAGGTCCCGGGCCACTACGTCCTGCTGGCCGTAGGCCAGCCGGTTGACCCCCGGCCCGCCCGACGAGATCTGGGCCAGGGCGTCCAGCCGAGCCAAGAGGCGGTCTCCATCGATGGCGGTCATGGCGAGGTGTCCTACCACGACGGCAGGGGCTGGGAAAAGTGGCCATCGCGGCATCACGGCGCGCCGCACTCCAGCGGGCGCCGGCGTTACCCCATGTCCGGCGCCCGGCTGGCCGGAACCACACAACCGGGGCTGCGCTGCTCGCAGTCGATGGCGCCATGCTTCCGGGCCAACCTGCTAGCGGGCGACGGCGGTGACCTCGTAGCCGGCTTCGTCGATGGCGGCTCGAACTGCCGCCTCGCTCGCCTCGCCCTCGACCCGCACCAGCTTCTGCTCCACGTCCACCGTGACGGCGGTGACGTCAGGCAGCTTGCCCACTTCACCCTCGATGGTCATCTTGCAGTGATCGCAACTGATATCCGGCACGCGATACGTGATCACCATTTTTGCTTCCGTCCTTTTCCCAGGTTTGCCCGATCCTACCCCACCCCAGGTGGGGTACACTCCGACCCATGAAGGACACTCATCGCACCTCGATCGTGAACCGCCTGCGCAGCGCCCGGGGCCATCTTGACGCCGTGCTGCGCATGGTGGAGGACGACGCCTACTGCCCCGACGTGATGAAGCAGTTGTCGGCCGTGCAGGGCCAGCTCGAAGGGGCGAGCCGACTAGTGCTGCGCAACCACCTGGAGACGTGCGTGGCCGCGGCCATGGTGGCGGGCCGGACCGACGAGATCGTGGACGAGTTGATGCAGGCGTTGCGCTTCGACCACGTGGCCACCGGGCCCACCGACGTTGCGGCGAGCCCAACCACAACCTCGTGATCAGGACCTCCGCTCCCCCCGCGGCACCGACCGACCGCCGCGGCGACGGTCTCACCTCGGTCGACCTGGCGGTCGCCGGGATGACGTGCGCGTCGTGCGCCGCCCGGATCCAAAAGGTCCTGTCCCGCCAGCCCGGGGTGGCGAGCGCCGCGGTCAACTTCGCCACCGCCCGGGCCACGGTGTCCTTCGACCCCCTCCTCACCGACCTGGCACCGCTGTACGCCGAGGTCGAGCGCATCGGCTACCAAGCGGCGCTTGCCGCCTCGGCCGCCACGGCATCACCGGGAGAACCGGACGACGTCGGGAGCGAGGAGCGGGCATGGCTGCGCCGGGTGGCGCTGGCGTGGCCCTTCGGGATCGCCGTGTTCGTGCTGCTGCTGGTCGACATGGCCAACCCGTGGGCCCGCTGGACGGCGGCGGCCCTGACGGTGCCGATCGAGTTCTGGGCGGGTTGGCCTTTCCTACGGAGCGCCGTGTTACGGGCCCGGCTGCGCGAAGCCAACATGGACACCCTTGTCGCCCTGGGGACCCTGGCCGCGTTCGGCTACTCCACCTGGCACCTGCTGGTGGGCGGCGACCTGTACTTCGACACTGCGGGGATGATCATCGCCTTCCTGCTGTTGGGCCGTTATTTCGAGGCCCGGGCCCGGGTCCGGGCATCCTCCGCTATCCGCGCCCTGGTCGAACTGGGGGCCAAAGAAGCCCGGCTGGTGGTCGACGGCGTGGAAGACATGGTTCCGGTGCGGTACGTCCGGGTGGGCGACGTGGTCCGGGTCCGACCGGGCGAGAAGGTCCCGATCGACGGCCAGGTAATCGAGGGCCGCTCCGCGGTCGACGAGTCGATGCTCACGGGCGAGTCGGTCCCCGTCGACAAGTGCGTGGGCGACGCCGTCACCGGTGCCACCGTGAACCGCCAGGGCGTGCTCACCGTGCGGGCCACCGCGGTCGGGGCGGGCACCGCACTGGCCCAGATCGTTCGCCTGGTGGAGGCAGCGCAGGGGGGCAAGGCGCCGGTGCAGCGCCTGGCCGACCGGGTGGCGGGCGTGTTCGTCCCCGCCGTCATCGCCATCGCCGCCGTGGCCGGGATCGGCTGGACGCTGGCCGGCGATCCGACGCGGGGACTGGTGGCGGCGGTGACCGTGCTCATCATCGCCTGCCCGTGCGCCCTCGGGCTGGCCACACCGACCGCCATCATGGTGGGCACCGGGCGGGGCGCCAGCTTGGGCGTGTTGATCAAAGGGGGCGAGATCCTGGAGCGCTCCAAGGCCGTGGACACGGTCGTGTTCGATAAGACGGGCACGCTGACCAAGGGCCAGATGAGCGTCACCGACATCGTCGCGGAAAATGACCCCGACGAGTTGCTGGCGCGGGCCGCGGCGGCGGAATCGGGTTCTGAGCACCCGGTGGGACGGGCCGTCGTCGACGCCGCCTGGGGCCGGGGACTGCTGGTGCCGGTAGCCGAGGATTTCGAGGCGATGGCGGGCCACGGCGTGCGCGCCCTGGTTGACGGCCGCGGCGTGTGGGTGGGTAGCCGCAAGCTCATGGCCGAGGCGGGCTCGGCTATCCCCAACGACCTCGAGGCGGCAGCCGGGCGCCTGGAGAGCCAGGGACGAACCGCCTTCTTCGCCGCCTGGGACGGCGCCACCCGGGGCGTCATCGCAGTGGCCGACACCCTGAAAGAGGGGGCGGCAGACACCGTGGCCCAGCTTCGAGCGATGGGTGTCGAGGTGGCCATGATCACCGGTGACAACGCCCGCACCGCCACCGCCATCGCCTCGGCGCTGGGGATCGACCGCGTGCTGGCAGAGGTCCTGCCCGCCGACAAGGTGGCCGAGGTGCGACGCCTGCAGGGCGAAGGCCGGGTGGTGGCCATGGTGGGCGACGGCGTCAACGATGCTCCAGCCCTTGTCCAGGCCGACCTGGGCATCGCCATCGGGACGGGCACCGACGTCGCCATCGAGTCCTCTGACATCACCCTGCTGCGCTCCGACCTGGGGGGCGTTGTCACCGCCATAGCCCTGGCCCGGCGCACCTTCCGCACCATCTTGCAGAACCTGGGCTGGGCGTTCGGCTATAACATCGCCGCCATACCGCTGGCCGCCCTGGGGATCCTCAACCCCATCATCGCGGGCGCCACCATGGCGTTCTCGTCGGTGTCGGTGGTGGCCAACAGCCTGCGCCTGTATCGATTTGGGCCCCGGTCTCACGCCTGACGCGTGCTCTAGGATTTTGGCGAAATAGCCAAAAATACAGAGGGGACCCCAGAAATGATAGCTACGAGTACTCGCGCCAAAGTCACCGGCCTGGTTGCTGGCGCCTGCGCGTTCATGTTGGTGGGCTGGATGGCCAGCGCGGCGACGGCGGCTAGCTCGGCCGCCACCACCAAACCGGCGCAGGCCACCACGACCACCACGGCAGAGAGCTATCCGGTCTCCGACGCCTGTGTGCATTACGAGCCCAACAAGGTGGAGGTGGACGGCGACGTCAATCAGGCGGTGTCGCTCAGCGTGAGCCAGATCGAGGCGCTGCCGGGCCAAGAGACGCTCAACATCAGCTATCTCAACCACCTGGGGACACTGGAGAGCTTCTCCGAGACGGGGCCGCTGCTGTGGAACGTGCTGAACATCGCGGCCGGGGGCCTCAAGGTGCCGCCGCCCACACCCAACCAATACGCCGGGCCCAGCCCTCAGACCGCGCTGTACATCATCGCCACCGGCACCGACGGCTACCAGACCGTGATCGCCGAGGGTGAGATCGACCCCGGATTCGGCAATGCTCCCATCCTGCTGGGCTACGCCGAGGACGGGGTCTTGTTGACCAACGTTCCCTACAGTCCGAGCGAGAGCAAGGGCCCGGCCCAGCTGGTCGTGCCGGGCGACACCCACGGGGGTCGCTACGCCAACCAGATCTGCCGCATCAAGGTGGCCTCGGGCGCCCTGTAAGACCCCACCTGGGTGGCTGGTTGCGCGCTATGACGCATTCAGCCGCCCGAAAACGGGACCGGCGCGGCTTTTGTCGCCCGAGCGATGAGCGGCCGTTTCGAGCGCCGGTCCCGTCAGGTGGTGGGCGATGATGAGCGGGCGGCGTCGGCTCGACCGCCGGGGCCGACCGGTCCCCCGCGCTGGTCGGCCGTGGCCTCAAGCGCAGGGGCGAGTGCCCTCATCTGCCGGGCCGCGACCCGGGCCACGACGGTCGGGATGGTGGCCCGGGGCAACCATTGGAAGACCCTGATCCACGCCTGACCGTACACATGGGGCGCCCGTCGGGCCACGCCCGCCAGCAGGCGCTCGACCGCCGGGGCCAACGGCGCCGTGCGGTTGGCCGGCCAGGGCAGGCTGGCCCGCATCTTGCGCAGCGTCTCGTCCTCATCAGCGCCCCGGACCATGTCGGTATCGGTCCAGGACAAGTAGGCCACGCCGACACCCACGCCCTGATGGGCCACCTCGCTGCCCAAGGTGTGGGCGAACGCCTCGACCCCGGACTTGCTGGTGCAGTAGGCGGCCATCAGCGGCGCCGGCGCCATGGCGGCCATCGAGGCCACCTGAAGCAGGTAGCCACGCGAGTCGATGAGTGCGGGAAGGAACGCCCGAGCGGTGGCGATGGAACCGAGCAGGTTGACGGTGATGACCCGGTCGAAACTGGCGGGGTCGGACTGGGCGAACGGGCCACCGATGGCGATGCCGGCGTTGGCCACCACGATGTCGACCCGGCCGAAGTGGGCCACCACCTCGTCGGCCACGGTGCGCATGCGGGCCAGGTCGGTCACATCCGCGGTCCACGCCCGGGCCTCGCTGTGGCCTTGGCAGGTGGCGGTGCGGGCCGCCAACTCCATCGGTTCGAGCCCCACCAGGGCCACCCGGGCCCCGCTCTGCGCCAGCCGCAGGGCCAAGGCGGCGCCGATGCCCCGGGCCGCTCCGGTGACCACCGCCGTCTTGCCCGTGAGGTCGACGGTGGCGCTCATAGCACGGCCTCTGATGTGACGGCCTCTGATGTGACGGCCTCTGATGTGACAGCCCCTGATGTGACAGCCCCTGATGTGACAGCCCCTGATGTGACAGCCCCTGATGTGACAGCCCCTGATGTGACAGCCCCTGATGTCACAGCGCCTGGTGTGACGGTCCGGCTCTCGGCCACGACCTTGAGGGTCAGGTCGGCCACGGTCTCCGGAGCTTCCAGCGGCGTCATGTGCCCGACGCCGGGCAACTCGGTCACGCCGGTGCACTGCGGCAGTCGCTGCGCCATGCGCTCGGCGTGGGCCGGTGGGGTCAGGCGATCGTTCGTACCCACCAGCACGTGCACCGGCACGTCCAAGCCGGCCAGGGCGTCGCCCACCTCCAGCTTGTCCAGGACCCGGCCCCACGTCCCCCGGGTTCGGCGCCCACAGGCGTGCACCAACTGGGCGGTGGCCACGGCCACGTCATGGGAGGCATCCGGGCCCATCGTCCCGTAGCGCAGGGCGGCCCGGCTGACCCTGGTGGCCGGTCCCATGGGAGCCGCGGAGCGCAGGATCTGGCGCTGCAGCACCGTGGCCAGCCGCCGTGACCGCCCCGGGATGATCCGCGCCGTGGCTACCAGGTCGCCGTACCCGGTGGAAACCAGCAGCGCCCCCGCCGTGCGTTCGACTACCCCTGGCCGCTGGCCCGCCGCCATGATCGTCATGCCACCCATGCTGTGGCCCACCAGGATCGCCTTTTCACCCTCGGGCACGGTGGCGGCCAGGACCGCTTCCAGGTCGTCCACCAGTGACGTGATGCTGTAGCGATCCCATCGGGCGTCGACGCTGCCCCCGTGTCCTCGCTGGTCGTAGGCCACGATCCGCACCTCGTCGCCCAACGCCCGGATCACCGGTCCCCACACCGCGGTTGAGTTGGTCCAGCCGTGGACCAACACGACCGTCGGCCCGTCCAGGCGCCCGTGTATTTCCCCGTGCAGGACCACCCCGTCGGTCGTCGGAATCCGCATCGTGTTGATGGGCGTCGCGGGACGCAACTCGATCGGGGCTCCCCTTTTCCCCGGTCCTGCTTGGATTCGGCGGTATTCACGGGCGTCGACTCGGCGGGTGTTGCGGCGGAAACGAATCGTCGTGCCCGGCCACAGCGTCGGGTTGCGCCCGGCGTCGTTCAGGTACCAGCTCTTGCACCCGCCCGTGGCCCAGACGGTCGGTTCCATGCGACGCTCGATGTCGGCGCACCACCGCTGTTGGGCCTCGGGGCGGGCGTCCAGGGCGCCGGCCGCCGCCTGGTCCAGGGTGCGCAGGTAGTCGACGATGTAGGCGACCTGCGATTCGATGATGTGGATCATCGACGTGTGCCCTAGCCCCGTATTGGGGCCGACCACCAGGCACAGGTTGGGAAAACCGGCCACCGTGGTGCCCCGCAGCGCCTGCATGTCGCCGCCCCACGTCTCCGCCAGGCTCAGGCCATCGGCCCCGAACACCCGCTCCGCGATCGGCATATCGACGGTGTGGAAGCCGGTGGCAAGGACGATGGCGTCGACCTCGTGGGCGCTTCCGTCCTGGGCGATGAGTGTGTTGCCCTCCACCCGAGCCAAGCCGGATGCGACGACGTGGACGTTGGGCTGCGCCAGGGCCGGGTAATAGTCGTTCGACAGCAATACCCGCTTGCAACCAAGAACGTAATTGGGCGTCAGCTTGGCCCGCAGATTGGGGTCAGAGATGGCACGGGCCATGTGACGAAGGGCGACTCGTTGCGCCCCCTGCAGTATTTCCGGCTTCTTGGTGAACGCCGGGACGTACGTCTCGCGGACGGCGTAGGTTCCGAAACGAGCCAGGCGCTGGCTGGCCGGGACGTGATGATGTAACCATTTCTCAGCCCGCGTGAATTTCCGGTCCAAGCGAGGCATGACCCAGGGCGGCGTTCGCTGGAAAAGAACCAGCCGCTCCGCTTGGCGTTGTACCTCGGGCACGATCTGAATGGCCGAGGCACCGGTACCGATGACCGCGATGCGTTTGCCGGCCATGGCGTACCCGTGGTCCCAGCGGGCGGAATGAAACACGGGACCAGCAAACTGGCCCAAGCCGGGGATATCGGGCAGGGCGGGATCGGCCAGCGGCCCGCAGGCGGAAATGACGACGTCGGCTCGCAGTGGCCCCCGCGGCGTGTCCAACTGCCAGCAATTGGCCTCGCCATCCCAACGGGCTTCGGTCACCTCGGCCCCGAAACGGATGTGCTCCCGCAACCGGTATTGGTCGGTGACGCCTTCCAGGTAGGCTCGGATCTCGGGCTGGCGGGAGAAACTGTGGGACCAGTCGGGATTGCGGGCAAAGGAAAACGAATACAGGTGGGAGGGCACGTCGCACGCGCAACCGGGATACGTGTTGTCCCGCCAGGTGCCCCCGACGGAATCGGCCCGCTCCAGCAGAACGAAGTCGGAAATGCCGGCCGCGGCCAGCCGAACACCGGCGCACAGGCCGCCGAAGCCGGTCCCGATGACCGCCACCCGAACATGCGTTGGCCACTCGGATACGGATATGTCAGTCATTCGCTCTCCCCTGTTTCGAATTTCCCGGCGGAGAATGGCTGGTCGGGATCCACGATGATCCCGGCTGTGCGCAGTACTCCGGCCAGGCCGGCCCAAATCAACTGTGTTACGTGTTCAACGACGACGTCGCGGGCCAGCGGCCGGCGCCGCAGCCACCATTCGCCCGTGGTCTGCACCAAACCGGTTATGCCCTGCGCCCACGGCTCGGCCGCCTCGGTCTCCAGGTTGAAGGCCCGCAGGTAGTCGCCGATTACGGCGGCCAGGGCGGCGGCGATGAAGTCCTTGTGCTCGTCGGCCGCCGGTTGGCGGGCGATGAGCCAGTACAGGTTCGGATACTCGTCGATGACGGAGAAATAGGCTCCGACGGCCGAGCGCACGCGGGCCAGTCCCGGGCCGTCGGCGCTGATGGCAGGCAGGAGTTGGGAAAAAAGGAGCTCGGTGCCCCGCTCGTCCAGCGCCTGCACCAGGGCCGACTTGTCGTGGAAATAGCGGTAGAGCACGGGCTTGGTAACGCCCGCTTCGGCCGCCACGGCGTCCATATTGAGCTCTGGGCCCTGGGCGGCCAGCACCCGCAGGGCGGCATCGACGAATTGGCGGCGGCGCACCACGCGGTGCTCCGTCCACCGGGCTCGACGGCCATCCCCCTCGCCTGCCTGCTGGGCCGCCTCGGACACGATCTACATACTACTCACAGTAACCGTTACTGCAAGTCATATCTCTCAGCGGCGGGCCGGCGTCTCAGTCGGCTGGGCCGGGGGTGGCTCGGCAAAACGCGGCACCTTGGGCTGCCTCGCCGCCAGGGGCCAAGCGACAGGCGCCGGCCCAGCGGGCACATCAACGACCGTTCGCCGCGCCGGCTCAGCGGGGGCGGCACCGCCTGGCCGGTCAACGAGCGTTCGGACGGCAGGCTCGCCGGACACGTCATCGACCGTTCGGACGGCGGGATCGCCGGGCACGTCATCGAGCGTTCGGACGGCGGGATCGAATGGCCGCGCCACGGCGGGGACCTGGATGCGGGGATGGGCTCGCCGTGGGTGCTGGACCAGGCGCAGGACCAGAGTGACCAGGACGGCGGTCAGGAGGCCCAGGCCGACTCCCACCACCAGGCGGTTGACCATATCGGTGCCCGCCTGGATGGCGTGGAGGGTGGAGAAGACGAACAACAAGACGCTGAGCGTGTGGATGGCCCGCCATACCTTGCGGGGCAGCCAGCGCATAGCCAGCGACGTCACCTCGATGGCGACGACCAGGTAGAGGGCGACGACTCCCCACGCCATGGCCCCTGGGCGCCAATGGCTGGCAAAGGGCACCAGGTCCTGGAAGAGTCCAAAGTTCACCTTGCGGTCCCCCCACAGCGCGGCGACGTGGATGATGACGAAGATGACCGAGAGGCCGCCCAGGAAACGATGGATGTCCAGATTCCATGCGGGCGACGGGACCTTGCGGGTCAGGCGACCGGCGTAGATCAGCCCCCAGATGACTGAGGCGGCGAGCAATGCCCACGCCACCAGGCCGCCGGCCCGAGCGAAGTACCACCAGACCTTCTGGTTGATCTGGACTACGGCAAGCACGGCGCAACCATTTCCCAGTCCAATCCAGCCAAGGGGCGGGCGAGTCCTCCGTCGTCCACCAGCACGCCCGATCGAGCCTCGCGCCCGATCAGCGCGGCGCCCGCCTCGGGGCCGGCGATGAAGGCCGCCTTGGCCAGCACCTCGGCCCAGGCGGCGCTGTCCGCCACCACCGTGACCGAGGCCAGGTCGGTCCAAGCCGGGGCCCCCGTGGCGGGGTCGAGGAGGTGATGGACCTGAACGCCGGCTCGTTCCCAGGTCCGGTAGGTGCGGCTGGTCGTAGCCACGCCGGCATCGGCCATCGTGGCCCGGGCCAGCTCGGCCTGCTGGTCGAACGGGTCCTCGAGGCCGATTATCCAGCCGTCGTCCTCGGGTGCGTCGCCCACGACCCGGAGGTCGCCGCCCAAGTTGACGCAGGCACCGGACGCGCCATCGGCCACCAGCGCCTGGCACACCAGGTCGGCGGCCAGCCCTTTGCCGATCCCGCCCGGGTCGAAGCGAACGCCGGGCGGGATGGTGACCGTTTGGCCGATCGGGTCGACCACGATCCCGGCACAACCGGGTGCCGCCTCGGCCCGGGCGGGCGGGTACGGGGAGGAGCCGACCTGCTCGAAGCTGCGGTCGTAACCCAAGGCTTCCAGGGTGGTCAGCACGGTCGGGTCGAAGCGGCCGCCGGTGCGTTGCCACCCGTGGACGGCGTGCGCCACCAGGGTCACGGTGAGCGGTGACACGGGCACCGCCTGGCCCGTTGCTGCGTTGCAGCGTGAGATGTCGCTGGTCGGGCGGAAGCGGCTCCAGATCGACTCGAGATGGTTGATCTGGTGCTGGGCCTTTGCTGTTGTGCCGGGCGGACCGTTCACCACGATGACGTGGACGGCGCAACCCATGGCGTGGAAGCGGGCCTGCTCGATTGTCGAGCCGTTCATGGGTGGCTCGGGCCGGTTTTGGTGGTCGACGTCCGGTGCACGATGGCCGATGGGGCGGTGCTGGGCCTGGTCGCGGCGTGGGCTGTCGATGGCGAGGCGGCGGTTGCCGGGGGTGGGGCACCCGCTTGGTCGACCGCGAGGTGCCGGGTGGGCGGCGCAGTCGTGGGAGCGGTGGCGACGATGATCACCGGCGGGGACTGGTTCATGGTCAACGTGTCGACGATGCCGAACATCACTGAAAAGCTGATGCCGACCGCCAGGATCCTTCCCGCCGCGGCCCGGTGGGGTCGCTTGCGACGGCGCGCCGTGGGCGAACCAGCGGCGCGGCGCGGCGTCACCGTGGCGGGCGGCCGCATCGCAGTCGGCGGCGGCGACGCAGTCAGCGGCGTCACCGTCGCGGTCGGCGGCATCGCAGTCGGCCACGGCGGCTCACTCGTTTCGGACGGCGCGGGCGCAGCGGCGTGCTGAGGCGGTGTCGTCGGGCGACCTTGGCGGGCCGCCAGCTTGGCCAATCGCTCGGCCCGTTCCTCGTCAGTCACGGGGATCGTTGGCGACTCGTGATGCGGTCAGATGCGTCGCGACCGGATGTCCGGCTGTGGTCAGGGCGGCGTGGGCCGCAGGGTTGGTCGAGGTCGGCGCCGCCAGCGGGCCGATGACTCCGAAGTTGGCGGCCAAGGTAATGGCAGCGGTGAGGAAGATGGCAACGACCGATGCAGCCACGGCAGCGACGGTCCGTGTCCTGGCTCGGATCGGGCGAATTCGGTGTCGAAACGTCACCATCTCAACGTTTTCGGCAGGGGGTGGCGAAAACTCAAGTAGGCCGGTATGTCCCGCCGCGGCGGGGCCAATCGTGCAGATTGCGCCCTTTAATGCCGGACGGACCGAAAGTCCACGACCGCCCGATATCGGACAGCGCCGTCCCGCAGCCGCTGTATCGCGTCTTGCGCCTGCTCCGGGGCATACAGTTCGGTCTTGGCCTCCACGCCGTGGTTCGCCGCGAAGTCGAGCATGAGGGCGATATTCTTGGGATCACCGATACCGCCACCGCAGATGGTCGGTTCGCTTTCCCACAGTTCAAGAGCCGAGAAGCTGAGTTTGTCCGGCACGGCGCCGACAATGCACACCGTCCCATGGGGCGTCAACTTGGCCAGGATCTCGCTCAAATCAAAGTTGGCCGGCGCCGTGAGCATGATGAACTCGAACTCCTGAGGCGGGACCTGAGCCAGGGACTGATAAAAGCCGGTCGCACCCATCAGTTGGGCGTCCGCCAGCTTGCTGGGAGATCGGGTCAACATGGCGACGTTGTTGCCCCGCTGGGCCAGGAACTGAAGCGCCAAGTGGCCCAGTCCCCCCATCCCAATGACAAGGGCGTTGTCAGTCGTCGCCACGTCATGTTCCAAGAGGGGATTGAAGACGGTGATCCCACCGCACAAGAGCGGTGCCGTCTCGGGCTTCTGGAGCTCGCCCGGGATGGGAATGGCAAAGGCTTCGTGGCACGTCACATACTGCTGAAAGCCGCCGTTTTGATGGGCGTAGGTCGCCTCGGGGGCGCGGCACAGATTCCGCCAGCCATGCCCGCAGGCATAACATTGACCGCAACAGTTGCTCTGCCATCCGATGCCGACGACATCGCCGGCCTGTGCTGTGGTGACCTTGGCGCCGATGGCCACCACTTCCCCGATGACCTCATGTCCCGGAATGAAAGGGTAGAAGGAGCCGTCCTGGCTCCAGTCGTTGTCGATCTCATGGAGGTCGGTATGGCACAGCCCGCAATACCAAACCTTCACCACGACCCGCCCGGGTTCGGGAACATCATCCAACTCCCGACTGCCGTCATGGATCCGATGCGTTGGCTGGTCGACCACCAAGGCGTTGCTTCTCATGGTCGACCTACCTTAACAACCCCAAAAATGGTCGCGACCTGCGCCTGACGGGTACCGTGTGACGTGACCGCTTGACATCGAAGCGATGATGTCTGACACGATCATGCTGGCGTGTACGACGCCAGGACAGAGAGGAGGCCGGCGATGATCACCACCGCCCGGTACAGCCAGCCTGACAACGACGTGACGATCGACCGCCTGTCGGCCGTCTCGGCCCGCCGGGTCATCGAGCCCGACACAGAGATCGTGGGCAGCGTGGGCGGCGGACAGGTGCTTCCCGACGAGCTGCTCAGCGTGGCCGGCCTCGACTTGCACCTCACGGCCGAGCAACGAGCCAAGCTGGCGAGGGAAGAGGTCGCCTCGATCGTGTCCGAAGGGATCCGCTTCGAGTGTGTGTTGATGGCCGGGTTCGGGATGTCGCTGGCGCAGTCGGATCGGCTGACCGACACCCGGGTCAGCTATGCCCTGCACGAGTTGGGCGAGGAGACGAGGCACTCGCGGTTGTTCCTGCGGCTGCTCGACCAGCTTGACAGCACGGCCAGGAACCCGTTCAACGAGGGTTTCCTGGGCATGTTCAAGCGCAAGATCCTGCGGTCGATCATCCACCATCCGGCGCTGTTCTGCGTGCTCGTCCTGGCCGGGGAGGAGATCCCGGATCTGATCCAACGCCGCATGAGCGAGAACCCCGAGACCGACGCTTTCGTGCGATCGGTCAACCGGTATCACCGCATGGAGGAGGCCCGTCACCTGGCCTTCGCCCGGGTGGTGCTGCCCGAGCTGTGGGCCAACTCGTCCCGGGTGCAGCGCTGGCGGGTGAAGTACCTGGCGCCGATCATTATCAACCAGATGTTCGCCATCCTCATTCACCCCGGCGTGTACGAGACGATCGGCCTCCCGGGCTGGCGGACCTGGCAGGCCGTGCAGCGCAACGCCAGAACGGTGGCGTTGCGCCAGGAGGCGACGCGACCCATCCTGGCCGCCATTCGCAACGCTGGCGCCCTGAACCGGGTGCCGTTCGGCTGGCGCAAACTCACCGGCACCGACCGCGCCGGCCAACCCCTGCAGACCGGCGGGGCGTAGTCAGGGGGGGGTAGCGCGATAAATAGTGCGTGCACACAAAATATAGCGCAACCCCCCTCAGCCCCTCAGGCTCACGACGAAAGTCACGAGCAGGGGCAACACGACGAGGAAGAGAAACGAGATGGCGCAAATTCTCCAATAGAGCCTCTTGCGGTCGTTCGCAAACGAAGCACGCCAGAGGATTTGGGCCAGGCCGGCCGGGCTGTATTGGCTGGCGACGAAGCCCGAGCCACTATCGGGCCACATCACGGGCGGCGCGTTCTCGCTGCTCTCGTCACGGTCCGAGGTCGTCGGGATGAGCAGGTCGTCGGTTCGATGGGCCGGATGCGGCGGCCTCCGATGCTGGCGCTGATCCGGCCGCTCGTCGAGTTTCGAATCAGGCATGTGTCCTCCCCGAAGGATTGGACTCGCGGCCGTCGAGCGCCGCCCGCGTGAGGGCGACCTGGAAATCGAAGCCTTCCTGTCGGGCCCGGGCATCCAGATAGACCAGCGCGGCGACGATGGCGATGAGCGAGCCCGTGACGAAAGAACACAGCGCCTTGCCCGCGCCCAGGATGACCCACGACCAGGTGGAGCCCACGAACAGTGCGCCGAACGCGGGGGCGGAACCCAACACCACGTTCAGGAAACTCGCCAACACGCCCGACAGGACCGCGATCCAGAAGGTGGGCCAGTACCGAGCACGGGTCAAGCGGACCGAGCGCCGAATTCCGGCGAGCGGTCCGAGGTTCTCCAGGGCGATGGCGGGCGCCGTCATGACGAACAACGGCATCAGGAACAGGGCGGGCACGACCAGGATCACGAAACCGAGCCCCTCCGCCGCATGGACGATCAGCGAGGCGACCAGCAGCGCCGGCGCGTGCTTCAACGCGGCCACGATGGCGTCCTTGGCCGTTACCTCGCGGCCCAGGTAGGCGGCCAGGATGACCCGGCTCACTGCGGCGGCCACCAGTGGCACGAGCACCCACAACCCGGCGTAGGCCAGCGGTTCGGCCCAAGGACTTTGGCTCGACGCGGCGGACGAGCCGTGGATGTAACCCAGGAACTGGCCGCTGATGTCGTTGCGTTGCCCGAAGGCGAGGAGGAACTCAAACGGCAGCACGAGCACGGCGACGATGGTCAGCATCGTGCGGGCGTTGGCCCGCAGCAGCTTGAGTGCGGTGTCGAGGATCTCGCCCACCCCCATCGGGCGCAGCGTGAGAGTTTTGGTCGTGGGATGAGCCTCACCGTTGGTCGTCGGCAGAGCCCAAGCCGGTATGACCGATGGCGACTCCGCCCAACCGCCTGGCTTCGCAAACCTGCTGCGACGCTTGGTTGACCCGCGACCGAGGGCGGTTCCGGGGCCGACGTAGTCGAAGGCCTGAGTATCGCAACCGTCCGCGCCGGTACGCACACCGGTGGCCGACGCGGCCGACTCGTTGCCCGCCAGTTCCCCGATCGGCGACTCGATCAGCGGTCCTTTGCAGTCGTCACACCGCCCGGCGTGGCCTGGAACCTCATAGCCACAAGACGGGCAATAGGAGATCGTCGTCATCGTCATGTCGAGCTGCCCCGAGACGAGGCAGGATCACCGGCTTTCCCGATCGAGTAGGTCCACGCACATCGGGCCGACCGTTCATTGGCGGTGCTCATGACCCAACATGGAAGATGCTCGACGGGAGAAAGAGATACCCAGCGGAGACGAAATCGTCAAAACCAGATACATCCGGATAGAACGGATCGCGGGCGACGGTTGGCGGCGCGCCACGAGAACGTGTCCCCTGACCGCCCCGCCCTCACGGGGCGGCCGGGAAACGTCGCCGGCTAATGACCCGCCGGCGCAAGACCGCAGCTACCGCCTCTTCAGGCCATCGGGTGCACGGGGAGGACGGTCCGCCGCCACGTGCTGTTGATCACGCCGGCCGCCGAGGCGTACCAGGCCACCACCGCCGTGATCAGGCCCAGCCAGCCACCCACGTGGATCAGGTTGGTGTGGTTGCCCAGATTCCCGATCGCCAGGAAGATGAACGTGAGGTCGAGGAACAGGAACACGGCCGCCACCGCTGCGGTCGTCTTCACCGATGCGATCAGCATGTATGCGGTGAAAATGGCCCAGGACAGCAGGAACACCCCGGTGGCCTCGTGGGCGCTGGCCGCGGGCAGGGTGGGCGCCACGAACTTGACGTAGGCGGCAAAGCTCAGCCAGAACGCCCCGAAGGAACAGAAGGCCAGGGCGCCAAAGGTGTTGTTCTTGCGGAACTCCCATATTCCCGCCAACAGCTGGACCGTCCCCCCGTAGAACAGCGCCAGAGGCAGCACGACCGATTCCAGCGCGGCCACGTGGACGATGTTGGCGTTGAACACGCTGAGCACGAAGGTGGTCATGGCAAATGCCCCGAGGCCGAGCGGCCCCGGGTCGGCGATGAGCGGTCCCGACGACGCAAGCGGGGCCGGGTCGGGCGCCGCAGCCTCAATACGGTTGGTCCGGTCCTGGGTGGTGGTCATGGTTCTTTTTCCCCCTTTTGTAGTGGAATCAGTCAGCTGAGGTAGACGCCGCCTGGCGCTGGGCTATGTCGGCCACCACCCCGGCATTGGCCAGGGTGGTCACGTCCCCCAACTGGCGCTGTTCGGAGATGTCGCGCAGGAGTCGGCGCATGATCTTGCCGGAACGGGTTTTCGGCAGTTCGTCGGTGAAGACGATCGAGGCCGGCCGGGCGATTTTGCCGATCATCTGCGCCACGTGCTCGCGGATGTCGAGCAGCAGGGCGTCGTCGCCCACTGTTCCTCCCTTGAGCGTCACGAAAGCAGCGATGGCCTGCCCGGTGCGGGCGTCGGCCCGGCCCACCACCGCCGCCTCGGCCACCGCGGGGTGGTCCACCAGCGCCGATTCGACCTCCAGGGTCGAGATGCGGTGGCCCGACACGTTCATCACGTCGTCGACCCGGCCCAGCAACCACAGGTACCCGTCCTCGTCGCGCTTGGCGCCGTCGCCCGCGAAGTACACCCAGCGGTTTTTTTCCGGGTCGCTGAAGCGGCGCCAGTAGGTTTCGACGAAACGGTCGTCGTCGCCGTAGATGGTGCGCAGCATGGCCGGCCAGGGCTGGTTGAGCACCAGATAACCGCCCCCACCCGGCGCCACCGTATGGCCCTGATCGTCGACCACCTCGGCGCTGACCGCGGGCAGGGGCACGGTGGCCGAGCCCGGCTTGGTGGCGGTCAGGCCGGGAAGGGGCGAGATCATGATCTGGCCCGTCTCGGTCTGCCACCACGTGTCGACGATGGGGCAGCGGGCAGCGCCGATGACCTGCTGGTACCAGATCCACGCCTCGGGGTTGATCGGTTCGCCCACCGTGCCCAGCAACCGCAGCCTGGTCAGGTCGTGACGCCCCGGGAACTCCTCGCCCCACTTGACGAAGGTGCGGATGGCGGTCGGCGCGGTGTAAAGGATGGTCACCCGGTAGCGCGACACGATGTCCCAGAAGCGGTCCTTGTCGGGATAGTTGGGCACCCCCTCGAAGATCACGCTGGTCGCACCGTTGGCCAGCGGCCCGTACACGACGTAGCTGTGCCCGGTCACCCAGCCGATGTCGGCCGTGCACCAGTACACGTCGGTGTCGGCCTTCAGGTCGAACACCTGGCGGTAGGTGGTGGCCGTGCCCACCAGGTAGCCGCCCGTGGTGTGGACGATCCCCTTGGGCTTGGCCGTGGTGCCCGAGGTGTACAGGATGAACAGGAGCTGCTCGGCTGGGACCTCGACCGCCGGGCACTCTGTCGGTTGGCCGTCAACGGCGTCGTGCCACCACACGTCGCGGCCCTCGACCATGGTGACGGGCACCTCGGTTCGACGCACCACGACCACCGATTGGATGCTCGGCGTGCCGGCCACCGCCTCGTCCGCCATGGCCTTGAGGGGCACGACATCGCCGTTGCGCCACGCCCCGTCGCACGTGATCAGGACCTTGGCCTGGGCATCGTTGATCCGGTCGCGCAGCGCCACCGAGCTGAACCCGCCGAACACCACCGAGTGGGCCGCCCCCAGGCGGGCGCAGGCCAGCATGGCCACGGGGAGCTCGGGCACCATCCCCATGTAGATGGCCACCCGGTCGCCCGTTTCGACGCCCAGGCTTCGCAGGGCGTTGGCCAGCCGGCATACCTCGGCGTGCAACTGGCGGTAGGTCAGTGTCCGTCGATCGCCCGGC
>Ga0302326_10003630_pt1 | contig 36191 bp, 35 predicted proteins | sample Palsa_T0_3_FD_202264 | JGI IMG/M metagenome (GOLD analysis project Ga0302326, IMG submission 202264) | Peat permafrost microbial communities from Stordalen Mire near Abisko, Sweden - Palsa_T0_3 | ecosystem: Environmental > Terrestrial > Soil > Palsa > Peat permafrost | place: Sweden: Abisko... | reverse complement strand
GTGATCGGCGGCTCAACCGAAGAGGAAGCCAATCGGCTCGCTCTCACCGCCTTGGGAGACGCGCGGACCGCGAATTGTCAATATCGCAGGGTCCTGTTGACGTCAGCCGAAGCCCGGTTGCTGCGCGAGGGCAACTGGGAAGCTCGCGCCGTTTGCTCCCGCCCGGGGTTGAAGTGGTCGCTTTTGGCGATCCCTGTGATTGTGTTGTTCGCGGCCGCCGCTTTCTTCCTTACTGGCGCGCTCGACACGGCGCGGGTGCTACTGGCTGGCGGGATAATGATGAGTCTTTTCTTGGTGCCGCTCTTTCTGCCGCTTTATACGTCGTCGCGGGCGCGCGTTTTCCGCTTCGTGAAATGGGCCGCGCTGATCGCCGTTCTGGGATTAGCGTTCCAATGGTCCTGGCTGTTCGTCGCGTGCCTGTGGCCTGTGGCGTGGGTGGAATGGAGGCGGATTTCGATTCGGCGGAAACTGCCGATCGCGGAGTGGCCCAAGCAGTTGTATCTCTGACAAACCCGACCTAGTCCTGTTCACCGAGAGTTTGGGCGTAGGTTTTGCCGTAAGGATAGAAGAGTTCTTTGCGGCCTTGCTGCCACGCGGCTTTGAGCTCGGGCTTTGTGATGTCCCAGTCCGGCCGGCATTTCTGGGTAACGGCACGCAGGTCCTGGCGGAGATCCTCCAGCGTGGGCCGGCCGAAGAACCAGTAGCCGTTGTAGATCTTATAAATGATAAGCCCGGGCTCGAGGACAATCACGTGAGGAATCATGGGACTGTTGAGGGGGTCGGTGTACTCGGCGATGTCGAGATCTTTTTGCACAATGCGCCCCGCGTCGGAAAGGAAAGGCCAGTGAGCGCCGACGCCGCTGCGATATTCGTTCGTCAGAGTGATATTGTCGGTGCTAATCGTGACCAGCCGGCAATAGGCGACCTCGAGTTCGCGATGGAGCGCAACCAGCCCTTCAGCCTGCCGGCGATCCTTGGGGCAAAACCCTCCGCGGCTGAGGACCAGAACCATTGGATGCTGTCCCTGGAGGTCGGAGAGCTTCCGGCGTTTCGCGGTGTGATCGGAAAGCTCATAGTCGGGGAAGATGGCTCCTGGAACAATGTCAGATCGCATAGGTAATCCTCCATAGTTGATGCGCGGTGTGGGAGTTGATGCGCGGCGCCGGGCTCCAGATCGATCTTACCCCGTCGCCGGCGCGGTATCATGCGAACGGAATGCTTGACCGCGTAGCCGAATTCATGGCGCGATATTGCATGCTTGATCCAGGGCAGCGGGTGGGTGTCGCTGTCTCCGGAGGCGCCGATTCCGTGTTCCTGTTGCACGCCCTGCGCGAGCTTGCGCCGCGCTGGGATTTGTGCGTAAGCGTGATCCACATCGAGCATGGCATTCGTGGCGCCGAGTCCGTGGCCGACGCCGAGTTCGTAGGGCGCCTGGCTCGGGATCACGGGCTCACGTTCCACGTCCGCCAGGCCGACGTTCCAGCCATGGACGGGAACCTGGAACAGGCCGCCCGCCATGTCCGGCAGGCGTTCTATGCGGATTTGATGGCTTCGGAAGCGGTGGATCGCGTGGCCACCGGTCACACCCGGAACGACCAGGCCGAAACCGTGCTGTACCGCATCCTGCGCGGATCTGGGCTCGCGGGCCTCGCGGGGATTCTGCCGGTCACGCACGAGGGCCTGATTCGGCCGCTGCTAGAAATCGATCGCGGCGAGATGGAAGCCTGGCTTCGCGAACGCGGAATCGCCTGGCGCGAAGACGCGACCAATCGCGATCGCACCTATGCCCGCAACCGGCTGCGCCACGAGATTCTGCCGCTGCTGCGGGATGGTTTCAACCCGCAACTCGACCAGGCGCTGGCGCACCTGGCGACCCTGGCCCGCGACGAAGAAGATTACTGGGAGGCCGAGGTCGCCCGCCACCAGCCAACCAATAACCAACAACGAGTCACCAGCCACCAGCCACTAGTCTTCCCCATTTCGCAACTCAACGGCGCGCCCCCAGCGCTCGGCCGCCGCCTGGTCCGCCGGGCTATCGAAATGGTCAAAGGGGATCTTCACGGGATTGACTTCGCGCACGTCGAACGAGTGCTGGAAATGGCGCGGTCGACCGAAGGCCACCACCGGATGCAGGCGCCCGGGCTGGATATTTGCCGTTCGTTCGATTGGCTCCGAATCGCCCGCCCCAACCCCCAGGCCCGCCGCGTTCCCGACTTCTCGGTTCCGCTGGAAATCCCGGGATCGGTGGAACTGCCAGGATCGAGTACTCGTATTCTATTGCAGGTGCTGGAGAAAGATGGCTGCGCGGAACCCTGTGGTAAAGTAGTAGACGAGTTGGATTGGCAACGTCTGCGCAGGGGCGATGGCACGCGGAGGTTAGAACTGCGTAACTGGAGACCTGGTGACCAGTACCAGAGAGCGGGACAGACGAAACCGGAAAAGGTCAAGTTTTTCTTCCAGGCAGCCCGGGTGCCCTTGTGGGAGCGCCGGGAATGGCCGATTATCACCTATGAAGGCAAGATTGTGTGGGCCAGGCGTTTCGGAGCAGCCGCCGAATTTGCAACCGGGCCCCAAACCCGTTCCGTACTTCAGGTGGCGGAAACCGGAGCGTAACTTTCGAATCGATTGTAGCGGCCGCAGCGTCCAATTTGTTGGGTATCGTTGTATCGCCCCACGTGTAGGGAGAAGGCATGAATCAATCTAATATCAAGACCGCTGTGTTTTGGGTGGTCATCATTATGGTGGTGGTGTTGTTTTGGACGGTGGTCCATAACACCAAGTCCCGCCCCGACGCCCAGCTCTCGTACACGCAGCTAATGAACGATGTGAATGCGGGCAAGATCAAGTCGGTGAGAATCAGTGGCAACGATCTGAACGGCACATATAAAGATGACAACCAGGAATTGCACGCGGTCATCCCCAACGTCCACCAGAATCTGGATGACGCCATGCTGGCCAAGGGCGTGGACATCCACTACAACAAGGAAGCCGGTGGCGGATGGGTTTCCATTCTAATCAACGCGATTCCGTTCGTCCTATTGCTGGCATTCTGGATTTTCATGATGCGCCAGATGCAGAGTGGAGGGAATAAGGCGCTGAGTTTCGGCAAGAGCCGCGCGCGGCTGCATTCGTCCCAGCAGAAGAAGGTGACGTTCAAGGACGTAGCCGGCGTGGAAGAAGCCAAGGAAGAGCTGCAGGAAATCATCGAATTCCTGCGTGAGCCGCAGAAGTTTCAGAAGCTGGGCGGCCGTATTCCGAAAGGCGTGCTGCTGATCGGTCCTCCCGGAACCGGCAAGACTCTGTTGGCGCGCGCCATCGCGGGCGAGGCCAACGTTCCATTCTTCTCGATCTCGGGTTCGGATTTCGTGGAGATGTTCGTGGGCGTCGGCGCAAGCCGCGTGCGCGATCTGTTCGAACAGGGCAAGAAGAATGCTCCGTGCATCGTCTTTATCGACGAAATCGACGCCGTGGGACGGCATCGCGGCGCGGGTCTCGGCGGCGGTCACGACGAGCGCGAGCAGACGCTCAATCAATTGCTGGTGGAGATGGATGGTTTCGAGTCCAACGAAGGCGTGATTCTGGTTGCCGCAACCAACCGGCCCGACGTTTTGGATCCCGCGTTGCTGCGCCCGGGCCGTTTCGACCGTCGCGTGGTGGTGGGCCGTCCGGACGTCCGGGGCCGCGAAATGATTCTCCGCGTCCATACCAAAAAGTCGCCGCTGGCCGACGATGTGGATCTGTCGGTGGTCGCGCGCGGAACACCGGGATTCGCTGGGGCCGACCTGGCTAACCTGGTGAACGAAGCCGCGCTGGTGGCGGCTCGTCAGAATCGCAAGGTGGTGACGCAGTTCGATTTTGAGCTGGCCAAGGACAAGGTCATGATGGGCGTGGAACGCAAGTCGCTCATCATCAGCGACGATGAAAAGCGCAACACCGCGTATCATGAAGCCGGGCACGCGCTGGTGGCGGCCATGATCCCGGAGGCCGATCCGCTGCACAAGGTGACCATCATCCCGCGCGGCATGGCGCTGGGTCTCACCATGCAGTTGCCGATCGACGACAAGCACTCCTACAACAAGGTCTATCTCGAGGCGCAGCTCGCGATCCTGATGGCCGGCCGTATCGCCGAAGAGATCTTCATGCATCACATCACCACCGGCGCCGGCAACGACATCGAACGCGCCACCGACATGGCCCGCAAGATGGTATGCGAGTGGGGTATGAGCGAACTGGGACCCATGAGCTTCGGCAAGAAGGAAGAGCAGATCTTCCTGGGCCGCGAGATCGCCCAGCATCGCGACTACAGCGAAGCGACGGCGATTCTTATCGACGAGCAGGTTCGCAAGATGGTGGATCAGGGCTACGACCGCGCGCGCAAGATTATCGAGGAGCGGTCCGAGGCGCTGGCGCGCATCGCCGAAGCGTTGCTCGAACGCGAAGTGCTGGATGGCGCCGAAGTGAAGATGCTGATCGACGGCGAAACTCTTCCGGCGTCCTCACGCCCGAAGACAATGCCTCCCAATGACGGCGAAAAACAGCAGGTGATTCGTCCGGAGGGCCCCAAGCCTTTGCCTGGGCTGTTGGGCGGCGAGCGGCCGCAACCTGCATAAGAGTTGATTCCCGAATTCCCCGTCTACATTTTTGACGTGGACGGCACTTTGGTTGACTCCGCAGCCGATATTTGCGGCGCAATTCAGGGCGTTCTCGCGAATACTCCGCAGTGCAACGTCTCCGATGAAGCGCTGCGGCTATACATCGGCCGTCATCTCTACGACCTGTTCCAGGATCTGTTTCCAGGACGTTCGCGCGTCGAAATGGATGAGATGATCGCCGATTATCGCACGCGCTACCTGGCGCGCAGCCACTCGTCGACGAAGGCTTTTCCCGGTATCGCCGATGCATTGGCCGCGCTGCCCGGCCGGAAATCCACCGCGACTACCAAAGGAACGCCGACTACACGCGCGGTGCTCGAAATGTTTGGACTGCTTCGTTACTTCGACCATGTCCAGGGAACCGACGGATTCCCCGCCAAACCGGAGCCGGACGTGATCCTGGCATCGCTCAAGATTTTCGGCGTGCAGCCCGAGGATTGCCTGTTCGTCGGCGATTCACCAACCGACATGGAGGCCGGCCGTCGCGCGGGCGTCAAGACCTGCGCGGTGTTGTGGGGGTATGGGCGGCGCGAAGATATGGCGCGCTGGGAGCCGGATTATTGGGCGGAGCATCCGAGCGAGCTACATATTTAGCAGAGCCAGCTCATCCAGATTCAAGCGGCCCGTATAGATCGCCATCCCGAGCGCCGCGTTGATTCCTAGTCTTTGCAGTTCTGTGATTTCTTCGATGGTGGTGATGCCGCCGGCGGCCGTGAGTTCGTGCCGCGTGGCCGCGCGAAGACGCCGGAACCAGTCCAGATCCGTTCCTTGGAGCATGCCTTCCTTATCCACGTAGGTGCAAAGAAAACCGGAGCAGTATGGTTCGAGATGCTGAATCACTTCTTCGGCCGAGAAGTCGGTGGCTTCGCGCCAGCCGTGAGTGACCACTTTTCCGGCCTTGGAATCGAGCGCGATCACCAGCCGGTCCGGCCTGGCGGCGTCGGCGATTTCGGTCAGCTTTTCGCGATCGAAGGCCGCGGTTCCGACGATCACGCGATAAGCTCCTTGTTGGATCAGCGCGCGTGCTCGATCGGCCGATCGAACCCCGCCGCCAACGCGGGCGACGGCGCGCGAGGCAATCAGTTCTACCAAGGCGTCATTGGAACCCTTGGACATGGCGGCGTCGAGATCGATCACCTGAATTTGCGGGAACGCACGGAACTTCTCCAGCATTTCGAGCGGCGATCCGCCTTCGAGCGCCTTCTCGCGGCCTTGAATCAGTTGCACCACCTTGCCGTCCATGAGATCGATGCAGGGGATGATCACGGCGCGGGCCTAACGGGTACTTTGTGTAGATGCAAGTAATCCTTCAGGTCCTTCACCGTGTAAGTACCGTAGTGAAAGATGGAGGCCGCGAGAGCAGCGTCGGCGCAGCCCGCGGTGAGGATGCGCTCGAAATCCTCGGGCTTCCCCGCCCCGCCGGACGCGATGATCGGAATGTGAGTGGCTTGTGAAACGGCGTGCGTGAGCTCGCAATCGAAGCCGCTCTGCACCCCATCGGTGTCCATGGACGTCAGCAGAATCTCGCCCGCGCCGAGCGCCTCGCCTTCCTTCGCCCACTGCACTGCATCGATGCCTTCGTCGTCGCGGCCGCCGCGCGTAAACACGTTCCACGTGTTTTTGGCATTTCGACGAGCATCGATCGCCAACACGACCGCTTGCGCGCCAAACTCCTCGCTCAGCTCGGTAATTAACCTGGGACGGCGGACCGCTGCGGTGTTCACGCTGACTTTATCGGCCCCCGACATCAGGATGGCGCGCGCATCGGCCACGGATCGGATGCCGCCGCCGACCGTGAGCGGGATGAAGACCTTGCGGGCGGTGCGTGCGACGACGTCGGCCATGATGTCGCGAGCATCGCTCGAAGCGGTGATGTCAAGGAACACCAACTCGTCGGCGCCTTGGCCGTTATAGCGCTCGGCTAGTTCAACCGGGTCGCCGGCATCGCGCAGTCCAACAAAGTTGACACCCTTGACCACGCGTCCGCCGGTGACATCCAGACAGGGGATGATGCGCTTCGCGAGCATTTTACAGTTCGACGAAATTACGCACGATTTGCAACCCGAGAGGCCCGGATTTCTCGGGATGGAACTGCACGCCAAAGATGTTTTTGGTTTCGAGAACGGCAGTGTAGGGCACTGTGTAATTGCACGTCGCTGCCGTGGCATCTGTCAACGGTGCATAGTAGCTGTGCGCGAAATAGAGATAAGGATGCGGCGCGAGATTCGCGAGCAGCTTCGCGCCTGGTTCTCTCAAAGTGCCCGGCTCAATCTCATTCCATCCCATGTGAGGTACGCGCGCCTCGGCCGAGAAGCGCCGGATCTTCCCCTGGAACAAGCCCAGCCCGCGCTCTGCGGGCGCTTCTTCGCTCGATTCGAACAAGGCCTGAAGACCCAGGCAAATTCCGAGGAACGGAATACCGGCGTGAATGCGCTCGAGCAGCGCGTCGCGTACTTGCATTTGATCCAACGCGCGCATCATCTGTCCAAAATGCCCGACGCCCGGGAGAATCACTTTACTCGCTCGTAAAAGAGCCGTGGCATTGCGAACGAGCTCATACTCGGCGCCGATTTCGCCCAGCGTGTTCTCGACCGAGCGCAGATTCCCAGCGCCGTAATCCAGAATCGTAATCACAACAGTCCCTTTGTTGAAGGCAATTGCTCTTTCAACCGTGCATCTTTCGAACACGCGTAGCGCAGGGCGCGCGCGAAGCATTTAAAAATGGCTTCGATCTTGTGATGATTCGAACGGCCATACCGAACCTCCGCGTGCAGATTCGCGCCGGCGTGATGGACGAAACCTCCGAAGAAATCCTCCACCAGCTCGCTCTGCAGATCGCCCACCAGGCGAACCTTTACCTTGTCGTTGTAAACCAATGCCGGGCGGCCTCCCAGATCCAGCGCGACCACCGCCAGCGTTTCATCCATGGTCATCACGAAATACCCGGCGCGATTGATGCCCTTGCGATCGCCCAGCGCCTTCGACACCAATTGGCCAAGCACGATGCCGACGTCCTCCACGGTGTGATGCTGATCGACGTCCAGATCGCCCGTCGCCTTCAGTTTCAGATCGAATCCACCGTGCTTGGCGAAAAGCTCCAGCATGTGATCGAAGAATCGGATGCCCGTCGAGATCTCATATTGGCCGTGGCCTTCAATCTTGAGCGATCCGCTGATCTGCGTCTCCTTGGTGACGCGCCGGACACTAGCCGATCTCATTAATATCCTCGATCACCTGGATGGCGCCTTCCAATTGCAGCAGCTCCACCAGTTCATCGCGGCGGGGGCTGTGGCGCGCGGCGACGCCGATGAATGGAACGGAGGCACTCTTGGCGCAGCGCGCGTCGTCCACCGTGTCGCCGATGTACAGCAGCTTTTTCGAAGGCCGCAGCTCGGCAATCTTCAGCAGGCCGTCGGGCGCGGGCTTTTCGCACTCCACATCGTTGGCAGTAACCAGCAGGAAGCGGTCGCGCAGACCCTCGCGCTCGAGCGTGATCTCAGCTTCCTCGGTAGTGCGCCCGGTGAAAATGGCGAACTCGAATTTCTCGGCCAGGCGATCCAGCAGGCCATCGCGGGGAATCCAGCGCTCGCGATGGATCATGCCTTGATCGAGAAACAAGTAGTTGAAGTACTCGACAATCGCGGCGTAAGGAATTTCGACGCCGAGGTCGCGGCAAATCTTCTGCGACAACAGCCAGTCATTATTCCAGCCGCCCTGGTTCTTGTAGTCCTGAATTGAATCGCGCGAAATCGTTTGCTGAGTGAAATGTTCCACCGTACGGACCACCGTTTCGCGATACGATTCGGTAACGTCCACCAGGACGCCGTCCATGTCGAAGACCAGCATTTGCGTCACCAGATTTGCTCCAGTTCAGCGAGGAATCGCCGGATCTGATCGCGCGTGCCCACCGTCACTCGCACGCAGCCGGAAATCTCATAGCTGCGATCGCGCACCAGCACGCCGCGCCGGCGCAACTCATCGCGCACCGGGATGGCGCGCTTGCCGGCTTCGAACAGCACGAAGTTCGCGCTGCTCTCGTAGTAGGGGATATTGAGTTTTTCCAGGCCGACATATAGCAGCTCGCGCGCGGCCAGAACCTCGGTAACGTACTTTTCGATATAGGTCTTGTCCTGGATGGCAGCATGTGCCGCCAGGGTCGCGACCGTGTTCACGCTGTAGGGCGATTGCGCCTTGTGAAGAAAATCGACATTGCCGGATTGCGAGAACAGGCAGCCCAGACGCATGGCAGCCATGCCGTAAACCTTCGAGAAGGTCCGGCTCACAAACAGATTCGGATAATCGTTGAGCAACGGCAGCGCGGTGACGCCCGAGAATTCGTAATATGCCTCGTCGATCAGGACTGCCGCGCCAGTGGCCTTTTCAAGAATTCGCTCGATGCCCGAGCGCGAGGTTCCGGTGCCGGTGGGATTATTTGGATTCGCAATCAGGATGGCGCGCGTGGTGGGCCGAATCGCATCGAGCAGCTCTTCCGACGGGAATGCCAGCTTCTGCGCGCGATACGGGATCTCGCGGATGTTCGCGCCCGCGACTTCGGAATAAAACCGGTACATGGCGTAGGATGGCCGCAGCAGAAGCACCTCGCCGCCATCGTCAATATACGTGTTGACCAGCACCTGAATCGCTTCGTCGGTTCCGTTGGTGAGGATGAAGTCGTCCAGCTCGACACCGAAGAAATCCGCCAGTTCCCGTTTGATTTCGCCATACTCGGGATAAACGGCGAGCCCGGCTGCGGTCAGGTGCTCGCGAAGATACTCGATTACTTTGGGGGACGCGCCCACGGTATTCTCGTTGAAGTCCAGGCGTAGCTTGCCGGCGCGGCCGCCGGTGGGCGGCGAATAGGGCGCCATCTTGAGCACCGCGTCGCGCGGCTGCAACACACCCGGAGGCAGATCGATTTTCCTATTTGCCAAGAGGCCCCTCGGCACCGAGACGCAACTCCACGGATCTCGCGTGCGCCTCCAACCCTTCGGCGCGCGCCAAAGTGGTGATTGCGGGCGCGAGTTGCCGCAGGCCATTCGACGTCAGTTCCTGCACCGAAATCACCTTCACAAAATCGGCGGAAGAAAGGCCGCCCCGAATTCGCGCCGCGCCCGAAGTTGGAAGCACATGATTGGGACCGGTGGCGTAATCGCCCGCGGCCTCGGGACTGTTCGGACCAACAAATACGCTGCCGGCATGTTGAATCTTCGGGAGCAGGCTGGCGTCATAAATTGCGAGATGCTCGGGCGCCAACCGGTTGGATGCTTCCACCGCGGCGTCCAGGGACGGGCACAAGATCACGGCGCTGTTGTTGCGAATCGCCTCGCAGGCCACTGCAGCGGTCGGCAGCGTCGCGAGTTGCCGCGATACCTCAAGAGCCACACACTCGGCCAAGGTTCGCGAGGTGGTTAGCAGAATCGATGACGCCTCCACATCGTGTTCGGCCTGAGCCAGCATGTCGGCGGCGATGTAGCGCGGATCGGCATCATCGGCAATGATGACGATTTCGGTGGGGCCGGCGACGAAATCGATTCCCACTTCGCCGGCGAGTACTTTCTTGGCGGCGGCGACATAGATGTTCCCTGGACCAACAATACGATCTACCTTGGGAACGGTCGCGGTACCGAACGCCAGCGCCGCGATGGCTTGCGCACCGCCGATACGGAATATACTTTCGATCCCGAGAAACTCGGCCACTGCAAGAATCTCGGCGCTGGGATGCGGCGAAGTAACGCAGATTGTCCGCACGCCCGCGACCTGCGCCGGAATCACGGTCATTAACAATGTCGACGGAAGCGGATAACGCCCTGCCGGAATGTACGCGCCCATCGATTCGAGCGGGCGCACGATGGTTCCCAAACGGCGGCCATCCGGAAAGTCGACCCAGGTTTCACGCGGAAGCTGAAGCTCGGCATACTCGCGAATGTTCCTGGCAGCGGTCTCGAGCGCGGCCTGGAATTCGGTTGAAACGCGCGAACCGGCAGTGGAAACTGTCAGACTCGTCCCTTGGAAGCCGTCAAACTTACGCGCGTACTCGATCAGGGCTTCGTCGCCGCGCGCGCGCACCGCTTCCAGGATCGGCGCCACCGTTTGCTCCGCCTGGGTCAAGCGCGCCGTTTTTCGTGTTACGAAGCCTTGCGCTTCGCTGAGTGCGATGATTCTGAGCATTACATCACGATCTTGTTCAATGGATACTCGACGATTCCCTGCCCGCCGGCCTCCTTAAGACGCGGAATGATGTTGCGCACGGTGATCTCTTCGAGGATGGTGTGAACCGCCACCCACTCGTCGTCGCTGAGATTGGAGATGGTCGGTTTCTTTAGCGCCGGAAGAATCCCGAGGATCGCCGGCAAGCACTCCTTGCGCACGTTGAGCATCAAACCTACGCGGCCCAGCGCATTGATGGCGCCGTCCAAAAGAAGGCGAATATCCTCGATCTTGCGGCGCGTCGCGGCATCTTTCCACGAATCCCTATTGGCGATGAGCTGCGTGTTGGATTCCAGCACCGTCTCGACAATGCGCAGCTTGTTGGCGCGCAGAGACGACCCGGTCTCCGTCACTTCCACGATGGCATCGGCCAGCACTGGCGGCTTTACTTCCGTTGCGCCCCAACTAAACTCCACCTTGGCCGTGACTCCGTTCTTCGCAAGGTATCGCCGAGTGGTAGCTACCAGCTCCGTGGCAATAATCTTGCCCTCGAGATCCTTTACGCTCTGGAACGGCGACTCCTCAGGCACGGCCAGGACCCAGCGTACTTTGCCGAAGCTCTGCTTGGCGTAAATCAAATCGGCCACAGCATGCACGTGCGCTTCACTTTCTTCGATCCAGTCGCGGCCGGTGAGTCCGGCATCCAGAACGCCGTCCTCGACGTAGCGAGCCATTTCTTGAGCACGGATCATCATGCATTCGATCTCGGGATCGTCAATGGCGGGGAAATAGGATCGCGAACTGGTGGTGATGTTGAAACCCGCGCGGCGGAACAAATCGATGGTCGCGTTTTCCAGGCTCCCCTTGGGAATGCCGAGCTTGAGCTTCACGACTTGCTCCCGTATACGGTGTCCGGATCGTAGGCGCGCGGTTCGGATTCCTTCCACTTGCCCCCATCGAGTTGGCGAAAGAAGCAGCTCTGGTAGCCTTCGTGGCACACGCCGGGACCAAGCGCTTCCACTTGAATGAGTAGAGCGTCCAGATCGCAATCGGTCGCGATATTTTTCACCACCAGTTTATGGCCGGACGATTCGCCCTTGAGCCAAAGCTTGTTGCGCGAGCGGCTGAAGAAGGTCGCATAGCCGGTCTCGACGGTCCGGCGAAAAGCCTCTTCGTTCATGAAGCCCACCATCAGGACGCGGCCCGTGGCGTGATCTTGAATGACGGCCGTGATCAGGCCGTTCAGTTTACTGAAATCGAGATTCATGTGTCCATACCAATAAAAAAGCCCGCCAAGTGATCGGCGGGCGGCTAGTTCAGTTCAGAAATTCGTTAGAATGCCGCCGATCGCCAGGGGTGCCGATGATGGTGGTGATGGGCGGAATGCATGAAGAAACAGTATAGCAGGTTCGGTATACTGCTCGTGAAGTGAGGAGGATTCAAAAGCCTCGAAAATCCCGCGAGGCGCCGCCGTCCCCAACCGGGCCGAACCTTGAACCGAAGAACGGCGGCCAGTTTTGGCGGCAACACGGTAGCCGCCTGCTGTTGCTTTGGGCAGTGACGCTGGCCGCATATTCAAACTCGTTTCAAGGCGCCATTTTTTTCGACAACGTTCCCGCGCTGCTCAAAGATCCTCGCATCCGGGCGGTAACGGCGCAAAACATCCGAGCGATTCTCACTGAAGGATATTGGCACATCGTCCGGGACTCGGGATTATACCGGCCATTCACCACCGCCTCGTACCTGTTGAACTACGCGGTGTTCGACAACGGCGCGCACCCGGCGGGTTATCACTGCTTCAATTTCGTGCTGCACGGTGTGAACGTGTCTCTAGTTTACGCGCTGGGCGTTCTGATTTTCGAGATGCCGCCGTTGGCCCTGGCATTCGCTGCGATCTGGGGATTGCACCCGCTGCTCACCGAATCGGTCACCAACATCGTGGGCCGCGCCGATCTGCTGGCGGCGTTCGGGGTGCTGGCGGGCTTGTTGTGCTATATACGGTGGGCTTCCACCACAGGGCGGCGCAAGTACGGGTGGCTGGCAGCGCTGGTAGCCGCGCAAGCCATTGGACTGTTTTCTAAAGAGAGCGCCGCGATTCTTCCGGCCATCCTGCTGCTCTACGATATGACGTGGTCCGAACGCGCGAGTTGGCGCGCCCGCGCTCCCGCCTACGCCGCATTGGCGTTGCCCTTTGCCGCGTTCGCCTGGCTGCGCAGCCAACTGCACACGCGAATCATGACGGTCGTCAGTAATAACCTGGGTAGTTCCGCCGCGTCTTGGGCGCGCCTCAAGGTTTTCAAGATCATCGGAAAGTCCATCTGGCTTTTTGTCTGGCCGGACCATTTGTCGCCAGATTATTCCTATAACGCCATTCCCACGTTCCAATGGAAACTTTCCACCTGGGAAGACGGCAAGGTTCTGATCGTCATGGCCGTGTGCTTAGGCGGCGTCGTGTTTGCGCTGCGTTGCCGGCGGACGTGGAGGGCGATGTTCTTTTTCGTCATTTTCTTTTTCGTAGCTTTCGCGCCAACGGCAGTGGCAGTAGGAGTCATGGGCGAGCGCTTCCTCTATCTGCCCTCGGTCGGCCTGGCTGGATGCCTGGTTGCGGGTGTCTTCGCGCTAGGGCGCCGGCTTTCTTCCCAATGGCCCGCCAGCCCCCGAATTGCCTGGATCGCGATCGGTATCGCGTGCCTGGCGCTCGCCATCCGAACCCACGTCCGCAACTCCGACTGGCACGATGAGCTGAGCCTGTGGACGAACGCAATCCGTGTAGTTCCCGAGGACGCCCATGCACACGTGATTCTGGGAAACGCTCTAGAGAAAATACCGGGCCGGCTGCCCGACGCGATTGCCGAACTTCGCACAGCGGTGCGTATCTTCCCGACGAGTGCGGTTGATCGTTACAACCTGGGACTCGCGCTGGCCAAAATGCCGGATGGCATGCCGGAGGCAGTGGCCGAGTTCGAGACTGCGCTGCGCCTTGAGCCAAACGAACCGAATGCGCACTACAATCTGGCCTACGTGCTGGCGCGCATGCCTGGACGGCTGCCAGATGCGATCGCCGAATTTCAGGCGGCGCTACGCATTAAGCCCGATTTCGCGGAGGCGCATAACGGTTTAGGCAACGCGTTCGAGAGAATGCCCGGAGGTCTTCCGGATGCGATGGCCGAGTGGCAGGCAGCTGTTCGCGCGGATCCCGATCTGGGCGAAGCGCACTACCGGCTCGGAAACGCGTTCTCGCGAATACCCGGCCGCCTGCCCGAGGCAATCCCCGAATATCAAGCAGCGCTACGCACCCTGCCGGAATTCGCGCAGCTTCACAATAACCTGGGGAACGCTTTTGCCCGAACGCCGGGCCGGATGACCGATGCCATTCAGGAGTGGAGGGCGGCAGTTCGGTTGCAACCATCGCTGGTGCAGGCTCACGCAAATCTCGGGCGAGTGCTCGCGCGCGAAGAAGGCCAACTGCCGAACGCGATTGCCGAATTGGAAGCAGCGCAGAGGCTCCAACCCGATCCACGGGTGCAGCAGCTGCTGGACCAGTTGCGCCAAGCGCAGAAATAGGCAACTACGAAGATTGCCGCTAGGGCGGTGCGAAGAGGTTGCCGCGGTTCAGCAGCCAGCGCGGGTCCAGGCGTCTCTTCACGGCCCTCATGGCTTCGATCTGCTCGGCGGTGTACTGCAGTTCCAGCAGGTGCGCCTTTCGTTTGCCCAGGCCGTGCTCGGCCGAAACTGTGCCGCCCAACGCTACGGCCTGCCGCGCGAAGTCGAGCATGAGCCGCTGGCCGGCTTCGAATTCAGCTTGCGAATTCGGCAGCATGTTGACGTGCAGGTGCGCGTCGCCGATATGCCCGAAGATCACGTAATCGAGGGCGCGCTGCGTCAACTGGGCGTGATAAAACGCCAGCATCTCCCGATTGCGCGCGAGCGGCACGGCGTAATCGGAACCCAGTTTCAAGAACCCGCGGCGGCGCATGGTATCGTTGACCAACTCTGGGAGCGCGTGCCGGAAGCGGCGGAAGCGCTCGCGATCCTGGGCGCTCGCAGCGAACCAACTGGCGCTTTGGGAAAGCTCCGGAGGGGCCCGGTCGGCCCAGAAGTCGATATCGCCGCTTTCCTGTTCGATCAACAGCGCCGCGCCGGCGTGCTCGGGCGTTTCCTCGAAACGCGACCGCAGGAAGGCAAGCGAGCGTTCATCAAAATACTCGATCATGCGAAGCCCTTCGATAGCGCGCCATGCCTCCACCGCATCGAGAGCCGCGTTGTCGTTTGCAAAGAAAACGACGCCAGCGAGAACGTCGGCATGCGCCGGCAGAAGTTGCAGCTCGGCTTGGATCACGATGCCGAGCGTACCCTCGCTGCCAGTGAATAGATCGATCCAGTCCATCGCCGGGGAGAGTTGATAACCGGCCGTATTCTTGGTGGTGTCAGGCAGCGGAAACGCGAGCACGGCGAAATCGATCGGGGCACCTCGATGAATGTTGAGAACCCTGCCATCCATCAATGCAACTCGCAGCCCAAGAACATGCCGGCGCGTGCTGCCATAACGAAAACTGCGCGAGCCGCTGGCGTTGGTGGCGATGGTCCCGCCGATGCTGGCGGTGCGCTCGGTCGGATCGGGTGCATAGAACTGGCCAGTGCGTGAAGCTGCGGCTTGCAGCGCTTCGAGCGACACGCCAGCGCCCGCGATGGCCCGGCCCGGCAAGATTTCGAGGCGTTGGAATTTTTCCAGGGAGAGCGCCCAGCCGCCTTGAGGCACGCCTCCGCCCGTGAGTCCCGTGCGCGCGCCAACGATAGTAAGTGGCACGCCTGCGGCGACGATTTGGAGGAGCTCAGCTTCCGATGCCGGCGCGATCAGGCGATCGGCCTGGCCACAGAATCCCGACGCGTCTTCAATTCTGAATTCTGAATTCTGAATTCTAGACCTCTAAAATCACCGGCATAATCAACGGCCGTCGCTGGGTTTCTTTACTCAGGAACCGCTTCAAATCGGCACGGATTTTTTCCTGCATCACGCCCCAATCGGTCCGCTCCTCTTCGCTCGACGACTCCAGCGTCCGCGCCACCACCTGCCTGGCTTTCTGCAAGAGGTCCGAACCGTCCTCGAACGACATGAACCCACGGCTCACGATTTCCGGCAGCGTTTCGTTCCTGCCTGAGCTCTTGCTAATGGCGATGATCGGCAGCACGAAGCCGTCTTCGGAAAGATGGCGGCGATCGCGAATCACGATGTCTTCCACCACCTCGTCGATGGTTCCGGAGTCGATGCAGACCCGGCCCACCGGAACCTTTTCGCCTCTCCGGGCGCCCGCGCGATCGATCTCCAGCGTCTCGCCGGTTTCGAGCGTGAAAGTTTCTTCCAAACCCGCGCCGCGCAGATGGGATGCGAGCGCGGCGTGTTTCGCCAGCTGGCGATATTCGCCGTGAATGGGCAGAAAATATCGCGGCCGAAGCAGGTTCAGTATCAGCCGCAGCTCTTCCACGCTTCCATGCCCCGACACATGCACCGGCGGATTCATGCTGCCGTAGATCACGTCGGCGCCGCGTTTGGCGAAGTGGTTGATCATCCGGTAAATGCCCTTCTCGTTGCCGGGAATGATGCGCGCGCTCAGCACCACCGTGTCTCCGCGGCCCACCGAGATGTTTTTGTGATTATCCACCGCGATCCTTGACAGCGCCGACATCGGCTCGCCCTGGGTGCCGGAAGCAACCACGACAACTTTATCCGGAGCGGCCTGCATGATGTCCTGCGGACGTAACAAAATTCCATCCGGCAATTGCAACAGGCCCAGCGAATGCGCGATTTCGGTGACGTTATTCACGCTGCGGCCCAAAAACGCCACTTTGCGGCCATACTCGGACGCAACGTCCAGGATTTGTTGCAGGCGGTGAATGGAGGAACTGAAGCACGAGATCACCAGACGCCGCTCCGCGCGATAAAAGATTTCGTCCAGGCGCGGACGCACGGCGCGCTCGCTTTCGGTGTAACCGGGCCGGTCGACATTGGTGGAATCCGACATCAGCAGCAGGACTCCGCGCTTGCCGTATTCGGCGAAGGTGTGCAGATCGAAAGGCTCGTTGTCGGTGGGCGTGGGATCCACTTTGAAGTCGCCGGTGTGAATGATGACGCCCAGTGGCGTGGTGATCGCCAGCGCCATGGAGCTCACAATGGAGTGCGTGACGTGGATGAACTCGATGGTGAAGGCGCCTAACTGAATTCTCGATCCGGGTTTGACTTTATGAAGTTTCGCGCCGTCCAGCAGCCCATGTTCTTCCAGGCGCCGCTCCACCATCGCGAGCGTGAAGGCCGCGCTGTACACGGGCACATTGATTTCGCTGAGCAGGAACGGGACTGCGCCGATGTGATCTTCATGGCCATGGGTGAGGATTAACGCGAGGACCTTGTCGCGATTCTGCTCGAGATACGCGAAGTCGGGCGTGACGATGTCGACGCCGAGCAGTTCGGCGTCCGGAAACATCATTCCGGCGTCCACGACGATGATTTCGTCCCCGTAGCGGATGGCCATCGAGTTCATTCCGAACTCGCCCAACCCGCCCAGCGGGATCAATTGGAGCTTGTGATCAGACATGTAAGATTCAGGGTATCAGGTGGTTTGGTGGTTATTGGTTGTTGGTGGCTGGTGACTGGGGAAACGTGCACGTTCCTACCAGATGGTTTAAATCTGCGAAGCACGAATCTTCCCGTCGCGACTGATCAACGGGACGCGTAGCGCCGCCGCCGTGGCGGTCACAATTCGATCCGGCAAATCCGGAACCTCCGTGCGGCTCACAGATTCAAGGGCGTCAGCAACCATGCGGTCGAGCGGCGCCAGCAGACACGGAGTGGCCGGATCGTCTAGTGTGTGAATCAGCCGCTCACGCGCAGCCGCTGGCAAACGACCCTTGTCGACCAGGTAGGTTAGTTCCACGAGACAGATCGATGGGACGTGGATGAGTTCCCCGGCAGCAGTTGCCGAGTCGAGAGCGTAAGTTGCCGTTGCCGATAAGCGAGGGTCGGCTGACAGGTACCAAACGATGGAATGAGTGTCCACTGCAACGGCGGGCATCAGATATCGTCCCTGGGGAAGTTCTTCCACATATCGATCTGATTCTGTTCGATCTCACCAGACGACAGCGAAATACCCAGGTCTGCCCAGAGGCCCTTGACACTCTTGAACGGCTTCTTCTTTACGGATTCGTCCCGAAGCCGAGCGGCATGGCTCAGGATTTCTTGTTGCTTCTCCGCCGGTAACGCCCGGACGGCGTCTAGAATTGCCTGTTCGAGAGACATAGAGCCCCTGGACTATTATCATCATTATCACCGCGCAAACGGCGGCGAGCTGCGAGGTCGGTAGCTGGTCAATGCGCGCCAATCTGCTTCACGATACCGTCCACCAATGCGTTCGGAATCGCTACCGAGAGGTTGTATTGCGCGATTTTCCACTTACCGCCCAGCGAGACAAGGACGCCCGATCCGCGGCACACACCGAGGTTCGGGGTATCCAGCATCTCGTCGAACCAGGCGGTTTTGCGATCGGCTGAGAAGTCGATGTGCCGGTCGCGCGGCTTGAAGCTCCAAGCCGACTTGCGCTGGAATTGCGGTTTCGCCCAGGCCCGAAATTCAGTGACGGTCCAGCGCTCGGTGGCGTCCGTGCCCATGAAGACGCCGTTGGGCGCGAAGTGGCCGAAATAGCGGGCTTCGTCGGCAACGGACGCGGCCTGATGCCAGTCATCGAGCACGGCTGCAACCTGCTGGGCGGGAGTTTGAGCCGGGGCTGCTGACGCAGCGAGCGCGAGCAGGCAACATCCGAGCGTCGTGATCACATTGATCCTCAACTCCACTACATGACCCTCGCTGCGGCTCGCCCGCCCAGGTGCAAATACTCGATCTTTCCGTCCGCGCCCGAAATCCCAAAAATCCGCATCGCCGTCTTCCCATCCGCGCTCTTCACGATCAGCCAACCGCCCTCGCCCTTCCGCAGCTCCATCGACCGGAAGAACAGCTTTCCATCGCGCTCCACAATCTGCATGGTTGTCTCTCCGTTGCGATAGGAGCCAACGTACTTCGCGAACTCGCTCGCCGGGATGGCGCTCTCCGCCAGTTCGCTGCTTTCGGGCGGCGGCCCGCCGAGCAGCTGCATGACCTTCGCCCTGGTGTTCGGCAAACTCTCTCCCGTTTGATTGCACAGCACGATCACGGCCGTCTGCCGCCCTGGAAGCATCCCGACGAACGAGCCATATCCAGCTCGCGATCCTCCGTGGCTCCAGACCCGCACGCCGCCGCGCTCCTCCAAATTTAGGCCGTAACCGTACTTCGCATTCTGTCCCGGAATATCGGTGCGTGGCGTGGTCAGCGCCTGCACAACCTTTGGTGATAGCACCTGCTTACCATCGACATTGCCGTCGTTCATCATCACGATCACCCAGCGGGAAAGGTCGGTAAGATTAGAAAAAACCGAACCCGCCGGCCAGTTCGCCTCATTGTCCGGAGCGGGCCGCAGCACCACCATCTTGTTATCAACCTTATCGTGTCCCTGGGACAGCGCTCGAGTCATCGCCATGGTCGGGCGCAGAGTCGACGAAGCCATGCCCACCGGTCCGAACACACACTCTTCCATCACGTCCGCGTACGGCTTCCCGCCCATCGATTCCGCCACGTAGCCCGCGAGCCAGTAACCGGGGTTCGCATACGAATAGATCGCTCCCGGCTTGGTGAACAGCCAGTCCGGCTTCCACGCCTTTATTTCCTCACCCAGCGCCGAATCGTCGTGCCGCCCGTTCATCACCGCTTCATCCTTGAGACCTGCGGTGTGGCTCAGAATCTGGTTCACCGTGAGCGCGGCTATGGCCGGATCGAGCCCCTGGATATGCTTCCCCACCGCGTCGCCGAAATCGAGCTTCCCCTCGGCAGCGAAGGTTGCGACAGCCGCCGCGGTCAGCATTTTCGTGGTCGACCCCAGCCGGAACAGCGTCTCCGAGGTAACCGGCGCGCCCGTCTCGATGTTGGACGTGCCGAATCCTTTCGCGTAAACCAATCGCCCGTTCTGAACGATACCGATGGCCGCGCCGGGCGTCCCGGTCGCACCCAGTTCTTGCCTCGCCGAGGCTTCCAGAACCGAAACGTTGAAACCGGCACTTTGCGCCGCCGCGATGGCGGATGCCAACAGTAAATACGACGCAAGGGGGACGACGTATTTATTGATGCGCATGCACAGAATTATGGCATTTTCTCTGGTCTAACGAAACTTACCGTCCGTGCCGATGAAGATATCGTGGCAGTTCGTCGATCTCAAGCCCGTCGGCCCGAACAAGGCTTTGTCCTCATCGCTACCTCCATCGCCTTGACCATCCTCTTGGCTCTGGCGGCCTTGGGCATCGACATCGGGCGCATGTATGTGATTCGCGCCGAGCTGCAGTCGTTCACCGACGCCGCCGCCCTTAGCGCCGCCATTGAGCTGGACGGAACGGATTCGGCGTTCACGAACGCCCGCATTGGAGCGGGAAAATTCGCAACCGGCCCCCACGCCATGCGCTGGAACCTGGGCACCCAGCCGATCACGAACATCGTCACGAGTTTCTCCGCTGACAACAAAACGTGGCAGGATCACCCTAAGCCTGGGGCCGATTACCGTTTTGTCCGCGTGGTGGCCACGGAGCCCGCGCCCGTGATCTTTCTGAAAGTATTTCAGCCGCTGGGCTTGGGATCTTCCACGGTAGCCGCTGCGAGCGTAGCGGCCAAGACCGCGGAGAACGCGAGGCTCATCCAATGAAACAGCGGCGCTCGCAGGCGGGCAGCGCCCTCATCGAATTCGCCATATCGCTGATGTTGCTGGCAGCGGTGTTCGTAGGCGTCTTTCAGATCGGATATTCCTTCCTCGCCTACGGAACGCTGGTGAACGCGGTGCGTGCCGGCGCGCGCTATTCCTCGCTTCAGCAGCACGGAGCGGCCGCCGATCCAGAAGTCGCGAAAGCGGTGCGCAACCTGGTGGTCTATGGCGACCCGGCGCCCGCCGATCGCGCCAAGCCGGTGGTGCAAGGTCTGACTACCGAAAATGTCGAGATCGTGAACGGCCTAGGAACCAGCACCGTCTCGTTGCGCGGGTTTGAAGTGGATGCGCTATTTGCGAAATTGAAACTGGACGGCCGTCCCACGGTGACCTTCCCGGTCGGCAACGGAGGCCCCCAGTGAGGCGTCGGCAATCCGGCCAATCGCTCATCGAAACCGCGCTCATCTTAGCCGCCTTCATGGGATTGCTGCTCGGCATGACGGGCGTCGGCGAATTAATTTTCGTCCGGCAAACGCTGGCCGATCGCGCCAGCCAAGCCGCGCGTTGGGGAGCCTTGAACAACTACGATCCCACGGCGATTCGCGACATGGTCCGATTCGGAACGGCCACGCCGGGGCAAGGCCAAGCGCCTTTTTTCGGGATCGCGGCCGCGGCCATCGAAGTATCGAACCCGGGATGCCCGGGCGTCCAGTGTCGCGTGAGCGTAGCCCTCCCCGAGCAAGGGATTCGCAGCGTCGAACCCATGGAAGATTCCGCGCCGGCGCCCGCTATCGCTGCTCGCGCTGTTTCCAAGCCTTGACGTAGGGCGCAGTCTTCGGATTGGCTTCGTTCCAACGCACCGGCTGATCGCTATCCGCCATCAGATAGAGCGCCAGCGCCACCGCGCGATCCACCTTTGCCATGTTGTCGTAGTCGATCTTCTGCCACTCGTCGCCAACGGCGTGATAATCCGGGAAATCGAAGGCCACCGCGAGAGTCTCGGCTGGCACGCCCACCTCGGCCAGCGAAAGATTGTCGCTCGAGCCGAAGTAGGCGTCGCTGTTCCGCGCATGTTTGTAAATCCGGACGCCCGTGCTTGCGCCGGCGCGTTGGACGTAGCTGGTGATGTCCGAATAATCGAAACCGGTTAAAGTGGCGTTCGAAAGCTGCGGACCTTCGGTGGAATCGGTGCGCCCCACTTGCTCGAGATTCAACTGAGCGACAGTCTTGTCCAACGGCCAAACCGGATGATGCGCGTAATACTCCGATCCAATCAGGCCTTCCTCTTCACCGAAGAACGTCATGAACAGGATGCTGCGCCGCGGGCGCTGCTTCAGCCCCGCCAGGGCGCGCGCGACTTCGATCACCGAAACCGTGCCGCTGCCATCGTCGTTGGCGCCGTTATAAATACGATCGCCGCTGTTGGGCGGCCGCATCCCCAGGTGATCGTAATGCGCGGTGAGCATCACGCAGGTATCGCGCAGCGCCGGATCGGAACCGCGCAATATTCCGACCACGTTGCGCAGCATCACTTGTTTACGAATCGGCGCATCCACGTGTCCCGTGATGGAAGCGGGCATTCCTGGGCTGGCGGTCCCCGGCTTCAGTGCCGCATAGAATCGCGCGGCGGCTTCGCCGGTCAAGGTGAGTCGCGGGCTGCCGGAGATCGAGGGATCGTCTGGACTCTCTAACCGATGGCCCGGCTCCTGATGCGCCCGCAGGCCCATGGGGTCCACCAGAATCGTGAGCGTCGGTTTCGCTGTGCGAAGAATCCTGTTGGCCGCGCGCAGGCGGGAACCGAACTTGGGGTTGAACTCGGTGATCACTACCTTGCCTTCCACCTGGCCGGCCGTGAGCTTTTCCACTAGGTCGGCGTCCGCGAGATCCAATTTGAACAGCGGCGCCTGGTCGAGATCGAGCGCGGCGTTGAGACGCAATACCGCGTCGTCTGGATTTACCACCAACTCTTCACCGCGCCCGCCGCGGGACAACTTCAGATCGAAATTCGCGTAGCTCGGCTCGACCACGACCATCGGGGCGTTTTGAAAATAGTCGCCCGCTACGCCGGGCTCTAAACCCGCGGTTCGAAACTGCGCCGCGATGTATTCGGCCGCGATGTCCAGGCCTCGCGATGGCGTATCGCGCCCTTCCAGCAAGTCCGACGCAAGGAACGACAAATCGCCGCGCAACGCCGTCGCGCGGATGTCCGCCAGCGCCCCTGGAATATCCGGCGGCGCAGCCGGCTCCGGGGACGTGCTTTGGCCGGCGGCCCAAGACCCCGTAAGGAAGACTACAATAAGTACGTTGCGTCTGCGCAAAACCCGATGGTATCATCTTGCGCTACAAATCATTTTGATTGAGAATTGTTCTAGCAGTTTGATTGGGCACGCTCACTATGGAAAACCGCTTAAGCAAGATCGCACAGTTGCAGCGGAAGGTCAGCGCTAGCGGCAAGCGCAAGAGCGCTGCTCTGGTGGGCGACGAACTGTCCGAATCGGGATTGCTCGATCACGCCGTGCTCAACCGCCAGATCGCCGAGCTGTTAGAAGGCCTTTCCGGGGACCCCCTGCTGGTGCCCCGCATTGAAAAATCCCTGGAGGAGTTCCTTGAATCCCTCCAGGATGGCGATGTCATTGCCGCCGCGCAGCACGTTTGCGCTCTTCTGGCCCTGGAACTGGACGATCTGCGCCGGGCCGCCCTCCTGTCCCTGATGGTGCGTCTGACCGGTAAACGGAAGTTCGATCCGGTGGCCGCGTACATCCTTCAAAACCAGAAGGTTTTCGTCACCGGAAGGGGTTGACAAAGCATGACAAACAGGCGCAGCATTAGCTAAGGAGCTTTTGCAATGCGCTTCCTCGCGGTGGGATGTTCTTTGGGTCTGCTGGCGGCGGGCTCGGCCTGCGCCCAGTACATGATTTCGGCTCACGCCGGCGTAGTCCAGTATGTAGAGGGCCGCGCGTATCTAAATGACCAGGTGGTGGAGCCCAAGTTCGGCCAGTTCCCCGATATCAAGGAGAACCAGGAATTCCGCACAGAAGAAGGCCGCGCTGAAGTTCTGCTGACGCCTGGCGTCTTCCTGCGCCTGGGAGAGAACAGCTCCATTCGCATGCTCTCCACCCGTTTGACCGACGCCAAGGTCGAAGTGCTATCGGGGTCGGCCATGATCGAGTGTGGCGAGGTCCCGAAGGACAGTTCCATCCAAGCCGTATTTAAAGGAAACGCGATCCGTTTCGAAAAGCAGGGGCTGTATCGCATCGATACCGAGCCGGCACGCTTCAAAGTTTACGAGGGCGAAGCGGTGGTGACGGACCCCTCCGGCCAGCTTACTCTGAAGGGCGGCAAGGAAACCAATTTATCCGGTGTCCTTTTGGCTGAAAGTTTTGACCGCAAGGATGTGGACGCGCTGTATAACTGGAGCGATCGCCGGGCGGCTTATGTAGCCCAGGCCAACATCGTTTCGGCCAGCACGGCTAACAGCACCGGCACGTATGGCGGTTTCAACCTGGTCGGAAGCAACTGGTTCGGATTCAACGGAGTGGGTGGATACGGCCCGTCGTTCCTCGGCGGCTGGATGCTGAACCCAATGTTTGGAATGTACACCTACATGCCATACTCGGGCTTCGGCTACAGTCCTTTTGGATATACCTACTACAGCCCGTACACGGTCGGTTACGCGCCCGTATACAGCGGCGCGTACACCAGCACGGCTCCCACCCGCGTGAGCGGAATCACAGGCACCAGCCGGATGGGCAATGTCGCTGCAGCGACTCGCGGATCGGCACTCACAGCGGCTAGCCGCAGCAGCGCGGCCCACTTCAGCGCCGGCAGTGGCGGTCACTCGGGCGGCGGACACAGGTAAGCCGAAACTTCTCGCGCTTCAGCGCCCAAGTCATTTCAAATTCTTTTCAAAGAAGTCCGTCGTTTCTTCCAGTAGCTGTCTGTCGGCCACTCCGCTGACGCCGTGGCTCTTCTGCGGGTAGATCAGCATGTCGAAGATCTTGCCGGCTTGCTCCAGCGCGTCGGCCATCTGCAGCGTGTTCTGGAACAGCACGTTGTCGTCTTCAATATTGTGAACGATCAGAAGCTTGGCTTTCAGCTTGGAGGCGTATTCCACGGGCGAGCTGGCGCGATATCCTTCGGCGTTTTCCGAAGGCAGCCCCAAGTAGCGCTCCGTATAGATAGTGTCGTAGTTGCGAAGATTCGTTACCGGCGCTCCGGCGATTCCCGCCCGAAAAACATCCGGCGCATTTAGCAGCGAGTAGAGCGTCATGAATCCGCCATAGCTCCAGCCATAAATCCCCACGCGCGCCGGATCCACAAACCCCAGCGACAGCAGATATCGAACGCCATCCAGTTGATCGGCCAGCTCGGTCTTTCCAAACCTGCGATAGAGCGGCGTCTCAAACGCATGCCCGCGGCCGGACGATCCGCGATTATCCATCTGCCAGACCGCGAATCCGCGCGCGGCCAGCAATTGCGCCCATCCGACGCCCTCCCAGGCGTTGCGCACCGTCTGCACACCCGGGCCGCCGTACACCATCACCACCACCGGATATTTCTGTCCCACACTGAAATTGGCCGGCTTAATAATGCGGCCGTACAGCTCGGTTCCATCGTGCGCCTTGAAGGTGACGATCTCCGGCGGTTGAAGCGCGTAAGTGTCCATCAGCTTGCGGCTGGCGTCGTGAAACACCGCCCATTCCTCTCCGCCGATCGAATGTACCGTGCTGCGCGGCGGCTCGGCGAGACTGGAAAAATCGTCCAGATAATATTCCGCCGTCGGCCCCATCGAGATTTCGTGCGTACCAGGGCCTTGGCTCACACGGGCGCGATCCTTTCCGTTGAGTTTGATCGAATAGAGCTGGCGCTCGAGTGGACCAGCTTCGGTGGAAACGTAATAAATTTTTTGCCGGGCCTCATCCACGCCAGCGATATCCGTCACTTCCCACGGGCCTTCGGTAATGCGCTTGCGCTGCTTGCCGTCCAGCGAATACAGATACAAATGACGGAAACCGTCGCGCTCGCTGCCCCAAATAAATTGGCCGTCGGCGAGAAAACGGAATAAATCGTTTTGATTAATCCAATACGGATCCGATTCGCTTAGAATAGGCCGCGCCGTGCCAGTGGCGGCATCCGCCAGCAGCAGATCGAGCTGGTTCTGCACGCGGTTCAGCCGCTCGATGGCCAGCCGGTTGGAATCGGGCGTCCAATACACGCGCGAGATCAAATAGCCGCGCGTGTCACCCAGATCCATCCAGTGCGTGGCGCCTCCGGCGGCTGCAACCACTCCCACACGCACGTCGGCGTTGGGGGTGCCGGCTTGCGGATAACGCTCCGGCTCAACTACGGCGCGCAATCCGCCTAGAGCCACCTGCGGGTATACCATTTCGCGCGCAATATCGAACTGCATGTAGGCGATGCGCTTGGAATCGGGCGCCCACCAATACGCGGTGCTTAGATCCAGCTCTTCCGGATACACCCAGTCCAGTTCCCCGTTCAGCAGCGTCGCGCTGCCATCGTCGGTGAGCCGCGTTATCTGCTTGTTTACGATCTCCAGGACATAAAGATCGTGGCCGCGCCGGAATGCCACGCGCGCGCCGTCGGCGGAAAGTTTCGGATCGCGCTCCGCCTCGGCGGTCGCCGTGAGCTGCTGCCAGGAACTGGTGTCAAGCGAGAACAGAAACAGGTCGCCGTTCACGCTCAGCAGGAGTTGCTTGCCGGATTGCGACCATTCCAGGCTGTCTTCGCTCACCCGCCGATTTTGCCAGTCGAACCGTGCCGGCTCGGGAACTGGAACGGCCGCTTTTTCCAGCGGCTGAAGCGCCAGCAGCGTCTTCACGGATTTTGCGGCCACGTCGTACAGCCGCACTTCTCCACCCTGGAAATAGGCGAAATGTTTGCCATCCGGGGCCCAAACAGGCGTGGGAGCTTCCGCCTCGCGGCGCTGTTCCATCAACGTGTCGATGGTGACCGGCTTCTTTTGTGCCAACAAAGAAACTGCGAGAACGCCACAGAGTAAAATCAGGCGGGATATCACTTGCTGTGATTGTACGCTAAAGACCCGCCCGCGGGCTGAACGCCGGACGCCGGATTCAAACGATAAATCGCGGCGCCCTTGGACGCGTAGACCTGGCGGAAACTGTCGGAATGCATGGCTTGCACCAGGCCGTCCGTGCCCATGGCGTGGAGATCGCGATGGTAGTCGTCAGGGGTCAGCAGCAGATAATTCAGCTGGTAGCCGCGGGCGAAATCCGCCATGGAGCCCATCAGTTTCTCTACGCCGGCGTCGTCGCGATGATAGTAAAACTTCGGCGGAATCGGCAAGCTGCAGGCTCTCCGCCCGGTGTACAAAAACACCAGCGGATCGTCGTACGCGTAAACGTTGGCGTCGGCCGGCGCGTGGCGCGCGATCCATTCATAGGCGGGCTGTCGAGCTTTTAGATCGGCGCGATAGGAAGCGAACAGGTCGGGAATAAAATACGCCAGGCCGAAGACGGTGCAGAATACCGCAAAGGCCGCGATCCCAGCCAGCGCCGCGCCAAAACCGGCCGCGGCAAAGCGATCCGCGAAAGCCGGCTTGACCCAAGTAAGCCGCAGTATTCTCCAGATATTGGCGATCTCGGTGGCCAATCCCATCAGCAAAAGCGGAAACAGCGGAAAGACGAAGCGCTGATCCGGCGGAAAATGCCAGACCAATAGGATCGCCGACATGCCCAACGCGGCCAACGGATATTGAAACTCGCGCCTGCGCGCCACCAGCCGGATGCAGCCCGCGATCGCAGCGGCGGCCGCCACGCGTTCCAAAGCTTTCGCCCCGTAGGGGACGTCGAAAATGAGCAGCTTGCCCGCGCCGGTCAAGAAGCCGTCCAGGTTGTACCACATCACCAGTGGCAGGTCGCGCAGCGGCACGTTGTAGATCTGGAAGCCCACGTAATTTGTGTAATAGAGCGCCACCAGATCCCAGGAATGCGTCAGATGCCGCGCTGTCCACCATTGCCAACCAGCCACCGCGGGCAGCATGGTGGCGAAAAATAGTCCGGCTTTCTTGTAATGCTTCCGCAGCGCGAAGCATAGCGGAACTGTAAACAGCAACGGCATGGCGATCGATTTTGTGAGATACGCCAGGCCCGCGCAAACCGCGGCCAGCACCGCCATCCAGGCCGGGGCATCGTCTTTCATCGCGCGTTCGGCCAGGATCACGCTCCCGAGCAGCAACGCGGTGAACAGCAATTCCGGCATCAACGAGAAGCTGAACACCACCGTCACCGGGCTCAGCCCGGCCACCAGCACCATCAGCCAACGGGCCCGGTCGCTGAATCCGTAATCGCCGAGCAGCAGCCACAGCATCCATAAGAACAGCGGCAACAACAGCCAGGCGAACAGCGTGGCGAGCGGAAGATTGGACGGAAACTGAGGATTGAGCTTCCAAATCCCCGCCAGCAGCGCGCTGTAGAGCGGCGGATATTTGGTCTGATAGGGTTGGCCTGGAAGGCTCTCGATCCGGTATCCGTCACCCATCGCCAGGCTGCGCGCCGACACCCAGTAAATGCTGTCGTCCTGGTAGAAGCCCAGGTGGGGCATGGTCCGCAGCGTCCAGGCCAGGTAAGCGGACGGAGCTAACACCGCCAGCACTACACCGAAAACAGCTAACTTCCTCAGCATCCACCCTGAATCTAACAGTAAGTACGCTCCCAACCAATCGGGGATTCACCTGAGAGCGCGTATTCTAAAGAGGATGAAACTGACTTTCTGGGGCGCGGCCAAAGTCGTCACCGGCTCCATGCACCAACTGACCATCGGCGACAAAAGCTATCTGCTGGATTGCGGCGAATATCAAGGGCGCAGACAGGATGCCGGCGAGCGCAACCGGAGCTTCCCGTTTCCCTGTAAAGACGTCTCCGCGGTGCTGTTGTCGCACGCGCACATCGATCACAGCGGCAACCTCCCGCTGCTGGTGAAGAACGGTTTTCGCGGACCCATTTACACCAGCGCCGCCACCGCGGATCTGTGCCGGCCAATGTTGGCGGACGCGGCGTCGCTACAGGAAAGGGACGCGGAATTTATGAACAAGCGCAACCTGCGGCGTAAATCGCTCAACGTGCCCGGCATCCCCACCGACGCGGTTGTCGAACCGCTCTACACAACCGAGGACGCCGAGGCCACCTTCCCGCTCTTTCAGCCCATCGCTTTGCACACGCCCACCAGCGTTGGACCCGGCTTGATCTACCAGTCGTTTGAAGCCGGCCACATACTCGGATCCACCTGCATGCTCCTGGAACTGGCGGACGGCGCCGCTAAGACCCGGCTCGGCTTTACGGGCGACCTGGGGCGCCGCGGCTTGCCGATCATCCGCGATCCCGAGCCTCTGCCTCCCGCCGACTACCTGATTATGGAGAGCACCTACGGCAACCGCATCCACGAGCCCATCCAATCCGTTTCGGCCAAACTCGCCGAGATCGTGAACCGCACCTATAAGCGGGGCGGCAAGATGATCGTACCGGCCTTTGCCGTGGGCCGCACCCAACAGCTGGTCCTGCTGCTGCACGAGCTGATCCAAGCGCAAACCATCCCGAGCTTCCCGATCTTCGTCGACAGTCCACTGGCGGTGAATGTCACCGACGTGTTTCGAAAGCATCCCGAGCTCTACGATGAAGAAGCCGCGGCGTTCCTTGAAAACCACGGCGATCCGTTTGGGTTCAAGCTGCTCACCTATGTGCGCGACGTAAGTCAATCCAAGGCGCTCAACGATCTGCGCGGCCCCTTCATGATCGTCTCGGCGTCCGGAATGTGCGAGGGCGGCCGCGTGCTCCATCACCTGAAGAACAATATTGGCGACCCTCGCAATACCATCCTGCTCACCGGCTATCAGGCCGAGCACACGCTCGGAAAGAAGATCGAGGAGCAATGGGAGGAAGTGCCCATTTTCGGCGAGCCGATGCCCTTGCGCGCCGAAGTCCAGAAACTCGACGCTCTGAGCGGACACGCCGACCGCGAGGAGCTGCTGGCCTGGATGCAGCCCATCGCGGCTGGACTGAAGAAAGTATTCCTGGTCCATGGCGAGCCCGAACAACAGACCGCTTTGGCGGCAGCCATTCAGGAGCGCTATCGGATTGAGGCGATTGCACCGGAGCGCGGCCAGAGTTTTGATCTTTAAGGCAGTACTTTCGAGGCCAAACTAAGGCGAACGCCTGAGAGTACCACATTGAAAGTACTCTTCTGCCCTAAGGTCTTTTCCTGTTATATTTTGGGCCGGATGACTGACACCGAGCTCGCGGGGCCGCAGAACAGTACTTCGCTCGAGCAAGACCGTGCTCCGCTGACCCAACTTCTCTGGCAGTTTTCCTACTTGCAGATCCTGGATTTTCTTACTACGGTAGCTTTTTTGCTCAACGGAGTCCGCGAGGCGAACCCGTTGGTGAGACTGGCATTCAGCGCAGGGGCCAATCCCGTGGCAATCCTGCTCCTGGTGAAGCTACTGGCGATCGTGCTCGGGCTTTACTGCTGGCGCCAGGGCCGCCGGCAGCTGCTGTTTCGCATTAACATCCTGTTCGCTGCCTTGGTGGCCTGGAATCTGGTGGCGCTGATCCTTAGAAGCGTGAGCTAGCAGCAGAAGCGTGAGCTAGCAGCCTGCTCTTTACTTCACCGGCAACATCACCGTGTTGCTCTCCTCGCCATTGATGCTGACCAGCACCGGCACGGGCTTGCCGCTGGGCAGGCCCGAGGGCACCTCAAATTTTGTCAGGTCCATCCCGGTGTAACCGGGCGCAGCCGTGGATTTCGAGGTTAGTTTCATTCCGCCCACGGAAAGCACCACGGAGTCCTCCACGGCCGGCGGTGGGCTGGGTGGGAAGAATCCATCCAGCACGGGCTTCTGATAAGGCCCAAAACCGGTTCCAACCAGCGAGATCGTTTCGCCCGCTTCCGCCGGACTGGCCGTCGTCACGAGCGAGCCATTGGCATGCAGCGCCGTCGCGTAATTCACGGACTTGATGGTCTGAAAGAACAGCCCCGGCGCGTCACGCGCCACGGCAAAGGTTCCAGAAACCTCGGTTTGTCCAGCGGGTTGCACTTCCAGCGTATAGTTGCCGGGTGTGAGGCTGGAGGGAAGCTGAGCGTTAATCTGTTCCGGCGAAACAAACAGCAGCGGCAGAATCAAATCGTTCACCGTCACCGTTACTCCATTCAGGTCTTGCGACAACGGATTCACAGGACCCAGCTGAGTGGACGGCGCGAGGCTCTGGCCGAAGATCGAAATGATGGATCCGGGCGCAACCGCGCCGCTCGGCGTCTGGCCGACGCTATTCGAAATGCCCGCCGGCGCGATGTACGGGACCGTGATCATCTCGGCCACCACCGACTGGGGAGCCGACAGCATCACCGTGCCCGAGGGATGGCTTCCCGACAAAGCTCCGCTCCAATCTCCAAACTGGAAGCCCAGATTCGGTACCGCGGTCACCGTCACCTTGGTGCCCTGCGCGTAGAACAGGTCGCTCGAGGAAGGCGAGAACTTGAATGCCGAACCCTTGCTTGGATTCGAGGTCGCGTTCAATTGATAGAAGTTGTTGTAGACGGCCGTGATCGTCACCTCGTTCTGACTCACTGTCACCGTGTGGGTGGAGGTTCCACCGTCGGACCATGCAACGAAATCCGCACGCGAACCTTTTCCCGTCGAAATCTGCGCCGGCGCGGTTATCTGAACTGACGCCCCGCCCTGGCGATCCACATTGCACGGGGTCACGCAGCTGGCGCCATCCACTTGCAACGCTAATCCGGACGGCGAGCTCTGCAGCACAACCCGATCTAATTCGCTATAGGTGGCGGTGCTCCGGTATCCGGCGCTGACCGCCGCCTGGCTGACCGTATAGGTCAGGGAAGACGCGCTGCCTCCATTGGACCAATTCTGGAACACGTAGGCCCGTCCGTTAGCGCCGGTTTGAGTCGCGGGCGCCGACACCTGGTGCGTGGTCCCCACCCCCCAAATAAAGTTGTAGGAGCTCAAGCCGGATTCCCCATCCACGCTCAAATGCAAGCCGGGCGGCGAGGTAAGAAACGACACCTCCGCCCCGGCCACATAATCGGCCGTAAGAGTGGCGGCCAACGTGTTGTTGGGAACCTGATACGTCGCGTTCTGGCCGAGTCCATTGCTCCACTCGCTAAAGACCCACAAGTTTCCCGTCTGGTCGCGCTGGGGACTCAACCCTCCGATGGTGTGGGTCGACCCCGGAGCAAAGTAAAGGTCCCCGTAGCAAATTGGTGGAAAACCCAACTGCACCGCCTCGGCCTGAGCCTCGTTATTGGGGCACGCGGGAGCATCATTGATTGTCCTGGTCGGAACAGTTGTATCGTCGATGAACAGGTTCAGTCCGGGCGGCGACGACTGGAAGGACAACTTCTTGCCAGGCTCAAACATGGGCGTAATGTTGACCGGCCCAATCATGGTGAACTGTGTTAGAAACGCGTTGGTCGTGGTGCTATTCAGGGACCATCCGGTAAATACAAAGCCGGGGTAGGGATACGCGTTTAAAGTGACGACACTATTTGCCGCTTCAAACAGCGTTACCGACGAATAATAGCATTGGGAACCGACGTACACGACCCCGGGTTCGAACACTCCCTTCGGCAGGGCGCCGGGCGCGCCGCACGTGGGAGGACTGGGGCTGGAACCGCTGACTCCGTAAACCAGGCTAAACGCGTAGGAGACGGTCACTTGCGCGGTCAGCGACGTAATGGCTGGATTGGCCGTAACCACCTGCACGGGAGCCGTAGATGGCTGAAGCAGCCCCAGGTTGTCGAGCCACCCACTGAACGTATATTGCGTTCCGCCATTGATGGACGTCTGAACGTTGTTGGTGACCTGCCCCGCCGCAGGCGCATCGGTAATGAATGCGACGATATGCTCGCTTCCTTGCGGCCAGTTAAAGGATACGGACGAGTAGTACAAGTTACCGTCCACCGTGAAGCGGGCGCCGGTGGAACTCGCGGAAATCGTAATGCTGCTCGTGACTTGCGCCTCTAAGCACATCCCGCCGAAGGTCAGAAGTAATAGTAAAGAAAAACGATTCATAGACGCTACCACTCACTACATCGGCCTTAATACAGGTCGGCTTTAGGTCGCGCTCGAAACGCCCTGGAAAACGCTGGCCGCCCCGGGGAGGGGCCGCTAAAGCGCTATCCTGGCAGAAGATGCCCGGCGAGAAATGGACCTTCGGGGTTGATCATCCTAGAGGTCGTACGGCGCATCTTCCACTGGAAGCTCCGTCGAGACTGGTCCCGCAGGGGTAGACCAGCCAAGCGCGACCTCTGATAGTCTCGACCTGCCGTATAATGCAATCAGTACCACTGTGCATTCCGCCCGCGCCATCCTGACCTTCGCGCTGCTCTCCTCCGCTGCGCTGTTCGCCTCCGCCGACAAAAAGCTCCCCGTCGAGGAAACCACCAACGACCTGCTCACCATTACCGCCACAGCCACGCTCGACCGGGACCAGATCAAACAGGAGCTCGGCTACGACCTGGGCCCCGACATCGCCCTGGTCCGCGTCACGCTGCACACCGTCAGCGACAAGCCCATTCAGGTCAGCCACGACGATTTTCTGCTCATCTCCTCCAAGGACGGCCAGCGCTCCCAGCCCTATGAGCCTGGCCAGCTCGCGGGCGCCGACAGCCTCACGGTCACCGAGAATGGCGCCAAACAGGCCACGCGGAAAACAGGGCTCATGATTGGCGGGCTGGGAGGAGGACTCGGCAGCGGCACCACGCCCCAGGCCCCTAACTTGAAAACGCAGGCCTCGCACGATGACACGCCCAATCCATTACTTGCAGTACTGGCCGCCAAGATCCTGCCGGAGAAGGAGATCACAGACACGATTTCCGGTCTGTTGTATTTTCAAATGGTGGGTAAACTGAAGCCCAAGGACTTAGAGCTTCATTATAAAGGACCAGCGGGGAAGCTGGCCCTTCGCTTCAAGCCGAACTGACCGGCGTTCCGGTTATTTTGCCGCTTCGACCGACTCGATGTCGATGGTATCGCCGCTAACCTTCCCGTTCACGACCACTTTGTCGCCCAGCATGGACATCACTTTCAACTGGGAATCGGCGGTGAGTTTATACACTTTGCCGTCGGAAATGATGATGGGCGATGCCCCGCCCTTCACGCACTTCTTTATGCAAGCAACATCGCTCGCCCCATCAGCTGCGTGTTTCGCGCCGCACATGGAGTCGCCTACCACGCCCGACAATGTCTCGGCCAGCCCGGCCGCCGCGAACATCGCGCCCAACGAAATCACCAACGATAGTTTCTTCATAAGAGCTCCCCTCCTTATAAGGGTTGTCGTTTGTGGACGCTAACCCGCGCCAAAAGGTTTCCGCTGGTGTATTCTCGTCTAGGGAGACGCATTGTACAAAGCAAAGATAACCGCGCTCGGTTGTTACACTCCACCCGACGTGCTGACCAATCAAGATCTGGAAAAGATGGTGGACACCACCGACGAATGGATCATGCAGCGGGTGGGAATACAGCAGCGCCACATCGCCCCGGCAGGCGTAGCAACTTCGGACATGGCCGTAGAAGCCGCCAAAATCGCGCTCGAGCAACGCGGCGTCGATGCTTCCGAGCTGGATGCAATCCTGGTCTGCACCGTGACGCCCGACATGTTTTTCCCCGCCACCGCCTGCCTGGTTCAGGATCGCCTGGGAGCCAAAAACGCTTGGGGCTTCGATCTGCTCGCGGCCTGCTCTGGTTTCATCTACGGACTCACCACCGCCGCGCACCTGATTTCCGCCGGTTCGCACCAGAAAGTTTTGGTGATCGGTTCCGACACCATGTCGCGCATCATCGATTACACCGATCGCTCCACCTGCATCCTGTTCGGGGACGGCGCAGGCGCCATGCTGGTTGAGCCGGCCGAAGAGGGCGAGACGGGCTTCATCGATTTCGTGAACCACATCGACGGCTCCGGAGGCGATTATTTGAAGCAGCCCGCCGGAGGCAGCCGCATTCCCGCCAGCGCCGAATCCGTCTCTGAGCGTCTGCATTACGTCAAGCAGGACGGCCAGCAGGTGTTCAAATACGCAGTCCGCAAGATGGAGGAATGCTGCCGCGATCTTCTGAACCGCAATCATCTCACCGTGGCCGACATCGCTGTCATGATTCCACACCAGGCTAATCGAAGGATCATCGCCGGCGCGGCCGAGCGGCTGGGGATCAACTGCGATCGCGTGGTGATCAACATCGATCAATACGGCAACACCACTGGCGCCACCATTCCTCTGGCCACGCGCGATGCACTGCTCCGCGGCAAGCTCAAGAAAGGCGATCTGGTGCTGTTCGCCGCCGTCGGCGCCGGATACACGGTGGGCGCGAATCTGTGGCGCTGGGAGATGTAGCGCGATCTGATTTCATGCCATCCAAAAAAGTTGTCGTATTCGGATGCCGCGGCCAACTCGGCATCGAGCTGGTAACCGTCTTTGAAAAGCGCGGTTATGACGTCGCCGGCTTAGAGCGTACTAAGCTCGACATCAGCGACGCCGCGCAAGTGGCGCAGGTCTTCGGGGCTGAGGATCCCGCCATCGTTCTCAACGCCGCCGCCTACAATCAGGTGGACGTGGCCGAAAAAGAACCGCTCCCCGCCATGCAGGCCAACGGGCTCGCGGTCCGCAACCTCGCCATGGCTTGCCGCCAGCACGACGCGCGCCTGGTCCACTTTTCCACCGATTATGTTTTCGACGGCACGGCCGGCCGCGCCTACACCGAAGAGGACGTCCCGCATCCCCTGGGGGCCTACGCGGTGTCGAAGCTGGCCGGCGAATTGTACGCGCAGGCCTATCTAGACCATCCGCTGATCATTCGAACTTCAGGTGTGTTCGGTCCGGGCGGATTGAATACCGCGCGCGGCAATTTTATCGAAGCCATGCTCCGCCTGGCCGCGGGCAGCCAGCCGATCCGGGTGCTGAACGATCACGTCGCCTCGCCCACCTACTCGCCGTTCCTGGCCGCTCGCGCCGCGGACCTGGTGGATCGCAGTCTCACTGGCATTTTTCACGTCGGCGGAGGCCAGCCGATCTCGTGGTTCGATTACGCGGCCATGATTTTTCGCGTCGCTGGATTGCATCCCGAGCTCAAGCCCACCAACGAGCGGGAATTCCGCACCGCCGCGCGCCGTCCGAAATATTCGGCGCTATCCAACGCAAAAATGGAGCGGTCGGGAATCGAACCGGTGCCGCCGCTCGAAACCGCGGTCCGCCTCTACATGCAGGAACGCGCCCGCATGCGACCATAATCGCTAGGGGGGTTCGATGCCCGCAAAGAAGCTGTTGATGCTGGTTGGCGATTACGTCGAGGATTACGAAGTGATGGTGCCATTCCAGGCGCTATTGATGGTGGGGCACGTGGTTCACGCGGTGTGCCCGAACAAACGCGCGGGCGATTCGGTGCGTACCGCCATTCATGATTTTGAGGGCGATCAAACCTACAGCGAGAAACGCGGCCACAATTTCGCCCTGAACGCCACCTTCGACGATGTGAAGCCTGAGAACTACGACGCGCTCGTGATTCCCGGCGGGCGCGCTCCCGAGTACATCCGCTTGAACCCGCGCGTACTCGAAATCGTGCGTCATTTCGCCTGGGCCG
>Ga0302326_10003623_pt1 | contig 36223 bp, 31 predicted proteins | sample Palsa_T0_3_FD_202264 | JGI IMG/M metagenome (GOLD analysis project Ga0302326, IMG submission 202264) | Peat permafrost microbial communities from Stordalen Mire near Abisko, Sweden - Palsa_T0_3 | ecosystem: Environmental > Terrestrial > Soil > Palsa > Peat permafrost | place: Sweden: Abisko... | reverse complement strand
CACGTTCCCCGGCCCCTCCGGCACGCCCTACAGCCTGGTCCGTCCCTACAGGGTCCCCTCGGGGAACTACTTCGTGATGGGCGACAACCGCCGGGACTCGTGTGACAGCCGGTACTGGGGACCCGTGCCCGAGAACCTCATCGTGGGCAAGGTCGATGTCCGGATCTGGCCGCTGTCCGCCATCCGGTTCTTCTGAACGGCTCCGGTGTGCTACCAAGACGAGCGGACGGAGACGAGCAGTAGAGGAAGAGGAGGCCATGACCCAGAGCCCACCTGAAGGATTTCCCCGCATCACCCCGTATCTGCTCTACGAGGACGTCGACGCGGCCGTCGACTGGCTCGTGACGGCGTTCGGATTCAGCGAGCGGCTCCGCACCAAGGGTCCGGACGGCAAGGCGATGCACGCCGAGATCGCGCTCGCCGACGGCGTGGTGATGATGGGGTACCCGGGGCCCAACTACCAGAATCCGGCGCACCGCGGCGGGGCCACCCAACTCGTCTACGTCTACGTCGACGACGTCGATGCACACTTCGAGGCGGCCCGGGCGGCCGGCGCCCACATACTGAGCGAGCCCGCCGATCAGTTCTACGGCGATCGCACCTATAGCGCCGAGGACCCCGAGGGTCATCAGTGGACGTTCGGCCGGCACGTGCGCGACGTCTAACCGGCGAGTCGGCCGACGGGCGCCGGTCGTTCCCTACGAAGTCGTGAGCCCGCCGTCGACCGACAGCGCCGCCCCGGTCACGCCGCTCGCCTCGACGGAGCAGAGCCAGGCGATGAACGCCCCCGGCTCCTCCGGTTCGAGCAGGCGGTCCGCCAACTGTTGGTGGGCGAAGTCCTCGGCCGTGGCCAACCCGTAGACGGCGGCCGTTGCGTCCAGGACGGCGGTGCGTGTCGAGCCGGGACAGACGGCGTTGGCGGTGATGCCGGTGCCGGACAGGTCAGCGGCCAGCGACTTGATGAGGCCGATCACCGCGTGCTTGGTGGCACTGTAGGCACTGAGCCGTCGCAGCCCGAGCACGCCGGCCGCCGAGGCGACCGCCACCACCCTGCCCTGACGGGGCCGCGGCGCCTCGAGCAGCACCGGTACCGCCGCGGTGGCCAGATTGCGCACGCCGTCGACGTTGACGGCGAACTGCACCTCCCACTGTCCATCGCTGAGCTCCCACAGCGGGGGGCCCCCGCTCAGCACCCCGGCCACCGCGACGGCGGCGTCGAGACCGCCGAACGCCTGCACCGCCAGGTCGACCGCGTCCCGCATGTCCGAGAGGCTCCTCACGTCGCCGATCATCGTGCGCACCGTGTCCCCGTGGCGGGCGTCGAGCGCCTTGAGATCCGCGGGAGTGGCCAGCGGATAGTCGAGGGTGGGATCGTCGGCGCAGACGTCGACGGCGACCACGGCGAAGCCCATGGCCACCAGTCGGTCGACGGTCGCCGCACCGATGCCGCGGGCGGCGCCGGTCACCACGGCTACCCGGCTCACCGGCCCTCCCCGGCCCCGGCCCCGGCCTCGGGCTCGGCCCCCGGCCACCTCCTCCCGACCGCGGCGACCAGCCGGGCGGTCATGGCGGTCAGGAGCTCCTCACCTTCTGCACCGCTTGCCCCTCGGGGATCGCCCAACACGCCGTTGGACGCTACCGGCCTGACCCCCTCGGTGCGCAACCGGGGCAGCAGCACGTCGAGCGGCTCGGTGCAGCCGGGCTCGGCCCGCTCCACCCGGACGGCAGCGGGATCGATGGCCAGCATCAACGACGTCTCGGTCCTCCCCGCATGGGCGTCGCCGGACGGCACAACGGCCGGCCAGACCAAAATTTCGTCGCCGTCGGCCCGGCAACGCGCCTCTGCCCTCGCGAGTGCATCGTGGTTGCCGCCGTGGGCGGAGACCACGACCACGCCGGCGAACGCGTCGCGGGAGGAACGGACCAGCTCCACCAGCAGATCGGCCAGCACCACGTGGTTGACCAGCAGTGTCCCCGCGAAGGCGGCGTGCTCGCCGCTCGCCCCGTAGGGGATGGCGGGCGCCACGACCACGTCGGGGCGTGACCGCGCCAGCCGTGCGGCCAGCTCGCGGGCGATCTGCGTATCCGTGTCGAGGGGCAGATGGGGCCCGTGCTGTTCGAGAGAGCCGAGGGGCACGGCCAGCAACTGGGTGCGCTGCGTGGCCGCGATGTCCGGCCAGGTGGCGCCGCCCAGCTCCACCGTCGACGTCACCTCGCGTCGCGCTACGCGGTGGCGGAGGTCCGGAAGCGGACCGGGGTAGGCACGGGGATGGGGATGCCGGCGCGGTCGACCTTGGAGTGGCCGAGGAGCGCCGCGCCCGGCGGCCGGTCGCGGGCGGCCAGCGCGTCCTCGCCGTGGCCGAAGACGCACTCGGGATCGGGCCCGTCGAGCGGGAGGCCGGTGAAGAACTTGGCCGCCATGCAGCCCCCCTGACAGGCGTCGTAGGACCCGCAGGACGCGCAGGCTCCGGCACTCTGCGGCTCGCGCAGCGAGGCGAAGAGCTCGGACTGCCGCCACACGCCGGCGAATCCTCCCTGGTCACGCACGTTGCCGGCCAGGAACTCGCGGTCGATGACGAACGGGCAGGCGTACACGTCGCCCACCGGGTCGATCAGGCAGACCACCCTTCCCGCGCCGCACAGGTTCAGGCCGTCGAGCGGCTGGCCCAGCGCCGAGAGGTGGAAGAAGGAGTCCCCCGTGAGGACGTCGGGACGTTCGAGCAGCCAGTGGTAGAGCATCCGTTGCTGGTCGGCCGTCGGATGCAGCGCCTCCCACGAGTCGACGCCCCGCCCCGAGGGCCGGAGCCGGGTCAGCCGCAGCTGGGCCCCGTAGCCCTGCGCGATGTCGGCGAACCGATCGAGTTGGGTCACGTTCTCGCGGGTCACGACCACGCTGATCTTGAACTGCCCGAAGCCGGCCGCCGCCAGGTTGTCCATGGCCGTCCGGGCGGCCGCAAACGATCCCTCGCCCCGCACGGCGTCGTTGGTCGAGGCTAGGGCGCCGTCCAGGCTGACCTGCACATCGACGTAGTCCAGGGCGGCCAGGCGGCGCGCCCGGTCCGGGGTGAGCCGGGTCCCGTTGGTGGAGAACTTCACGCCGACCTGGTGGTCGACGGCGTAGGTGAGCAGGTCGAAGAAGTCCGGGCGCAGCATGGGCTCGCCGCCGCCGATGTTCACGTAGAACACCTTCATGGCAGCCAACTCGTCCACCACGCCGCGGGCCTCGGCCGCCGACAGCTCCCTCGGGTCGCGGCGGCCCGACGAGCTGAGGCAGTGGACGCAGGCCAGGTTGCAGGCGTAGGTGAGCTCCCAGGTCAGGCAGATCGGAGCGTCGAGCCCCTGGGTGAACCGCTCCCGCAAGGGCACGGACTCAACCGGCATGGATGACCTCCGATTCGGCCAGGCGGGCGAGTGCCCTCGAGTACGTCCCGCGCTCGGGCTCGGGCACCAGCGCCTCCATCGCCGCCGCGGCGCTCTCGAACAGATGGAGCGACGAGACCAGCTCCACCAGCGCGTGCGACTTCAAGAAGAGCAGGCGCCGGGTGCCGTAGTGGTAGGCCAGGGCGCCGAACGACTCGTCGCGCAACGCCACGCGCGGGTGCACCCGCCAGGCCAAGTGGGGGTCGAAGGGGCGGTCATCGACCGCAGGGACGATGTCGGTCAGGCTCAATAGACCCCGCACATCCCGTCGATCGAGACTTCCTCCACCAACAGCTCGTCGACCTCGTCCTCGGACAACGCCTCGGGGTCCCTGACTTCCTGCTCTTCGCTCGGCGACAATTTGGTCCTCCAATCAGGCGCCCAGCCTAACCCTGTCAAGATTGCCCGGTGAAGCTCCCCTGCCGGGACGGCACGAGGCCACCACCCTCACCCATCCGGCACGCTCCCGACAGCGCCTCGACGGCCCTGCCCGGCACCTTCGGCCTCGCCGCGGATCGGGCCACGTCGGCCCTCGAGGGGGGTCGGATCCTCATGGGCGGCGCTCCCCTCCGGCTCCTGCGCCTCACCCCCCGGGCCGCGTCCATGGTCCGGCGCTGGGAGGCCGGCCGGCCGGTGGGCGACGGTCGGGGCGAGCAGATCCTGGCCCGCCGGCTCCTCGCCTCGGGCCTCCTCCTCCCACGTCCGGGCCCCCCGGCCTTGGGGCCAGCCGACGTCACCGTGGTGATCCCGGTGCGCGATCGACCCGATCAGCTGCGGCGCCTCCTCTCTGCACTGCCGGGGATGGCCTGCGTCGTGGTGGACGACGCCTCGGCGGACGTGGCACGCACCCGGGAGCTGGCGGCGCAGGCCGGCGCCGCCCTGATCGCACTGTCGGTCAACGCCGGCCCCTCGGCGGCCCGAAACGCCGGGCTGGCCCGGGTCAGCACGCCCGTCGTGGCCTTCATCGACTCCGACTGCGTGCCCGACGAGGGCTGGCTGGAGCCCTTGCTGGCCCACTTCAACGACCCCATGGTGGCGGCGGTGGCGCCGCGGATCGTGCCCGTCGCGGTCTCCCCCCCCACCCCACTGACCCGCTACGAGGCGGTCCGTTCGTCGCTCGATCTCGGTGCCTGGCCCGGGCTCGTCCGGCCGATGAGCCGGATCCCCTACGTGCCGAGCGCTGCCCTCCTCGTGCGCCGTGGCGCCGTCCACGACGAGCTGTTCGATCCCCGGCTGCGCGGGGGCGAGGACGTCGACCTGGTCTGGCGACTGGCGGTCGCCGGGTGGGACGTCCGCTACGAGCCGAGTTCCACCGTGCGCCACGACGGGCCCGGACGCGTCGGCTCGTGGCTGGGCCGTCGGGCCTTCTACGGCACCACCGCCGCACCTCTGGCCCGGCGTCACCCGGGCTCCCTCGCCCCGCTGCGCACCTCGGCCTGGACCGCCGGCGTCTGGGCCCTGGCCGCGGCGCGGCGGCCCGTCCTGGCCGCCGCCACCCTCGCCACCTCGGTGCTGCTGCTGGCACGGCGGCTCGACGGGGTCGTCGAGCACCCTCTCCCCGTGGCCGCCCGGATTGCCGGGCGCGGCACGATCGCCGCGGGCCGGCCCGCAGTGCGTGGGCTCGCCCGCGCCTGGTCCCCGGCGTTGGTCCTCGCCCTCGGCTGGCGCCGGACCCGGAGCGCCGCGGCGCTGGCGCTGCTCCTTCCGGCGGTCGACGACTGGGTGGCCGACCGGCCCGAGCTCGACCCCTTCCGCTATGCCGCGCTCCACCTCGCCGACGACCTGGCCTACGGCGCGGGCGTGTGGCTCGGCTGCCTGCACGCCCGGACGCCGGCCCCACTGGTGCCCCGCATCGTGTGGAGATCGCCGGAGAGTCGTGTGAAGGGTGGTGCCGGCACCTCGTTGCTACGCTGACGGGCGTGGCCGCGGTCGTCCTCCAGGGTCCCGCTCATTCCGCACCGGATCTCATCGTCGGTCCGTTCACCACCGGGGGCGAGGCGGCGGACTGGGCTCGACGTCACCCGCGCGCTACCGGGTACAGCGTCGCTCAGGAGCTCACCGATCCCGGTGATGTGCCCGGCGCCGAGGGCGACTGAGATGGGGCTGACATGAGCAGTGCATGGTTCGAAACGGTGCTCGAAGCCCAGCGCCGGGCCAAGAGGCGCCTCCCCAAGTCGGTCTACGCCGCGCTCGTGGCCGGCTCCGAGAAGGGCATCACCGTCGAGGACAACATCGCGGCCTACGGCGAGCTCGGGTTCGCGCCCCATGTCGCCGGGTCCCCGGCCGAGCGCGATCTGACCACCAAGGTCATGGGCCAGAGCATCTCGCTGCCGGTCGTCATATCGCCCACCGGCGTCCAGGGGGTGCACCCCGACGGCGAGGTGGCGGTCGCCCGCGCCGCCGCGGCACGCGGGACCGCCATGGGTCTCAGCTCCTTCGCCAGCAAGCCGATCGAAGACGTGGTGGCGGCCAATCCGCAGACCTTCTTCCAGGTCTACTGGGTGGGCACGCGCGACGAGATCCTGGCGCGCATGGAACGGGCGCGCCTCGCCGGCGCGGTCGGGGTGATCGCCACGTTGGACTGGTCGTTCTCACACGGGCGCGACTGGGGGAGCCCCTTTATCCCCGAGACGATGAACGTGCAGACGATGGCCCGCTTCGCCCCCGAGGCGTTGCTCCGCCCCCGCTGGCTGTACGGCTTCCTCCGCTCGGGCCGGCTCCCCGATCTGACCACCCCGAACATGGCGCCCAAGGGCCAGAGCGGCCCCACCTTCTTCGGCGCCTACGGCGCGTGGATGCAGACGCCGCCCCCGAGCTGGGCGGACGTGGCCTGGATGCGTGAGCAGTGGGACGGCGACTTCATGCTCAAGGGCATCACCCGGGTCGACGACGCCAAGCGAGCCGTCGACGCGGGAGTCACCGCCATCTCGGTGTCCAACCACGGGGGCAACAACCTCGACGGGACGCCGGCGACGATCAGGGCGCTGCAGCCGATCGCCGACGCGGTGGGCGATCAGGTGGAGGTCCTCCTCGACGGGGGGATCAGGCGCGGCAGCGACGTGGTCAAGGCCGTGGCACTGGGGGCGAAGGCGGTCATGATCGGGAGGGCCTCCCTGTGGGGACTGGCGGCCAACGGGCAGGCCGGGGTCGAGAACGTGCTCGACCTCCTGCGGAGCGGCATCGAGTCGGCGCTACTCGGTCTCGGCCACGCGTCCATCCACGACCTGACGCCCGATGACCTGATCGTTCCTCCCGGCTTCACCCGCCACCTCGGCCCCTATCGATCCGAGTAGGGCCGTCGGGGTCACGCGCCGAATCTGACGACGCCCCGGATGATGGAGCCGGCCGCCTGGTCGTCGTAGCCCTGCTGGACCTGGTCGAGCGCGTACTCCTTGGTGATGATCTCGTCGATCTTGAGCTGCCCGGCCTCGTAGAGGTGCAACAGGTTGGGCACCTGGACCCGCGGGCTGACCGAACCGAACACCGTTCCCAGCAACGCCTGGTTGTACATGGCGAAGTGGAAGAGGTTGAGCTGCACGTCCATCTGGTAGAAGGGCGCGATCGCCGTGACGACCACGCGGGCGTCCTTCGACCCCAGCTCGCACGCCGAGGCGATCAGGTCACCGCTGAGGGTGCCCGGCGTCAGGATGACCACGTCCGCGTCCCGGCCGGCGGTCAGCTGGTGGAGCATCATCCGGGCGTCGCTCAGCGAGGCCGCCGTGTGGGTGGCGCCCGTCTCCATGGCCTTCTCCAGCTTGAACGGCACCGGGTCCACGGCGACGATGGTGCGGGCACCGGCGATGCGCGCACCTTGGATGGCACCGGATCCGACCCCGCCGCACCCGACGACGACGACGGTCTCGCCCGGCTTGACCTTGGCCCGCTCCACCGCCGACCCGAACCCGGTGGAGATCCCGCAGCTGATGAGCGCGGCGGCCTTCATGTCGGCGGACGGGTCGATGCGCACCAGCGAGTTCTCGTGGCACACCATCTCGTCGGCGAACGTTCCCAGCTGGGCCATCCGGTTCAGGTTCCGCCCACCCAGGTGGTAGCGGTAGGTCCCGTCGCTGATCATTCCACCCCCGAGGGTGGTCATCCCCAGATCACACAGGTGCTGGCGGCCCGATGCGCACCAGTGGCACGTCCCGCACGAGGGGATGAAGGACACCGCGACGTGATCCCCCAGCGCCACCTGGGTGACGTTGGGGCCGACCTCGGTGACGATGCCCGACCCCTCGTGGCCACCGACGAAGGGGAACATGGAGGGCACCCCGATCATCTCGAGCACCTCGGGTGGAGCGCTGATGTCGCCCGAGCGCACGTGCTCGTCGGAGTGGCACAGCCCCGCATAGGCCATCTCCACCCGGACCTCGCGGTGCCCCGGAGGGTCGATCTCCACCTCTTGGGCCTTCCAGGGTTCGTTCAATCCCGAGCAGACCACCGCACGTGTCATCGCCCTCAGTATCGTCGGCGCGACACGCCCCGACAATCGGGTCCGGCCCCGGTGCCCCGGTGCCCCGGTCCGGCCGGTACCCGCGGCTATCGTGCCTCCGTGTCCGGAAGCCCGGCCCCCCGCGGCCTGCCGATCGAGATCTCCGGACTGACCAAGCACTTCGGATCGGTGGTGGCCGTCGATGATCTCGGCTTCAGCGTCGAGCCGGGTCGGGTGACCGGGTTCCTCGGTCCCAACGGCTCCGGCAAGACCACCACCCTGCGCATGCTGCTCGGGCTGGTCGCCCCGAATGCGGGCCGGGCCACCGTCGGGGGGCAGCTCTACCGCGAGCTGCCCCACCCCTCGGGGACGGTGGGCGCGGTGCTCGAAGCGACCAGCTTCCACCCGTCGCGGCGCGCCCGCACCCATCTGCGCATGGTGGCCCGGGCCGGGGGCCACGACGAGGTGAGGGCCGACGTCGTCCTCGACCTCGTGGGCTTGACCGCCGACGCTAAGCGCAAGGTGGGCGGCTTCTCCATGGGCATGCGCCAGCGCCTCGAACTGGCCAGCGCCATGATCGGTGACCCCGACGTCCTGATCCTCGATGAGCCCTCCAACGGCCTCGATCCCCAGGGCATCGCCTGGCTCCGGGACTTCATGCGCTACCTGGCCGGCGAGGGCCGGACCATTCTGGTCTCGTCACATCTGTTGGCCGAGATGGCCCAGACCATCGACGACGCCGTGATCATCTCCCGGGGCAAGCTCAAGGCACAGGGGTCGCTGGAGTCGATCACGGCCGGCATGGCGCAGTTGACCATGCACGTCCGCACGCCTGAAGCAGACCGGCTGGGCAACGTGCTCGCCTCGGCCAACATCCGCTTCCGGCGCCTGGCCCACGACCTGGTCGCCGTCGACGGCGTGACACCCGAGCAGCTGGGGCCCCTGCTGGCCTCCAACCAGATCGTCCTGTACGAGCTGACCGCACAGGGAGCCGACCTCGAGTCCATCTTCTTGGAGCTCACGTCCGGACTCGGCTTCGGCGCCCCCGGAGAGCCGTCGTGATCAACGCCGTCCGGGCGGAGTCGCTCAAGATGCGCACCATGCCGGGCATCTGGGTCTGCTTCGGGCTGGCCCTCCCCCTGACCGTACTGTTCATCCTGATCCTGTTCGCCCGGGCGGGGGGGTTCGCCGGCCACACCTTCTACTTCGCGCACACGCTCAACCAGCAACGGCTCCTCCTCGGCGCCGGCTTCTTCGGGATCACCTTCCTGGCACCGGTCGCCGGGGTCGTCTGCATCACCAGTGAGTACCGGCAGAAGACCATCACCAACACGCTCCTCTACACCCCGGTGCGCAGTCGGGTGCTCGGCGCCAAGACCATCGTCACCTCCTACTGGGCCGTCCTCATGGCGCTCCTCTCCCTGGTCATCGTCCTCGCGGTCGGGCTGCCCTGGAACGCCGCACTCGGTGGCAGCGCCACCTCGGTGACCGACCAGGCCGGAGCCGTGATCCCCGGCCTGGTGGTGGCATCCATCCTCCTCGGCCTCTTCGGGTTGGGCTTCGGGGTCCTGGTGAAGAACCAGGTGGCCGGCATCCTGATCACCATCGGTGGGACCTTCATCCTCGAGCCGATCCTCGTGGCGGTGGCCCACAGCGTGTTCCACTACAACCTGAACTGGCTGCCGAGCCGGGCCGTGGTGGCACTCGTCGGGGCGATCGGCTCGACGGGCTTCGGCGGTGGAGGCGGCGGTGGCGTGAACGAGCCCCTCCTCACCTGGTGGCAGGGCGGCCTCGCCATGCTGGGCTGGGGGTTGATCCCCCTGACCATCGGCTACTTCACCACGTTCCGCCGCGACGTGACCTGATCGGGCGCGTGCGGCGTCGGGTACGGTGGAGGCCGGCATCACGTACGGCCCACGACCGAGGTGTCCGCAATGGGGTTGGGATTTCCGAGAGCCAGGGAGAAGCCCGAACCCGAGGACACGCTGCAGATGTCCGGCGCCATGATGTCGCCGTCGGACGGGCCTTCCCCGGTGGAGCTGGTCGATGCGGGCCGGGCGCCGCACGGGCTGGGCGTCCTGCGCGACCAGTACGTGCGCAAGGTCCGCAAGGCGCCGACCATCCGCATGGTTCCCGGTTGTGTGCGGGTCGAAGGCCGCAGGTTGCAGTTCGCCGTCTCGGACAACGTCGGCGCCCACGGACCCGACGGGCCCGGGACGCCGCCCATCTGGGCAGTGAACATCCACGGGTACTTCGCCGGCGGGGGAATGTACTGGCGGGAGAGCGCGCGCCTGGCCGAGCACCTCGGGTGGCGCGTCATCAACCCCAGCCTTCCGGGATTCGGCGGGAGCGACGTCCTCGACTGGCACGACGTGTCGCTGGAGATCCTGGCCAGACAGGTCACGGCCGTCATCAATCAGGTCGGCGCCGGTCCCGCCGTTCTCCTCGGCCACTCCATGGGGGGCGCGGTGGCCGTGCAGTTCGCCCACGATCATCCCCGTCGCTCGCTCGGGGTCATCTATCGGGACGGGGTGAGCACCCCGGCCTGGAAGGTACGCAACGGCGTCCTGCCCACCCTTCTCGCGCCGATCGCCCCCGATGTCGCCCCCATGGTCGATCTGGCGGTTGCGGCCGTGTGTGATCTGCCCGATCTCCTCACCGGCCGCCTGTTCTCCACCGTACGGTCCCTGGTGCCCGACGTCCGACGCAACATCCGCACGGTCGGCCAGACGCTGCCCATCGGCAGCCTGTTCATGTCGATCGACCAGCGGGCCGAGATCCGGGCACTGGTGGCCCAGCAGATGCCCATCCTCAACGAGTGGGGCTGCTTCGACCGCGTCGTCCCCGAGTCGGCGGCCCACGAGTTCGCCGAGGTCGCGTCCGCCCCGGTGCAGTGGATGCCCGGCGGCCACAGCTGGATGCTGGCCCGTCCGCAGGGACAGGCCGACGTCCTCACCTACCTCGCCGCCGGCAAGGAGTTCATGGCCCATGTCGAGGATCGCTGGCGCCGGTTCACCTCACGCGACCGCAGCCTGCGCGCCGTCGACTAGCAGCGTCCGGCTCCTCGGCGGTCGGTACGCATGATTGTCAACCTGCTCAACCCGCTCCTCAACCTCCACGGATGGGAGGCCTACGCCCTCGTCGGTGCGTTGGTGTTCGCCGAGGCCGGGATACTGATCGGCTTCGTCTTCCCCGGCGAGACGGCGGTGATCCTCGGGGGCGTGGCGGCGTCGCGCGGCCACATAGAGATCGCCGCGCTGATCGTCGTGGTCGTGACCTGCGCCATCGCCGGCGACTCCATCGGCTACCTGGTCGGCCAGCGGTGGGGACGCCGGCTCCTCGGGGTCCGAATGCTGCGCCGGCGGCAACGCACGCTCGACCGCGTCCTCGACCAGCTGAACCGTCGGGGCGCCATCGCCGTCTTCGTGGCCCGGTTCACCGCCTTCCTTCGTGCCGTCGTCCCGGGACTGGCCGGCATGTCGTCGTTGCCCTACCGCGTCTTCCTGCCCGCCAACGCAGCCGGCGGCGTGGTCTGGGGGACGGCCTACTGCCTGCTCGGCTACGTCGTGGGCAGCGCCTACACGAAGCTGGAGCACGATTCGGCCATCGCGTCCGACGTGCTCCTGGGCCTCATCGTGGTGGCGCTCGTCGTCTTCGCCGTCCGCCGGCGACGCAAGGAGAGCGAGGAGGAGCGCGCGGTCACCCCGGACCCTCGAGCACCGACCGATCCCCCGACGTGAGGCCGCGCACCACTCGGGAGAAGGCCCCGGCGGCATCGTCGCCGGCCGCGTCGGTGTGCTTCCAGCGGGCCGCTCCGGTGGGGTCGCTCCGGTCCATACCGAAGATCCCGAAGCGTGGCTCGTAGCTACCCCACTCGTAGTTGTCGACCAGGGACCAGTGCAGATACGCCTCCACCGGGACCCCGTCGTCCCGAGCGTCGACCACCGCGGCGAAGTGCTCCCTGATGTAGCGCGGACGATCCCACCCGTCGTCGCGGGGAACGGCGCGGTGGCCCACCACGCGTGTGGCCATGCCGTTCTCCACCACCCACAAGGGCAGCCCCCGGTGGAACGCGCCCTCGGTGCGGCACCACGACCGCAGTCCCGCGGCGTCCGGCCGGACGTCCCACAGCTCCCGGCCCACCGACCACGCACGGTCACCCCGGCTCCCACGCCGGCCCGGCAGCCCGACGGCGTGGCTGGCGATCGGGTCATACCAGTCCAGCCCGACGGCCCCCAGGGCCCGGGCCTGGTCCGAGGCGTGCACGGCGCGCACGGTGCGTCGCGGGGCCGGCCGCCGGGTAGCGGAGCGCAGCCGGGCCCAGAGCGGTCCCCCGGCCGCACCGTGGCGCGTGCCGTACGGGCTGATGGCGGCGAAGAACCGTCGCAGCGCCAGCTCCCCGAGGTGCTGGGGGGGGATGGAGGCGTCGTGCAGGGCGCGCCGCTCGTCGACATAGCGGTCGACATCGGAGGCCGGCACCCCGACCGAGCGCAGCAAGAGGAGATCGGTGAGGAGCCGGTCGAGCTCGTAGACCGATGACGAACTCGTGTTGCAGGTCACCTGGGCCTCCGGCTGCACGCCGACGATGACGTCGGACGCGAGCACGTGGGCCGTGAGGAGGTTGTCCAGCACGCAGAAGGCGTCGGCGAAGGCCAGGTGCCGCCCCGGTGGGTGCGCGCCACCGATCCAACCCTGGTGCATCACGACGTTGGGCTCGTTGACGGTCACCCATCGCCGGCAGTGCGGGGCCAGCGACGGCACCACGCGCTGCACGTGCCGGGCGAAGCGGTCCGGCGCCCCCGGTCGTAACCAGAACTCCTCGCCCAGCCACGCCGGGTGGGTGAAGTGGTGCAGGGTGATCACCGGATCCATACCCCGCGCCGCGCACATCTCGAGGATCTGGAGGTAGCGGTCCAGAGCGGTACCGTCGAAGCGGCCGGGCTCGGGTTCCAACCGGGCCCACTCGACCGAGAGGCGGAACGCGTTGCACCCGATGGCGGCGGCGCGATCCAACGCCTCCTCGGGGCGGGACCAGAACGCGCACGCCGCGCCCGAGCGCTCCACCCGGCCGGCGCGCTCCCATCCGGTCCAGTTGTTCGCGGGCTCGCCGCTGCCGTTGTAGCCACCCTCGATCTGGTAGCCCGCCGTGGCCACCCCGACGGCGAAACCCTCCCCCAACACCGAGGGCGGGGGGCGTCGAGGGCCCCTCGGCCGCGCCGGCCGCGCCGGAGGTGCCGGGCGCGCCGGAGGTGCCGGACGTCGTGCGCGTGGGGGGCCGGCGGGATCGGCAGGCACGTCACACAGCTTGGCAGGTCACACGGGATGCAGATGCGGGCCGTCCCGGCTGGCGCTCACCCTCTGCAGCGGGGAGAATCGCCCGGCACGGTGACTCCGGCCACCACGGACCGCCGGCGGAGGGAGCCCACATGGCAGACGAAGTGTTGCGGGAGCGTCGGGGACACGTCGAGATCCTCACCATCAACCGGCCCGAGGCGCGCAACGCCATCAACGGTGCGGTGACCCGCGCCTTCTCGTCCGTCATGGACGAGCTGACCGATGACGAGGACTGCTGGGTGGTGATCATCACCGGGAGCGGGGACAAGGCCTTCAGTGCGGGCATGGACCTCAAGGCCTTCTCCAGCGGCGAAGGGCCCGAGATCCTGGAGGCGAAGGGCGGATTCGGCGGCCTCACCCGACGGGAGTTCCCCAAGCCCATGGTCGCCGCAGTCAACGGCGCCGCCCTGGCCGGCGGCCTGGAAGTCATGCTCTCCTGCGACCTCGCCGTGGCCGCCGAGCACGCCACGTTCGGCATCCCCGAGGCAAAACGGGGCCTGATCGCCGGCGCCGGGGGTCTCATCCGGCTGCCCACTCGCCTCCCCATGACGATCGCGCTCGAGCTGGCCATGACCGGCGACACGATCGACGCCGGGCGCGCCCTGGCGCTCGGGCTGGTGAACCGGGTCGTGGCGGCCGACGACGTGCTCACCGAGGCCCTCGCCCTGGCCGAGCGGATCGCCGCCAATGCACCTCTCGCCGTCCGCTACTCCAAGAGCGTGATGAAGCGCGCCGTGGGAGTCCCCGAGTCCGAGGCGTGGGAGATCAACCAGGAGGCGGTGGGCCTCGTGTTCAGTTCGGCCGACGCCCTGGAGGGATCACGCGCCTTTGCAGAGAAACGGGCGCCGGACTGGCAGGGCAAGTAGAGGGGCAGGGCGGCGGTGCTCGCCCCCGGGCTCGAAGCGCTCCGACTCACGCTCCACGTCCTGGCGGCCTCGGTCTGGGTGGGGGGCCAGATCGTCCTGATGGGTCTGGTCGGCCCCTCCCGCCGGCTCGGCCCGGAGGCCCCCACCGTGCTGGCCCGGGCCTTCGCGCGCCTCGCCTGGCCCGCCTACGCCGTCCTGGTGGTCACCGGGCTGTGGAACGTCTCCACCTTTCACTGGGCGGACCAGAGCACGGCCTGGAAGACCGTGCTCATCGTCAAGATCGTCATCGTCGCCGTGGCCGGACTGGGTGCCCTGCTCCACTCGAGGGCCACCTCCCGGAGGGCGACGGCCGTCTGGGGCTCGATAGCCGGGACGGCGAGCGTGGCCGCACTGGTCCTGGGCATGCTCCTGGCCGGGTGACGGTGGCGGCGGTCCGGTCGATTGGGTCTAACCTGACGCGCGGTTCATCGCCGCAAGAGCCGCGCCAAGGAGATCGTCATGCTGGCAGACATTTTCGGAGTCGACGGGGTCATCGTCCTCATCGTCGTGGTGGTGCTCCTCTTCGGTGGGGCCGCCATCCCCAAGCTGGCGCGCAATCTCGGCTCGGCGAAGACCGAGTTCGAAAAGGGGTTGCACGACGGCAAGAAGGCCTCGGACACCCCGAACCTGACGGCGAGCAACGGCACCTCGGCGGCGGCCGACGCGCCGGCACCGCCGCCGACCCCGGCGGCCGACGATCCCACGCCGGGGGCCTGACCCCACCGGTCGGCCCGATGTTCGGCGCGCGCACCTCGCTGGGCTGCTACTTCGTCTTTTTCCGCGGGGTTCGATAGTCTCAGCGCCGTGGACTCGTCATTGACCAGCCCTTCGGCGGAAGCACCCGTACCGACCCCCCAGGATCCACCCACAGGACGCCGCTCGCGGTGGCTGGCGGCCGCCGTCGTGGTCGGCACCGGCCTCCTTTTCGCCGGGTGCAAGGTCCCCACCTTCGGCGAGTACTCCGGCGCCACCACCCAGGCGCGCTCCGAGCTCCATCTGTGGCAGCTCTTCTTCATCGCCGGGCTCGTCGTGGGCGGCTTCGTCCTCCTCCTGATCCTGTGGGCGGTCTTCCGCTACCGCCGGAGGTCCGACGAGATACCCAAGCAGACCCAGTACCACACGCTGCTCGAGGTCAGCTACACGATCGTCCCGATTCTGATCGTCCTCGGGCTGTTCGTCTTCACCGTGCTGTCCGAGAACAAGGTCGACGCCACCCCGCCCCGCCCCGCCGCCCTCATCCACGTCTATGCCTTCCAGTGGGGTTGGGAGTTCTCCTATCCCGGCGGCGTCAAGGTGATCGGCCAGACGACGCAGGACCCGACCATGGTCATCCCCACCGGCACCGATGTGCAGATCGACCTCAAGTCGCTCGACGTCCTGCACGGCTTCTACGTCCCCGAGTTCAACTTCAGCCGCTACGCCAGCCCCGGCTACACCACGAGCTTCGACTTCAATGCGCTGCACACGGGGGACTTCCGGGGTCAGTGCACCCAGCTCTGCGGGCTCTACCATTCCCTCATGTTCTTCAACGTGCGGGCCGTGACGCCGGCGCAGTACACCACGTGGCTCCGCACGGAACAGGCCCTCGTAAAGGCCAAGCCGTCGTCGGTTCCCAAGCTGCCCAGCGGGGTCAGCGGGGCGACCGGGGGCACCGGTTCGTCAACCAACAACGCGGGGAGTGACCTCTACGGTGACTGACGTGACTGACGTGACGCACACGAGTGACGTGCTGGCTCCGACCACGCCGGATACCGGCCACGAGGACCTGCCCGACCTGCACGCGCCGCCCGGCGCGGGCCACGGCCCCGAAGGTGATCACGCCGCCCACGGCCACGAGGACCACGGCCCGACGGGGATCCTCAAGTGGTTGACGTCCACCGACCACAAGGTGATCGGCCTCAGCTACATGATCACCTCGCTGATTTTGTTCTACATGGCCGGGATCATGGCGCTCTTCATCCGGCTCCAACTCGCCTCGCCCCACTCGTCCCTGCTCACCTTCGGCCAGTACAACGAGCTGTTCACCATGCACGGCAGCCTGATGCTGTACCTGTTCGCCGGGCCGTTCGCCTTCGGCGGCCTGGCCAACTACGTGGTGCCGCTGCAGGTGGGCGCCCCCGACATGGCGTTCCCGCGCCTCAACGCCTTGAGCTACTGGCTGTACCTCACCGGTTCGATCACGATGATGGGGGGGTTCCTCGTCGCCGGCGGGGCAGCCAGCTTCGGCTGGGTCGCCTACGCCCCGCTCTCCAGCGTCCAGAGCTCACCGGGCATCGGTGGCGACGTGTGGATCATGGCCCTGGTCCTGACCGGTTTCTCGGCCATCTTCACCGGGGTCAACCTGGTGGCCACCATCTTCTACCTGCGCGCCCCGGGCATGACCATGTTCCGAATGCCCATCTTCACCTGGAACATGCTGGTGACCGGCATCCTGATCCTCATCGCCTTCCCGGTGCTGACCAGCGCCCTGGTCATGTTGTTCTGCGACCGCCACTTCGGCACCCATATCTTCACCGTGAGCGGTTGCCAGACCGTCACCGGGGCCACCCATTTCCTGTCCAACGGCCACCTGTACCCGGTGGCCTGCGGGTCGCCGCTGCTCTGGCAGAACCTCTTCTGGTTCTTCGGGCACCCCGAGGTCTACATCCTCGCCCTGCCCTTCTTCGGCATCGTGACCGAGGTCCTGCCCGTCTTCTCCCGCAGGCCGGTCTTCGGCTACAAGGGGATGGTCTTCGCCACCATGGCCATCGCCGCCCTCTCCACCGGCGTCTGGGCCCACCACATGTTCACGACCGGCGCGGTCCTGTTGCCCTTCTTCTCCCTTCTGAGCCTGCTCATCGCCGTGCCGACCGGCATCAAGTTCTTCAACTGGATCGGGACGATGTGGCACGGCCAGCTCACCTTCAACACCCCCATGCTGTTCTGTATCGGCTTCCTGCTCGCCTTCCTCATGGGGGGCGTGACCGGGATCATGCTGGCCTCCCCGCCCATCGACTTCGCCACCCACGACACCTACTTCGTGGTGGCCCACTTCCACCAGGTCCTGGTGGGCACGGCCGTCTTCGCCGGGTTCGCCGGCGTCTACTACTGGTATCCCAAGATGTTCGGCCGAATGTTGGACGACACCCTGGGCAAGTGGCACTTCTGGCTGCTGTTCATCGGGTTCTGGGTGACGTTCATGCCCCAGTACGTCGTGGGGCTCCGGGGCATGCCGCGACGGGTGGCCAGCTATCCGTCGGACCTGGGGTGGCAGAGCTGGAACATCGTGTCCACCGTCGGTGGGTTCGTCATCGCCCTCTCCTTCGCCTTCCTCCTTTGGAACTTCTGGAAGTCCTGGCGCCATCCCATCCCGGCCGGTGACAACCCGTGGGACGCCCACACGCTCGAATGGTTCACCACCTCGCCGCCGCCGCACCACAACTACACCCACCTGCCGCCGATCCGCTCGGAACGCCCGACGTGGGACTACAACCACCCTGACGCTATCGTTGTCCCCCACGGTCCCCACGCTGAAGCCGTTGCCCGCGCCCGATCGAAGGAGCCCGTCGGATGAAAGTCGAAGCGCTGTTCCTCCTCTTCCTCGGGGTCTTCTTCGGCCTGGTCGGCCTGGTCTACTGGTTCACCAGCTACGACGACGGCGGCGGCATGATGCTGCTGGGAACCTCGCTGCTCGGCTTCCTGCCCGGGCTGTACTACTTCTTCTGGCACAAGCGGTTCGGTGGGAAGAAGTTCTTCTACTGGGGCAAGGAGCACGGCGCGGGCGATCGTCCCTCCGACCGGCCCGACGCCACCCTCGACGAGGGCGCCGGGGAGATCGAGTCCTTTCCCGGCTCCTCCATCTGGCCCTTCGTCCTGGGCATGGGCGCCTTCCTGACCCTGGTCTCACTGGTCTTCGGGATCTGGCTCATCTTCCCGGGCATCGCCCTGATCATCTCCGCCGCGGTCGGCGTCACGGCGGAGAGCCGGCGCGGGGGCCACGTGTAGCTCCACTACCCTGAGCAGGTGACGCAGCCGCCCGGGCCGCTGACCCGTCCCCTCCTCGTCCTCATCGCCGTCGCCACCGGGGCGGTGGTGGCCAACCTCTACTACGCCCAACCGCTGCTCCATCAGGTGGCGCTCGACTTCCATACCGGTTCGGGCCTCGCCTCGCTGATCATCACCGCCACGCAGGTCGGCTACGCCGCCGGGCTCCTGCTCATCGTCCCGCTCGGCGACCTGTACGTCCGTCGGGTCCTGGTCGTGCGCATCTTCGCCGTGGCGGCCGTCGCGCTGGTCGCCTGCGCCGTCGCCCCCGACATCTGGATCTTCGGGCTGGCGTCGGTGGCCGTGGGGGCCGCCTCGGTGGCGGGCCAGGTCATGATCCCCTTCGCCGCCGACCTGGCCCCGGCCGAACGCCGCGGCCGCGTGGTCGCCCGGATCATGACCGGCCTCCTCCTGGGCATCCTGCTTGCCCGCACCGTGTCGGGCCTGGTGGCCGAGGTGGCCGGTTGGCGTTCGGTCTACTGGCTCTCCGCCGGGCTCATGGTCGTCTTCGCCGCCGTGCTGTGGCGCGCCCTTCCCACCGAGGGCCCGCGGCCCCGCATGCGCTACGGCAGCCTGGTCGCCTCGTCGCTGCGGCTCTTGGTGGACGAGCCCGTCCTGCGCCGGCGGGCGTGGCACGGGGCGTGTGCCTTCGCCTGTTTCAGCGTGCTGTGGACGACGATCGCCTTCCTGCTCTCCGGCGACCCCTACCACTACTCCAGCGCCCTGATCGGCCTCTTCGGCCTGGTGGGCGCGGCCGGGATCCTGGCCGCCAACCTGGCCGGCAAGCTGGCCGACGCCGACCGCTCCACCGCCTCGACCCTGGTGGCCGGCGTGCTCTTGATCGGCTCATTCGGCCTCTTGTGGTTCGGGCGCACGTCGTTGGCCGCCCTGATCGCCGGCATCGTCGTGCTCGACGTCGGCACCCAGGGCATGCAGATCACCAACCAGGCCATCATCTACGCGCTGCGCCCCGACGCCCGCAGCCGCATCAACAGCGCCTATATGGTCTGCTACTTCGTCGGAGGCGCCGTCGGATCGGTCACCGCCGGCGTCCTCTTCGCCGCGGACGGCTGGTCGGGCGTCTGCCTGCTCGGCGCCGGCTTCGGCCTCCTCACCGGCACGTTGGCCGTGGTCGACCTGGTGAGCCGTCGATCGGTGCCCGTCTCCTACAGCTAGCGGGTTACCCGCCGGGCGCCCGTCGGCGAGCTCTCCGCGTTGGCCGCCTGCGGCCCGTTGGCGAGCGGTTCAATGTCGATGCGGACCGGCACCGGCTCGGGGTCGAGCTCCTCGTGCTCGTCGTCGGGCCGCGGCGCCGCCGTCACGGTGCTGTACTCGCCCTCGGCCGAGCGGTACACGATCACGGCCCGCTTGCGCTTGCCGATGCCCTGCACCCCTTGCATCTCGCGGCAGATGCCGTAGGTGACGAAGGCCACGACGATGGGCACGACGAAGGTGAGGACCCGGAAGGCCCACAGCACGAAGTTGAGCGAGAGATGGAAGTAGTTGGCCAGCACGTCGGTCGAGCTGGCGGCGAAGAGCACGAAGAGGAGGGCGAACAGCGCGGCGCCGGCCGCCGTGCGTTTGGGCCGGTCCCGTGGGCGGTCCAAGAGGTTGTGCAACTCATTGTCCCCGGTTATCCGGTGCTCCAGCGCGGGCCACAGGAGGGCAATGGTGAAGATCAGCCCGGGGAACACCACGGCGGGGAGGAACACCTCGAGGGGCACCGTATGGCCCCAACCGGCGAACTCCCACGACGGCATGATACGCAGTGCGCCATCGAGCCACCCCATGTACCAGTCGGGCTGGACGGCGTAGGAGATCTTCGACGGATCGTACGACCCGAACTGCCAGATGGGGTTGATCTGGGCGAACGCTCCCAGCAGCGCCGTGGCCCCGGCCACCATGAAAAGGAACCCGGTGGTCTTGGCCATGAAGGTGGGGAACATGGGCGACCCCACCACGTTGGTCTCGGTGCGGCCCTCGCCCTTGAACTGCGTGTGCTTCTGACGCACCAGTAGGCCCAGGTGGGCCGCCAGGAGCCCGGCAATGGCCAGGGGGATGATGAAGACATGGATGAGGTAGAAGCGCTCGATGATGACGTTGCCCGGGAAGGTCCCCCCCCACAGGAAGGAGGTGAGGTAGCTGCCCACGAAGGGGATCGACTCGGCGATGGAGTAGCCGATGCGCAGACCCGTACCCGAGATCAGGTCGTCGGGCAGCGAGTAGCCGATGAACCCTTCCAAGATGGCCAGGATCAGCATGGTGGTCCCGATGAGCCAGTTCGTCTCGCGGGGCTTGCGGAACGCCCCGGTGAAGAAGACGCGGGCCATGTGCACCACGATGGAGCCGACGAAGATGTCGGCCGCCCAGTGGTGCATCTGGCGCACCAGTAGGCCGCCCCGGACGGCGAAGGAGATGTTGACCGTCGACTCGTACGCCTCGGAGACGACCTGGCCCCGGAGCGGCTTGTAGGTGCCGTGGTAGATGACCTGGTTGGTCGAGGGGACGAAGTAGAGGGCCAGGAAGATCCCGGTGGCTATCAGGACGACGAAGGAGTAGAGCGCGATCTCGCCCAGCATGAACGACCAGTGGTCGGGGAAGATCTTGTCCAGGAAGACCCGCCCACCCTTGGCGATGCCCAGGCGGTCGTCGAGCTCGTCGACGACCTGGCCCACCCGGCCGTAGGGCCCCATGGCCTGCCGCCTCGACTTCGCCGTGGGGAGGGTCTCGCTCACAGCTTCTCCGTGGTGGTGCGCTCGAAGAAGCCCGGCCCCACGGCCTGGTCGAAACCGGTCTGGGCGCGCAGGGTGCCGTCGCTGTCGAAGTAGAGCGGCAGCTGTGGCAACGGCCGGGGGGCGGGGCCGAACTGGGGGACCGCCCCGTTGCGCACGTTGAACATGGACTGGTGGCACGGGCAGACCAGCAGCTCGAGCTGCTGCTCGTAGAGGCCGACGGGACAGCCGAGGTGGGTACACACCTTGGAGTAGGCCACGTAGCCCGCCGGGGCCCAGGTCTCCCGGCCCGGGGCGGTGACCAGGTCCGAGTCCTGCACACGGATGAGCACCGTCTGGTCCGTCGCCTGGCCGTTGGGGGAGTACTCGAAGTTCTGCGGGTAGACGGTCATGATGCCGCCCACCACCAACGTGCCCCGTTTCACGGATCGGCCGTTGGAGTCCACCAGCAGCGACCCCTTGCGCCAGTCGGTGCGATCGAGGGAGGTGCCGGGCACGGGGCCCAGGGAGCGGAGCAGCGGGAAGATGGCCACAATGCCGAAGATGCCCGCCCCGAGGGCGAAGAGGCCGCCGAGGAGCTTGCGACGCTTGACCACCACGGCCGACCGCTCCACCAGGGCGGCCGACATCGCCCCCCGCTCCTCGGGCGACCCGGCCAGCACGTGGCGCTCCTCGACGAAGGGGCCCTGGGGCATCAGGTACTTGCCCCATGCGGTGAGCCCGAAGCCGAGAAGGAAGAGGCCGGCGCCCATGGTGCCGCCGATGATCCAGGGGTTCCAGTTCTGCCAGTAGGCGGCGCCGAACCCGGCGGTCATCACGATGCCGAGGACGAAGATGAGGGCGATGATGCCTTCGACCCGCGAGGGGTGCTTGGCCGCATCGCCGAGGTGCGGGTCGCTCAGGGTGGCGATCGGCATCGGCACCCTGGTGCGCGTCGTCTCCTGCTCGTCGTCGCTCACGCGCGCTCTCCGATCCAGAAGCAGATGAGGGCCAGGCCCCCCACACCGAGGAGAAGGGCGATGAAGCCCTCGGCCACCGGCCCGACGCCTCCGAGCCCGGCACCGCCCGGGTTGGTCGGGTGCTGGATGTACGTCGTCACGTAGGCCACGATGTCGCGCACCTGTGTATCGCTGAGGTTGCCCGAGAACCGGGGCATGTTGGCCGGGCCGATCCGCACGGCCTCGGCCACCTGCTGGGCGGTGACCTTCTTGTCCTGCAGCGACGGGGCGTTCGTGCCGAAGGCCAGGGCGTCACCGGCTCCGGTGATGGTGTGGCACGCCGCGCAGTTGAGCGCGAAGAGGGAGGCGCCGTTGGCGACGTTGGCCCCCTTGAGGTGCGGGGTGGGCACGGCGGGCACCGACGGGTCCAACGAGTTGATGTAGGCCGCCACCTCCAACGCCTGCAGGTTGGTGAGCTTCGGCGGCTTGCGCTCCGCCTCGACGGCCGCGATGTCGGTCGCCGGCATTCGGCCGGTGGTGACCCAGAAGTCGACGGTCGCCGTGCCCACGCCCTGGAGGTTGGGGCCGATGGTGGCCGTCCCGGTCGGGGAGACGCCGTTGGCGTCCGATCCGTGGCAGCTCGCACAGGTCTGGTCGAAGAGCAGCTTGCCGGCCGCGGCGAACGAGGCGGGCGGGTTGGCGTAGGTGATGGAGCTGTTCCCGTACAGGATGAGGGCACCGTCCATGCAGACCAGTCTCGTGCTGGTGACGGGGTTCCCCGAGTTGGCCGCCGTGCTCACCCCCTTGAGGTTCAGGGAGCCGCACGACTTGATGGAGTTGCCGAGCGTCGTCGTCTTGCCGGTCTTGTCGGTCGTGGAGGCCTGCGCGCTCACCGCCGGCACGACCAGCGCCAGGAAGCCCAACGCGGCGATGGCGAGAAGGCCACCGGGCAACAGAAGCCGCCTGCGCTGTGTGCGTCGTACCTGCCTCCTCCGTGCGTCCGGCATGTCTATTTCAGGAAGAAGAGGCAGCTGAAGAGGCCGATCCAGACGATGTCGACAAAGTGCCAGTAGTAGCTGACACCCTGGACCACCGAGAGCTCACCCGGATCGCCTCCCACGTCACCTCTCATTCGCCCAAGGAGGAAGATCATGGCCACCAGGCCGAGGAACACATGGAGGCCGTGGAGCCCCGTCATGATGAAGAAGAGCGATCCGTAGGAGTTCGTGTACCACCGGGTGGAGATGAAGAGCCACTCGGTGGCCTGGTTGGCGAGGAACGCCGCGCCCAGGATGAAGGTCACGACGATCCAGCGGCGGGCGGACTTGCGCCTCCGCCATTCGACCTGGTTGACGGCGTACTGCATGCTGAAGCTCGACGAGACCAGCACCAGGGTGAAGATGGCGCCCCGGATGGTGTCGAGGTGGGTCCCCGGCGGTGGCCAGACCCCCCCGGGGGCGTCGGCCCGAATGGTGAAAAAGGCGGCGAACAGGCCGCTGAAGAACATCAGCTCCGAGCCCAGCCAGATCATGACCCCCACGGCCAGCATGGGAGGCCGATCGTGAACGATCTTGCCCGTTGGCACGGGTTGGTCGACCGAAACCGCCTGGGTCACAGCGCAATTTCTAGTCGACGGTGCCCGCGATGCGCCAACAAGCAGGTGACAGCGTTGTTCACTCCCTCGCTGGGCGCAAGCTGGGGGGGACCCCCGGGCTGCTCAGGGAAACGGGGAGCGGCAGCGCGTGGACGACGGCCAACCGTCGGGTGGGGCGGGTGAGGGCGACGTAGAGGGTGCGCAGGCCTCTGGTCGTGGCCACCGGGGGGCTCTCACCGGTGACCTCCTCGCCCACGGCGGCCACCAGCGCCGGCTCCACGACCACCACGGCATCGAACTCGAGCCCGTTGGTCTCGTCCGCCGGGAGGAGCACCAGCCCGGCGGCCAGGCCGTCGCCCGACGGGTCACGCGGGTCGGTGGGGTCCAGGCCGGCCTCGGAGAGGGTCCGGGCCAATTCGGGCAGCATGACGGCGGGACCGAGGACGGCAACCCGTCCGGGGGCCACCACCGACACCTCCTCCCGCGTGACCTGGGCCACCGCGGCGGCGAGCCCGCTGCGGGACGCCGAGATGATGCGGGGGGTGAACCCCGACTGGCGCACGGGGCGCGGTGGGGCGATGCCGGGCGCGGCGACGGCCAGCACCTGCGCGGCCACGGCGATCACCTCCGCCGGCGTGCGATAGCTCACCGTCAGCTCGACCAGGCGCGTCGCCCGTTGCGGGCTGAGGTGCCGGGTGACGTCATCCCAGCTCTCGGGCGCCCACGGGCCGGTCGCCTGGGCGATGTCGCCGACCACGGTCATCGACCCCGACAACGAGCGGCGCCCCAGCATGCGCAGCTGCATGGGGGACAGGTCCTGCACCTCGTCGACCACGATGTGGCCGTACGAGTGGGTCTCCTCCTCATGGACCGGGCCCGCTCCCGAACCGGGCAGGGGCGAGGCCGCCAGTCCCTGGGGCCAGAAGCCCGCTTCCTGGGCACTCCCCTCCTCGGCGCGGCCGGCCCGCGCCCGGTTCGACCGAGCACCCCCCCGCCGGGGGCCGAGAACGGTGCGCGCCTCGTCAATGAGGGCGGCGTCGCCCACCGTCCACGGCACCTCTTCGAGGCTCCGGCTGCGGGGCCGGTAGAGACGACGCACCTCGTCGGGACCGAGGACGCCCTTCCCGGCGGCCGCCAACAGCGGCCGGGCGCCCAGCAGATCGTGCAGCAGCTCATGAGGGGACAGCCGCGGCCACATACGGTCCAACGCCTCCGCCACCTGCGGCGTGCGCCGCAGGCGCTGGACCAGGTCGGCCTGCTCCTCGACGCTGGGGCCGCCCTCTTCGAGGGAGTCGGCCCCCCGGGCCAGGCGGGCTCGGTAGTCGTCGGCCAGCGCCCGGAGCACGTGCGCCTCCACGAAGCGCCTGCGGACGTTGTGCGTTCCGGGCCGCCGCCGCGCCTGGGCGACGATCTCTTCGGTGGTGCGGGCCCGCAGGCGCAGCACGCCGGCCCCGAACGGCACGTCGAGGTCGCGGCGCAAGGGACGCTGCCGCGTCCGCACGGCGCGGGCCAGCACCTGGACCATGCGCACATCGCCCTTGAGCCTGGCCACGGCGGCGTCGTCCGACGCCCGTACGCGGACCTCGGGCACGAGACCGGCCACCGTCGAGAGGCTCACCCCGGTTTCCCCCAACGACGGGAGGACCTGCTCTATGTAGCGCAGGAAGAGAGGGTTCGGGCCCACGACGAGGACGCCCTGGCGCTCCAGCGGGAAGCGGTGCGTGTAGAGCAGGTAGGCGGCGCGGTGCAGGGCCACCGCCGTCTTGCCGGTGCCCGGGCCGCCCTGGACCACCAACACCCCGCTCAGGGGGGATCGGATGATCTCGTCCTGCTCCCGCTGGATGGTGCCGATGATGTCGCCCATGTGGCCGGTACGGGCCTGGCCGAGGGCCGAGAGCAGGGCCCCGGGGCCGCCCAGCATCATCCCCTCCGAGAGCAGCCGCTCGCCGGCCGGATCCCCCTCGGACGGCGGCCCATCGGAAACCGGCAGGACCGGTGCACCGGGCGCCCGGCTGGGGTCGACGAAGTACTCGTCCTCCAACCCGAGGACGGCGCGGCCGCGCACAGCCAGGTGGCGGCGCCGGGCCAGGCCCTGGGGATCCAGCCCGGTGGCCCGGTAGAAGGGCTCGGCCACCGGCGCTCGCCAGTCGACCACCAGGGGTTCATGATCGGGGCCGGAGACGGCCAGGCGACCGATGTGGAACGACTCGCCGAGCGCCGGGGCGGCGCCGGCGCCGGCGGCGGACTCGTCGGGTTCGGCGAAGCGGTCGATGCGCCCGAAGTAGAGCGCCTGGTCCCCGATGTCGAGCTGCTCGAGCCGGGCCAGGCTCGTCCGCACCACGATGTCGCGCTCGGTGCGGGACTGGAACGTGCCCCCCTTTCCCAGGTCCAAGACTCCCTGGAGCATCTGGCGTGCTTCACCGCGCATCGCGTCGAGACCGTCGTGGGCGCGGTTGAGGAACTCTTGCTCAGCCTCCAGATCGGGATGGTCCGGCACGTAGCTCCTTCCTCCCTGGCCCGTCAGGGAAACGGTTCAGCTTAGGCGACGACCGACGACTCTGGAACGCAGCACCCGCCGCCTACGATGAGCCGCATGCTCATTTGGACCAGGGTCGACTCCATCTGCGCCTACGGTGCGGCGGTCGTCATAGAGCCGCTCGGGTGAACCAGGAGGAGCCCGACGAGACGGACCTGGTGCGTGCCTGTCTCCGACGGCCCGTGTCGCGCACCCCGGTGTGGTTCATGCGCCAGGCGGGGCGGTCACTGCCCGAGTACCGGGCCGCACGTGGTGTGGGATCGATCCTGACGGCGATCGGCGACGCCCCGCTGGCCGCCGAGCTGACGCTCCAGCCCGTGCGCCGCTACGGCGTGGACGCCGCCATCCTCTTCTCCGACATCGTGGTGCCGGTGCACGCCATCGGCTTCGGCGTCGACGTCGAGCCCGGTCGAGGCCCGGTGGTGTCCGAGCCGTTCCGCAGCGCCGCCGATCTCGCACGCCTGCGCCCACTCGAGCCCGGCCTCGATACCCCCTACGTCACCGACGCCGTCCGCCTCGTCGCCCGCGAGCTCGCCGGCAGCGGTGTCGCCCTCATCGGGTTCGCCGGTGCACCCTTCACCGTCGCCAGCTACCTGATCGAGGGTGGGCCGTCCCGGACCTTCACCAAGGTCAAGTCGCTCATGCACGGTGACCCGGCGCTGTGGGGGCGGCTGACCGACCGGTTGGCGGCCATGTCGGTGGCCTTCCTGCGCGCCCAGATCGAGGCGGGAGCCCAGGCCGTCCAGCTCTTCGACAGTTGGGCGGGATCGCTCTCTCCCCGCGAGTACCGCCGCTTCGTGCTGCCCGCCACGCGGGCGGTCCTCGACGGGATCTCCGACCTCGGCGTGCCCAGCATCCTCTTCGGCGTGGGTACCGGAGAGCTGCTGGGCGACATGGCGACGGCCGGCGCACAGGTCATCGGCGTGGACTGGCGGGTTCCGCTCGACGTCGCCCGGGCGAGGGTCGGTCCCGACCATGCCGTCCAGGGCAACCTGGACCCGGCGCTCTGCGTGGCGCCGTGGCCGGTGGTCGAGGCGGCGGCGCGGCAGGTGCTGACCGAGGGTGCGGCGGACGGGAGCGGCACCGGGCACATCTTCAACCTCGGCCACGGCGTCCTGCCCGAGGCCGACATCGGGATCCTGGGCGACGTGGTCGACCTCGTGCACGCGGAGACCGTGCGGGAATGAGCCCTTCCGCCGAGGACCGGCCGGTGGGCGTGCTCGTCATGGCGCACGGCACGCCACAGCACCGCGAGGAGATCGGGCCCTTCTACACCCGCATCCGCCGCGGCCGGCCGCCGACGCCCGAGCAGCTGGCCGAGCTCCAGCGGCGCTACGCCGAGATCGGCGGGCTCTCGCCCCTGGCCGAACTGACCCGGGCACAGGTCGACGGGGTGCGGGCCGCCCTGGACCGGCGGGCACCCGGCCGGTACGTGGTGGCCTACGGCGCCAAGCACGCCGATCCGCTCATTGAGGCTGCGGCCGCCACCCTGACCGCCGGCGGGGTGCGCCGGGCCGTCGGTCTGGTCCTCACCCCCCACGGGTCCTCCCGGGGGTCGCAGGAGTACTTCGTCCGGGCCGAAGCCGCCCTCTCCGGATCGTGCCCCTTCGTGGCGGTTCCGCCCTGGTACGCCGAACCGGGCCTGGTGGCGCTGGTGGCCGCGCGAGTCACGGAGACCCTCGCATCGGTGTCCGCCGGCGACGACCCCTCCCGCTACCCGGTCATCTTCACGGCCCACTCCGTGCCCGAACAGGCGCGCGACACGGGCGACACCTACGCCGGCCAGCTGGCGGAGTCCGCCGGGTTGGTGGCGGCGGCGGCCGGCATCGGCCGCTGGGAGGTGGCTTGGCAGAGCGCCGGGCGCACACCGGAGCCCTGGCTGGGTCCCGACGTGCGCGACGCGGTGCGCCGGCTGGCGGAGACTGGCGGCGTGAACGACGTCCACGGGGTCGTGATCTGCCCCATCGGCTTCGTGGCCGACCATCTCGAGGTGCTCTACGACCTGGACATCGAGCTGGCCGCCGTGGCCGCCCAGGTCGGGCTGTCCTACGCCCGCACCGCCTCACTCAACGATGATCCCCGCTTCATCAGCGTCCTGGCCGATGTCGTCAGCGCCGCGGCGGACGGGGGCTGAGCCGACCGTGCGCCGGGTGGTGGTGGTCGGTGGCGGCATCAGCGGCCTGGCGGCGGCCTGGGAGCTGTCCGGCGGGGCGGAAGGTCAGGGCGGGGTCCACGTCACCGTCGTCGAGGCGTCGTCCCGGCTCGGGGGTGCACTGGACAGCCAGAAGTTCGGCGGCCGCCCGGTGGACACCGGACCGGACGGGTTCCTCGGGCGCCGGCCCGAGGCCACCGACCTGTGCCGGCAGATCGGCCTGGGAGACGCCCTGGTCCCGGTCGCCGGGGGCGGAGCGGGGGTGTGGGCCGGCGGGCGGGTGCGCCCGCTGCCCCGTGGCCTGGCGCTGGGCATCCCCACCCGATTCTGGCCCACCGCCCGATCCGGCGTCGTCGGGCTGCGCGGCCAACTGGGCCTGGCGCGCGACGCGCTGCTCCCCCGGCCCGACGTGCGCGGCCCCATCGGCGACCGGTCCATCGGGCCACTCGTGGCCCGCAAGCTCGGCCAGCGGGTGGTCGACCGCCTGGTCGACCCCCTCATCGGCGGCATCCACGCCGGCTCGGTGGACGACATGTCGGCCGCAGCGGTCTACCCCCCCCTGCTCACGGCGGCCCGCAAGAGGGGCAGCCTGATGCGCGCCCTGCGCGCCGAGCTCCGGCCGCCGCCGGACGATCCGCCGCCGGACGGTCCGCCGCCACTGTTCTGGGCCCTCGAGGGCGGCATGGCGACGATGGTCGAGCGCCTCCGCTCCGTACTCATTGCCCGGGGGGCGGAGATCCGGTGCGGCACCCCGGCCGAGGGGCTCGAACGGCGTGCCGGCGGGTGGACGGTGCTGACGGGCGGGGCGCCCCTCCAGGCCGATGCCCTGGTGCTCGCCGTCCCCGCGCCCGTCGCCGGACGGCTGCTCCGCCCCCACGACGACGAGGCGGCCGGCCTGCTCTCGAGCATCTCCTACGCCCCGGTCACCCTCGTCACCCTGCGGGTGCGCAGCGACGCGGCAGCATCCCCGCTCACCGGCACCGGCTTCCTCGTGCCGCGGCGGAGCCCGGGGCCGGCGCTGTACGGGGGCGACGCCTGGGCCGTGACGGCCTGCACCTATCTCTCGCAGAAGTGGCCCCATCTGGCCGCCGATGGGGATCTCCTACTCCGGGCCTCCTTGGGCCGCTTCGGCGACGACCGTGCCGGCTCGTGGAGCGATGCCGAGGTGGTGGACCGCGTGGTGAGCGAGCTCGGCGAACTGATCGGGCTCTCGGGAGAGCCCCTCGAGACGCTGGTGACCCGCTGGCCCCAGGCGTTCCCCCAGTACCGGGTGCACCATCTGATGCGTACGGCGGGGATCGAGGCGGCGGTGGCGCGTCTGGGCGGCCTGGCCGTCGCCGGCGCGGCCTACCGGGGTGTGGGGATCCCGGCCTGCATCGCCAGCGGGAGGGCGGCGGCCCAGGCCGTCGGGTGAGCAGCTCGCCGCGGCGCCGGCGCGGCAGCACGGCGGCTCCCTCGCTGGCCGCCGGCGTGCTCCTCGCCCTCTCGCTTCCTCCCTGGGGGTGGTGGCCGCTCGGCCTGGCCGGGGCCGGGCTGCTCTACTGGCGGCTGGCGGGTCTACGCGCCCGGGCGCGCCTCTGGTCGGGCTGGCTGGCCGGCCTGGGCTGCTACGCACCCGGGCTGTGGTGGGCCCGGACCTTCAACTGGTACGGCGCCGTGGTCCTCATCGCCCTCGAGGCGCTCTTCTTCGCGGCGGCGGCCCTGCTCACCCCGCCGTACCGCGGGCGGGCTCCGGCCTTCGTGGCCGCCGGCACCCTGGCCGAGGCGATCCGCATGACATGGCCCTTCGGCGGACTTCCCCTCGGTGGCGTCTTCTTGGGACAGGCGGACGGCCCGCTCCTGCAGCTGGCCCGCATCGGCGGCCCGCTCCTGCTCACCGCCGGCGTCTGGGCGGGGGGCGTCGGCCTGGCCTCCCTCGTCAGCGGCATCCGTCACCGCGAGCGCGGGCCCGTGCCGGCCCGCCGGGGGGCAGCCATCCTGGTCGCCCTCGCCCTCTGCGTCCTCGTCGCCACGCTGTCCCCCGACGGCGGGTCGCCGGTGCGCTCCATCACGGTCGCCCTCGTACAGGGCGGTGGGCGGCGAGACGTCGACAAGGCGCAGGTCTCACCGGCCGCGGTCTTCGCCGCGCAGGTGGCAGCGACCGGCGTCCTCGACGCGGTCACACCGCCCCCCACGCTGGTGCTGTGGCCCGAAGACGTCGTCGCACTCGCCGGGCCGCTGCGCGGATCGAGCCAGAGCCGCCAGATGTCCCAGATGGCCCGCCGGCTGCACACGACCCTGGCGGCCGGGTTCACCGAGCCGGCATCGGCGACCACGTTCCGCAACGAGATCGTCGTCTGGGCGCCCGACGGCCGGATCGTGGGCACCTTCGAGAAGGTCCACCGCGTCCCCTTCGGGGAGTACGTCCCGTACCGGTCCCTCATCGCCCATGTCGCCGATCTGTCCGGGGTGCCCCTGGACGCAGTCCCGGGTCGCGGCACCGGACTGCTCCGCACGCCGGCCGGCCCGCTCGGCATCCTCGTCTCCTTCGAGGTCTTCTACGCCGATCGCAGCCACACGTCGGTCCGGGAGGGCGCCGAGCTCCTGGTCGTCCCGACCAACACCTCGTCGTACACCACGGCCCAGGTTCCCACTCAGGAGGTCGCTGCCGACGCCGTTCAGGCGGTCGAGACCGGGCGCGATCTCGTCCAGAGCGCGCCCACCGGCTACAGCTCGGTGGTCGATCACCGCGGGCAGGTGCGCCAACGCTCGGTGCTGGGCCGGCGCCAGGTCCTGACCGCCACCGTCGCGCTCCGGCGCGGCTTGACGCCCTACGACCACTGGGGTGACCTGCCCGTCCTCCTCCTGGCCGCCGCCGCCCTTCTGGCGGGATGGTGGAGGCAGCGCGTCACTCGTAGTAGCCCGAATGGATGTAGACGCAGGGGATGCCGTCGGCCACGTACATGGCGTGATTGGAGGGATCGTCCTCGAAGGCCAGTCGCAGATCGAATCCGTGGGCCCGAAGGTCCCCGACCACCCCCCTCTTGAACGAGGTGACCCCCGAGTAGTCCCCGCGTTCGCGCATGACCAGGAGGTCCCACCGCAACCCGTAACGGTCCAACCAGGCCAGCGTCTGGGGCTGCACGCGCAGCGGGCGGCCGGTGAGCAACACGACGGCCAGCGACGAGTCGAGCAGCTCCAGGAGCCGGGCGATCTCCTCAATGACCTGGTCGTCGCCGCAGGCCTCGAAGAACGCCGACCAGTCCCGATTCCCCTTCTCGATGAAGTGCTGGCGGCCGGCGGCGTCGGACAGGACTCCGTCGATGTCGAAGACCACCGCGGGACCGGCGGGGCGCCGGGCCCCGGGCCCGGCCCGCCAACGCCAGTTGGGCCTGGTCTCCTCGGGGCTGGATCCGCTAGAGGGCACGAAAGTCCAGCCTACCGGGTGCAGCTCCGATCACCGGGACCCGAATCCACCCTGAGATGGACCTTCGCGGCCCTCCATTGGTGAGACGATGGAGGGGGCATGACCACCGAAGACCGAGTGCGGGAGAGTCGGCCGCTGCGGGTACCGCTCGGCCGCCGGGCCATGGTGCTGGGCGACCTGCTGCTACCGCCCGACCCGTCGCCGAGCTCCCTGGCGACGAGCCGCGACGTCGCGCAGAGGTTGGCGGACTGGCAGGGTCCGGGCATCGTCGTGCTCTGCGGCCAGTTGGTGGCCGCCGGCTGCCCCGAAGGTCCGGGACCGGCCGGCGCGTTGCGCGCCCACACAGAGCTCACCGCCGCGCTCGGCGCGTTCGCCGCCCGCCCCGACTCCCGTGTGGTCGTCGTGGTCGACCCTTCGGCCGAGCGCGGCGACCTCGCCGAAGAGCTGACCGCTCTGGGCGCATCGATCGAGTCCGGCGTCGACCTCCACTGCATGACGGGCACCGGCGAGCGCACCGTTCTGATCCGCGCCGGCACCCCCCGCCCCGACTCCAACCCCCCCGTCGACGCCACGCCGGGCACCGATCGCCCGTGGCTGGCCGGGATGGAGCGGCTGGACGATCCCCGACTGGCCCGGCGCTTCGTCACCTCGCGCCTGCTCTACCGTCGCCTGCGGCGCTACCTGTGGGCGCCACCGCTGGTCTTGGCCGCGCTGGCGCTCCTCTTGCGGCTCGAATTCGTCGTTGACGGGCTCGGTCACGTCTTCCGTTCCCCCCGTCAGCAGCGCGCCCTCCAGCACGCCTACGACGCGTCGTGGTTCTCGCGCCTTTTGGTCACCGTCCTCATCGGGATCGCTCTGGTCGCCGTCCTGGCCGTCGTGGTGGCCGTCACCTCGCGCGGGATCTGGCGCGCCCTCGGGGGCGAGGGGCTCCCCTCGCCCTGGGCACACGGGGGCCCGCGCGCCCAGGGCGCCCGTTCGACGGCGCACTCGCTCCTCACCGTCGGCGGGGAGGACGTCCTCGACGCCACCCGCTCGGCCATCGGCCGGGGGGCCGCCGGGATGATCGTCGGGGGCGCCCTGGTGCCCGAGCTCACGCACCTCGACGCCGGGTTCTTCGCCAGCCCGGGCGCCACCTCGGAGATCGTGCACGAGCACCGGGGTCGATTCGGCCTGCCACCCACCTTCCTCCACCACCGCCAGGAGGCCATGGTGGAGGTGGAGACCGGTGCCGACCTGCACATCCGCCTCGTGTACGCCGAGGTCGACCTGCCACAGGCCACCCTGGGCGAGCGGCTGCTCACCCACGATGCCGTCGTCAAGGGGAGGACCAAGGCGGCCGACCTCCATCCCGAGCTGGTGGCCAGCTGGCCCGGCGGCGCCTCCTGGCCGCCCGCCCCCGAGGTGGCCGCGGACCGCATCCGGGTGCGCCGGATCCGACGGATCGCCGCCATCGCCCTGTTCGCCGCCGGACTGATCGACCTCCTCTCGGCCGTGACGGCCCCGGTCCGCCATCACCTGCACCTCATCTCCCAGTACCTGCCGATTGAGGTCGCCCAGGCGGCCGGGGCCCTGGTGGCCATCTCGGGGATCGGGATGATCATGCTCTCTCGTGGGGTGCTCAAGGGGCAGCGCCGCTCCTGGCTGGTGGCCGTCGGGCTGTTGGGCGCCTCGCTCATCCTCCACCTCGTCCATTCCGCCAGCGCCATCACCCTGTTCGTCTGCGCCGCCGTGCTCACCCTGCTGATCGTCCAACGAGAGCGCTTCCGCTCCCAGGCGGAGCAGGGCACCGTGCGCTCGGCCGTCCTCATCCTGGCCGTGGGCGGTCTCACGGCCACCCTCGGCGCCTTCGTCGGCGTGGAGTTCGCCAGCCGGGTCCACCACCACCCCCTGCCTGCGTGGCCCCAGGTGCTCCTCGGCTCCGCCGAGCGGCTCATCGGTGTCCAGAACGTCCGCTTCCCGCCGCACATCAACCTCTACGCCTCCACGAGCCTGCTCGCCGTGGGCATCAGCCTGATCGTCGTCTCCCTGTACCTCCTCACCCGGCCGGTCGTGGACCGCGGGCTGTCGACCGGGCGGGCCGCGGTGGGACGGCGCGCCGCCGAGATCCGGGCCCGGGACATCGTCCGCCGCCACGGGACCGGCTCCCTGGACTACTTCGCCCTGCGCGACGACAAGCAGTGGTTCTTCCACCGCGACTCCATGGTCGCCTACGCCGTGTTCGGCGGGGTGTGCCTCGTCTCGCCCGATCCGATCGGCCCCTTCAGCGAGCGGGCCCACGTCTGGGACGCCTTCCGCCGCTACGTCGACCGCAACGGGTGGGGGCTCGGGGTCATGGCTGCCGGAGAGGCCTGGCTGCCCACCTACCAGGCGTCGGGGATGCGCTTCTTGTACCTCGGCGACGAGGCGATCGTCGACCCTCGTCAGTTCTCCCTCGAGGGTGGCAAGATGAAGGGGCTGCGGCAGGCGGTGAACCGGGTGGCCCGTTACGGCTACACCGTCCGCTTCTTGGATCCGGCCCACCTCGGTCCCGACGACGCGGCCCGGATGGTCGAGCTCATGCAGAAGAGCCGCCGGGGCGAACAGGAGCGCGGCTTCTCCATGATGCTCGGGCGGCTGTTCGACAGCCGCGACACCGCCCTGCTGCTCACGCTGGTCGAGGGGCCCGACGGTGCCCCGGTGGCCATGTGCCAGTTCGTGCCCTCGACGGCCATCGGCGGCTACTCGCTCGACCTCATGCGACGGGACCCGGCCGAGCATCCCAACGGGCTGCTGGACTTCGCCCTGTGCTCCACCATCGCCCACCTCAAGGAGATGGGGATGAAGGGCCTGAGCCTCAACTTTGCCGCCATGCGCTCCATCCTCGATCGGGAATCGGGCGATGGCGTTTCCCAACGGGTGGAGCGATGGGCGCTGCACCGCCTGTCGGGAATTCTCCAGATTGAGACCCTGTGGCGGTTCAACGCCAAGTACGAGCCCACCTGGCTGCCCCGCTACATCGTGTTCGACTCGCCCGAGCAGTTCGTCCCGGTCGTGGTCCAGATCATGCGGGCCGAGTCGTTGACCGAGGTCCCGGTGATCGGCCGCCTCCTGACCACCGCGGCCGCCAAGCGCCCCAGCCCGCCCGTGCCCCACGAGGTGCTGGCCGCTGACGAGGAGCCGGCGGAACCGGCGGAACCGGCGGCGCACCGGTGACCGGTCTCAGTGGGACAGGAAGAGCAGCGTGGCGTGGTTGCAGAAGTCGAGGAGCGGGGCCGGCACGATACCGAACAGCACGGTGAAGGTCACGCAGACGCCGATCACTACGGAGGTGAGGACGGGGACCGGGACCGCCTCCGGCACCTCCTCGCCGGACGGTGCCGGCGCCTCGGCGGTCAGCAACAGCTCGGCGTTCAGGGTGGTGACCGTCCCCGAGACGCCGTCGGGGCTGGCCCATTCGACCCGGGCGTCCGGGGCGGGCGACGGTTGGTCGGGGACCTCGCCGCCCTCGGCCCCCGGTGTCTTGGCCACGTACATGAGCACGGCGAGCCGGAGATAGAAGAAGGCGGCGATCACGGCCGAGACCATGGCGATGACGGCCAGGGGCACCGACCCGCCCGCCACCGCCGCCAGGACGACCTGCAGTTTGGCCCACAGACCCGTGGTGAACGGCGCCCCCGCCTGGGCCAGGAGGAGGACGGCGAAGCTCAGTGCGACGAGCGGCTGGCGCTGCGCCAACCCCCGGTAGCGGGTGAGGTCGTGGTCGCCGTCGCCCTTGCGTCCGAGGACGGTCACGATGGCGAAGCTGCCGATCGTCATGAAGGTGTAGGCCACGAGGTAGTAGAGCGACGCGCTCACCCCGCGCTCGAGCCCCGACTCCACGCCCAGGAGGATGAAGCCGGCATGGTTGATCGACGAGTAGGCCAGCATGCGCTTGACATCGCGCTGGCGCAGGGCGACGACCGAGCCGACCAGTAGGGAGAGCACGGCCAGGCCGTAGATGATCGGCCTCCAGTCCGTGGAGATGGAACCCAGTGAGGTGAACAGGACCCGCAGCAGGGCGGCGAACGCTCCGGCCTTGGCCACCGCGGACATGAACCCGGTGACCGGCGTGGGTGCGCCCTCGTAGACGTCCGGTGTCCACATGTGGAACGGCACGGCCGCCACCTTGAAGGCGAAGCCGACCAGCAGCAGGGCCAGCCCGGCCAGGAGCAGCCCGTTACTCACCAGGTCGTTCTTGGCGAGGAAGTCGGCGATCTGGACGATGTTGGTGGAGCCCGTGGCCCCATACATGAGGGCGATGCCGTACACGAAGATGGCCGAGGAGAATCCACCCAGGATGAAGTATTTGAGGGCGGCCTCGCCCGAACTGGCGCGGTGGTGGCTGAAGGCGGTGAGGACGTAGAGGGCGATGGAGAGGATCTCCAGCCCGAGAAAGATGAGGATCAGATCGTTGGCCGACCCCATGAGCATCGCTCCCGACGCCGACAACAGGGCGAGAACGTGGAACTCGGCGCTGTGGATCCCCTCGCGCCGGAGGTAGCCGTCGGCCACGAGCGCGGTGAGGAGCATGGCGGTCGCCACCAACATGGTGATCAGCACGCTGAAGCCGTCCATGACGACGGCGTGCGCGATGTAGGTGTGCGGCCCGTGCGCCCGCACGTCGCACCACTGCCAGATGGAGATGCCCAGCGCGCCGCCGGAGATCACGACGCTCCCGATGGTGCTGACCCGGACGCGCAGCGGCCGGGTCACCAGGGAGGCCACGGCCAGCA
>Ga0302326_10003622_pt1 | contig 36227 bp, 31 predicted proteins | sample Palsa_T0_3_FD_202264 | JGI IMG/M metagenome (GOLD analysis project Ga0302326, IMG submission 202264) | Peat permafrost microbial communities from Stordalen Mire near Abisko, Sweden - Palsa_T0_3 | ecosystem: Environmental > Terrestrial > Soil > Palsa > Peat permafrost | place: Sweden: Abisko... | reverse complement strand
GAATCCCGTAAAGTCGGCGGGATTCTCGTTGAAGCCCAGGTTGAAGCCCAGACAGATTCAGGACAGACGACAGCCGCCGTCATCGGCATCGGTATCAACCTGCACCAGCAGCGCTTTCCCAGTGGCCTGTCGACAGAACCGACCTCGCTGGACCTTGAAACCGGACGCTATATCAACCGCCAGCAACTTCTCATCGCACTGCTGCTACCTCTAAATACCGAGCTTGCCGCTATGCAATCAAAATCAGCCGTGGCTTCTATTCCGGCGCGTATCGCCGCCATTTCCACCTGGGTGCAGGGGCGTCGCGTTGAGGTGCATGGACCGCAAGCATGTGCCGGCGTCACGGCCGGCCTCGACGAGCGCGGCTTTCTGCGCGTCCGCACCGCAAACGGGCTGGTCACTGTGACCACCGGCGGAGTACGGGCCGCAGTAGACTAAAGTGAATTCAAAGAGGGATACGCCCATGCTTCTGGCTCTCGACGTCGGCAACACCAACACCGTGCTCGGCCTGTACACGCTTGCCACAAGCCATGCACCTGCAAGCCTTACAGCCCACTGGCGCGTCTCGACGCATCGTACGCAGACGGCGGATGAATACGGCGTCCTCTTCACCAACCTTTTCAACCTGCATGGTCTTTCTACAACGCAGGTTCAGCACATCATCATCTCTTCCGTGGTGCCACCGGTCGAGAGCACGCTGCTCCAGGTCTGCGAGAGCTACTTCCACTTGAAGCCGCTCTTCGTCGAGCCGGGCATCAAGACCGGAATGCCGGTGCTGGTCGACAGCCCTGCCGAACTTGGAGCAGACCGGCTGGTGAACGCCATCGCGGCCTTTGAAAAGTATGGCGGCCCGGCAATCGTGGTAGATTTCGGCACGGCGACGACTTTTGATGTGATTTCAGCCAAAGGAGAATACCTGGGCGGCGTGATCAGCCCCGGTTTGGGCATCAGCGCTGACGCGCTTTTTAGCCGCGCCGCGCGCCTGGGCCGTGTGGACATAAAGCGCCCACCCAAGGTGATCGGCACCACCACCGTCACCCACATCCAAAGCGGCCTTTACTACGGCTACATCGGGCTTGTTGACGGCATCCTCGAACGCATGATTGCCGAGATGGATGGCGGCTCTGCAAAGGTCAATCCGAAGATCATCGCTACGGGAGGCCTGGCTGGATTGATCGCCGAAGACTCGCGCTACATCAGCACCATCGACGACATGCTCACCCTCGACGGCCTGCGCCTGGTCTTTGAGCGCAACCACCCTGCGCAGCAGAAGCCGGTGCGGGCGCGCAGGCGTTGACCCCTGCATAGGGTGACTCAAGAGTTGCTGGATCATGGCAAAAACTCAGATTGCATATTGAACGAGCAGGCTTTGCGATACGATGTGTCTGCATCTGCCTCGCAGTCAAAGAGTTACTGGAACGCCAATGAAACTGCTGACTAAGTTCAATCTGATCCTGGTTGTCGTCTTTGGAGCGGCGGGTTTTCTCATCGCTCATCTGGCCTACGACTTTCTCATCGGAAACGCCCGTCGTGAGGTGCTGGCGCAAGCCCAGCTCATGATGCACAGCGCCACATCTGTGCGCAACTACACCAATGACGACCTCAAGCCGCTGCTGGAGAAGAATCCTCAGCACAGGGTGAGGTTCCTTGCGGAAACGGTGCCTGCCTTTGCTGCTACCACCACCTTCAGCAATCTGCGCAAGAGTTTTCCTGACTACATGTCCTACACGTACAAGGAAGCCACTCTCAACCCCACCAACCTGGAAGATCGCGCCACGGATTGGGAGGCTGATGTCATTCATGATCTACGCGATCACCCGGATTTGAAAGAAGTCTCCGGAGACCGGCAAACTCCGGCCGGTCCGGCGATCTACCTGGCTGAGCCGCTCACAGCCGCGCCGCGCTGCCTGGAGTGCCACAGCGTTCCCTCCGCGGCTCCGAAGGCGATGATCACCGTTTACGGGTCTTCCAATGGCTTCGGTTGGAAGCCAAATGAGATCATCGGGGCGCAGATCATCTCCGTGCCGCTCTCTGTGCCCATCGCGATTGCCGACCAGGCTTACCATCAGTTGCTCCTGATTCTTATCGGCACCCTGATTGCCACCATCCTGGCGCTCGATGCAGGGGTGTACTGGCTGGTCATTCTTCCGCTCAAGCGCGTTTCCGATACCGCAGACCGCGTCAGCCGTGGAGAAAAGAACATCGACCCGCTGACGGTGAGAGGCAAGGATGAGATAGCCTCGGTGACTGCATCCTTCAATCGCATGCAGCTCAGCCTGATCAAGGCGCTCAATATGCTGGGGGAGTGAGCCGGGATTTCTTTACCATCGTCCGCGAGAAGCTCTACCGCCGGCAGGCGGCCAGAAATCTGGCTCTCTCGGAGCTGCCCTCGATCTCCTGTGCAGCCACATTGCAGAGGTCCGTCAGAGAGGCGCAGCGTTTGGCTGCCCGCTTCACCACCAGCTCGGCGATCGGGCCTATGTAGAAGGCGAGTTCGTGGGAGATCCGTTCAATTACCGCGCCATCCACACCATGGGGAGGTGCAGAAGCCGGCGCAACAACTCCAGAATCAGACGCAGGCCTGATTTCGGTGACGCCTTTCGCGGGTGTCACGGTCTCGGCATGGGATTCCGCTCCAGCTTCGAGATACGGCGCCAGCGCGCGGATCAGAACCTGCACATCGGATTTCCAGCGGGCGTGGGTCAACTCAACCGAATTGCGATAGGCAAGATCCCGGATCTGCTCCGGTAATTGGTCGGTCTTGGGAGGACGGGCGCCGCGCACCAGCACTGGAACCACCGGAATATCGCGCTGCAGAGCGGTTGCAATCTCCAGGCGTACATAGTCGTTTTCGTTATCCAGCCGACGCGTGCCGGTCGTGCCTCGGGCGTCCTCCCAGTCCGGGCCGATCATCGCCAGCACAACGCTGCTCGCGCCGATATTCTCGTAGATGGCTTTGCGGAAGTCGCGGCCGGGCTGAATGGCATCCACATCCATAAAAACCTGCGCTGCGCCGAAGCGCGCAATCAGGTCATCGGACAGGCGTCCGGATTCGCCTGCGGTATCACTTCGCCGGTAACTGATGAAGATGGCGCCCAGGGCAACACTCCTACAGGTAAACTGGATAGTCAGTGGGGACGAAGTCGGACAGTACAACCGGTGCTCCTCGAAACTCTTCCGCCGGAGCAGTCAGGGAACGAGAGCTTTACTTGTATCTGCTCCCGGTCGTCCCCAGCGTCTCCGGCAGGCGGATATCGATTTGCTGGTTCTTCACGGCCACGCCACGCTGTAAGCACTCCATTCGAAACACGCAAGAGAGGAAATGCCTTTTGCACACAGTTTACGCCAATGTAACTCTTTGCCAACCGACCTGTTTATCGTGCTGAACTACTTCAATTACTTCACCGAGATCGAAGAGCACTTCCAGCGCCGCCGGGGCTCACTGCTGCTGCTCTCCACACTTGACTGGGCGCTGATTGAAACATGGCGCGAGGTCGGCATTCCACTCGAAGTGGTGCTGCGCGGAATTGACGAAGCGTTCGACAAGTACGAAGCGCGTCAGCGCAGTGCACCGCAGCGTCGCCTTCGCCAGGTCAATGGCCTGGCCTGGACCTCGCAGGCTGTGATGGAGGCCGCTGAGCAGCAGAAAGAAGCAGCTACCGGAGTTGCCTCCGCTGCTTCGACTGAAGCTGCGGCAGGCTTTGAAGTCCAGCGCATCGCCGACCATCTCGAATCAGCCGCCCAAGCGCTTGACGCGGCTTGCATCAACGAGGAATCGACGCACGAGACTGCGTATCAATCCTGGTCAGGAGGACTTGCCGCCCTGGCGCTGAGCTTGCGTACGCTTGGTGAAGAGACGCTCAACCCGACGGCTGAGCGTCCAGCTTTGAAGATCGAAGAACTGGAACGACACCTGAGCACGCTTGAAGAAAAGCTCTTTGCCACGCTAACCACGCATGTGCCTGAAGAGCTGCTTCTGCGCTTCAAGACTGAAGCTGCTCGCGACCTGGCTGCTTATCGCAGCCGCATGAGCGCTGTTCAGCTTCGCCAGATCGAGCAGCAATTTGTGCACAAGCGTCTGCTGGAGCACTACCAACTGCCTCGCCTCAGCCTGTTTTATATGAGGCAGGCATGAAGATCACGCTAGAAAAACCCGTCTACGGAGGCGACTGTCTCGGACGCGTCTCAAACTCAGAGGACAGGGCAGGGAAGGCTATTTTTGTCCCGTTGACCCTTCCGGGAGAAATAATCCAAGCGCATCTCACGGAAGAAAAGCGCAGCTTCGCCAAGGCTGAGATCGACGCCATTCTCACTGCATCGCCCAGTCGGATCGAGGCCAAATGCCCCTACTTCGGCGCCTGCGGCGGCTGTCATTATCAGCACGCCGATTACCCCACTCAGCTCGCCATGAAACAGCAAATCCTGCGCGAAACTCTGACTCGTGCCGGGGTTGCCTTTTTCGCTGAGATCGGCCAGCTCGCGGCCGACACATGGGCCTATCGCAACCGCATCCGGCTCGCTCTTACCCGCGATGGGCAACTGAGCTATCGTGGCCGCCGTTCCCACGACCTCATCCCAGTCGACGAGTGTCCTATCGCTGCCCCGATACTGTTTCAAACTGCCCAACGCGTCGCCGAATTTCTGATCCAAAGGCCGAGCCCAACTCCCATTTCTGAACTTGAACTCTTCGCCAATCAGGACCAATCCCAACTACTTTTAACACTCTTCTGCGAAAACGCCCCCGCAACCGATCCGCAAAGCTGGTTGACAGCGCTTCAAGCCGCGTCGCCGCCTGAGACGGCTGGAATTCGCCTCCAACTCTCGGACGGCGCACTCACCCCGAAGATATTCGCCGCCACCGGCCAGTCATCTCTTATCTATACGGCCGCAGGCTTTGCGTATCGGGTCGATCATGGTGCCTTCTTCCAGGTGAATCGATGGTTGACGGACGACTTCGTCGCGCTGGCTGCTCCTAATCACTCGGGGGAATTGGCTTGGGATCTGTTTGCGGGCGTTGGTCTATTTGCGCGTCAGCTGACTCCGCATTTTGCCTTGACTCTGGCGGTGGAATCCGCGCCTGCTTCGTTTGCTGCTCTGGAGCAGAACCTTGCGGATATAAATGGCCGCGCAATCGCCAGCACCACGCTTGAGTTCCTGCGGCGCAACCGTCAGGAGCGCGAGCCTCGACCGGACCTGATCGTGCTTGACCCGCCCCGCGCAGGACTCGGCGATGAAACCACCCAGCTGCTCAACGCTATCCATGCGCCGGAGATGGTGTATGTATCGTGCGACTCTGCAACGCTTGCTCGCGATCTCCGCCAGCTCACCGAGGAGCGCTACCGGATTGAGAGCATCACCCTGGTAGACATGTTTCCTCAGACCTTTCATATGGAAACTGTGGTTCGCCTTTGCCGTACCTGATTGCTCCGTAACTGATACAGTTGGGCCAGCTTTCCAAGCCAAATTAAAAGACCTTGTCCCACGACTTCACACGGAGCAGGGCAGCAGACGTCGATTCTTCTCTTCCTCAGATTGCAGGCAGTCGTCCCGGCAGACAGATGCAGCCAGGGTCTCAGGAGGAGTCCATGCGCGAGGGATCCGGCCCGTCCGTCAGCCTAATCAGGTTGGAACCGCTGGCCGTGCCTGTGGCCAATCCTGCGCTGAAACAAATTCGCAAGCCCCGGTTACATCAGCCGGCTATCTCCGCCTCAGGTCTGGTCTCGCTAGCCTTAGTCCCGCTGTTTTACGCAGCGCTGCTCTACATGGCTGGAATTGTGGTTGCCCGGTACTTGTATCTGCGCCCCGGCTTGTTGCTGGCGGGTCTTCTGCCCTTGGCTCTCGTGGCTGCTGTCGCCATAGCGAAGGCTCCACGTCTGGCGTGGCTGCCTTTGGCTGCGATCTGGATTGTTCTTGGCGCCTGGTCTGCGGAGACGGAGGTGCAGCCGGCTCCTGACCCAGCCATCACAGAGCTATCCGACGGCCTGCTGCGCACGGTTGAGGGAACTGTGACCGATGCTGGCCCTGTCCGGGCTTCGGTGGCCGACGAAACGACGGACGAAATGACCGACCGGGATGCTGACGCCTTGCAACCGTCCATTGAACAAAGGAGCGGACTGAGGAGCGGACTGATTCAGCAAGTTGACCTGCAGCTCGCAGCCGCCGAAGTGGTCACCGACGACGCGGATACTCTCGTCCCGCTCGCGCAACATGATACAACCAGGCTTCGTCTGACGATCGAGTGGCCCGCTGGTCAAGACCAGGGAGCCCAGGAAGTTCACTGTGGTCAGCAGCTACGTGCTGTTGTGCGTATTCTGCCCTCAGAGACCTTTCACGACCCCGGCGTCTGGAACCGAACCGCGTACCTTGAATCTCAGCAGATCTCCGCTACGGCCTCGATCAAGGCGAACCAACTCGATGGAAATCAACCTAGACTAACCCTGCTCGCCCAAAACCAAAGCCAATACCACGGCCGAACCTCTGTTGCCTGCATGCTCAATCGCTGGCGCAGCGCGGCCAGCACCCGTCTCCAGACACTACCCGCCATTACGCACAACCTGCCGCGCCTTCTTCGCGCCACGCCGGAAGATGCGGCGATGCTCACAGCCATGCTGACCGGCGACCGTAGTTATCTCACGCGCTCGTTACGCGCCGGCTTTGAGCGCACCGGTTCCTTCCACCTCATCGTGGTTTCCGGGCTGCATCTGGCAATCCTGGCTGGATGCGTTTTTGCTCTCAGCCGCCGCCTGCGCATGGCGCGCCTCGCAGCGACCGCCCTTACCATCGCAATTTCGCTGAGCTATGCGCTCTTCACCGGCTTCGCCATACCTGCTCAGCGTTCTTTCTGGATGATTACCCTCTACCTGATTGGCCGTCTGTTCTACCGCGGTCGCAGTCCACTCAACGTCATCGGATTCGCCACGCTTTGCCTGGCCGCTGCCAGCCCGCGCAGTATCTTTGACGCAAGTTTGCAGATGACTTTGCTCGCGGTTACCGCAATTGCAGGCATCGCTCTGCCGCTCCTGGAAGACACACTTCACGCCCGAGTGCAAGCGACAAGAGATCTTAGCGTCATCTCGCTTGACCCAAAGCTGCCGCCCAGGATCGCTCAGTTTCGCGTAACGCTGCGGCTTATCGCAAGGCATCTTGAGCCAGTCACCAACCATCGCGTCGCCTGGCAATTGCTGCCATTGGTGGTACGCTCCTGTCTGCGGATCTGCGAAGTCATGTTCGTGACTTTGGTCGTTGAACTGGCCCTCGCGCTGCCCATGGCCATCTATTTTCACCGCATCACTGTCTACGCTTTGCCGGTGAACCTGTGCATTCTGCCTTTGCTCGGCATTCTTGTACCGACAGCCATGCTGTTGCTGCTCATCCTGAGCCTGTGGCCTGCTGCCGCTATCGTGCCCGCGGCGGTTTGCCTGTCTATCCTTCATCTGAGCATCTTCCTCGTGCGCAAACTCGGCGCGTTTACGCTTGGGGATTTCCGTATCCCTAATCCGACGACGCTTCAGATCGCTGCGTCATTGCTGGCCTTTGTCCTCGCGCTTCAACTGGCCCGGATGTCTTTTGAACGTGGGCCCAACCTCGGCTCCAGCCTGAGCCTCAATCTGGGCCGACGACTCGCCTTTGTGGCGCTGCTGGTGATGGCGGCTGTGGCTATGGCGCCTCGACCTGTCGACCACCCTGCAGGCGCGTTGCTCTTCGAAGCGATTGATGTGGGTCAGGGCGATTCCCTGCTGCTCATCGGTCCAGACGGCAAGACACTTCTTGTGGATGCTGGAGGCCTCGGTCTGGGCTTTCTTGCGCCAGGCTCGCGTACGGCGCGTTCTGAGTTTGACGTGGGAGAAGAGGTGGTTTCGGCGACTCTGTGGTCTCGGGGCATCCGCCGGTTGGATGCTGTTGCTCTCACGCATGCCCACCACGACCACATGGGCGGGGTGGCCGCCATTCTGCGCAACTTCCGTCCGCGCGAGCTTTGGATAGGTAACAATCCGGCTGTCCCTGCGTACACCGCGCTGCTTCAGCAGGCTCAATCCCTTGGAGTGCGGGTCCGCAGCTTCCATGCTGGAGACACGCTCGACCTTGGCCAGACCAGCCTCCGCGTTCTCGCGCCAGGCTCCGATTACCACCCCGGCCCGGAGCCGGCCAATAACGACTCGCTGGTCCTGCAAGCGCGCTACCGTGACACTTCCATTCTGCTTGAAGGCGACGCCGAGGCACCCGAAGAACACTCCATGCTTTCCTTATCCGGCCTCAACAGCACTGTATTGAAGGTGGGTCATCACGGCAGTCTCACCTCCACGCGGCCGGAGTTCCTTGCGGCGATACATCCGGCATGGGCCGTGATTTCGTGCGGACGCCGCAACCGCTTCGGACATCCCCGCCCGGAAATCCTGGCTGAACTTCAGGCGGCTCATGCACTTACGTATCGAACCGACTTGGATGGAGCGGCCTGTTTTCTGCTCGACGGCAAATCTGTCACACCACAGCCGCTATGCCGCGATTCGCAGTGATCCGCTGCGCTGATTTCGTCGCAAAACGGCTGCGACAACTTTGGGCCTTGGCGGTTTTTGAGAATAAAACAGGTAACTGCGACAGATCCAGTGTGTGAAAAATCAGTGATTTTCGGCTGGGAAGCGGTGTACTATGCAGCCATCGGGCAAGCATCCGCACCGCATCGGAGGCACTCACGAGCATGAGCCGGCTAGCCGAGCAACACGGGAATCAACTATCAGGAAATCAGACAGGAGATCGGGTAGAAGATCGGGCAGGAGATATGTCGAGCACGTTGCCATCCTTCCTGCCAGAGTCCCAGACGTCTGAAGAGAAGGCCGACGAGGCGCGCAGGATTCGGCGTCTCCAGCTGATGATGAACATGGTGATGCAGGTCATTCAGCAGGATCGCGGATTGCCTGTGGAGCAGGCCTCGGCGATGGTGGCCGACGCGCGGCGTGCCGCGCTGGCTATGTTTCCTGACAAGGCCCTGGCCTTTGACCTGATCTTTTGGCCACGCCTGCAGCGCCTGATGCGCGAGCGCTACCGGATGCAGTGAGTCTATTTATTTTCGGCCGAGGCCAGCCGGAAGGTAATCGTGCCCCAGAATGAGCGCGCTCGGATCTGCACAGGCAGGTGCCGCTCGTCGTCCGAATACCAGATCCAGATTTGGCCACGATTTTTGACCACGCCGGCTTCTGCCGTCGGTTCGACGCGAATGGTCTTGAAGGTTCCGGCAGGCGTCTTCAGCTCCTCGCGGCCCTCCACTTTCATGGTGACGACGACTGTCCGAAGCGGGTCAACGACGGGCATATCGAAGCTCTTGCCAACTTCCATTACCTGCGAAGAGGCGTAGAACACCCCGGTCAGCAAATCCGTCAGACACCCTGGAATCCCCGATTCGAGGCGTTTGGTCTGCCCGGTGGTCAGGTTTTTCTCGTCCAAGATCGACTCACCCTGCTGGTAATCCAGCTTGAGCGTGGAGTTGATCTGACGACGGCCCTCGACGGTCTGCTTGTCTAACTCTGCCGTGCAGCCTTTTTCCCGGTCAAAGGTGGCCTGAAATTTGTCGCTCACATGGAACAGCAGGTTGATTGCCCCAATGGTCTCGGCGTTCGCTGTGAGATGTTCCTTGGCGCCATCCGCCTCCAGGTGCAATACGGCTGTTGCAGCCGGAAACACCCGCCAGTCCACTGCGTAGGTCAAGGTCTGTTTGACAGGAAAACTATAGCCCGGTCGAGGCGCGGGCAGCAGCGGAATCTTCTGCGCTTGCGCCGGCTGAGCTGCATTCTGCTGGCCCGGCGCAACGGCCGCCGGAGCTAATATGGCGGTCAGCGCAACCAGCAGAAGGAAATACGATGTACTCGGCTTCGAAATCAGGGCCTGCTCCTCATCCAATCATTCACGTCGGCCAGCGCCGATCTGGGTTCTGGACTCGCATTTTGCGCCTGCGTACCGTCAGCGCAACGACGGTCCAGAGGTTAGACGAATCCCGTTGGCACTGGAGAAATTGAGCACTCGATGCCGTCAAAGCTTTTGACCGCAATCGTCAACGGCCCGGAATTAAATGCCCGAGCATCGAATGCGCCAGCATCCCCAGCAACAAGCTGCAATATAGCAATGTGGCCCCTATCGCTGAATTGTACTCGCGATGCTTCCGGTACAGCTCGAAAGAAAACCTTCCGCCCCCGTCGATGCGCCTGTCTGGCGCGCGGGCTGGAGTGATGCGCGGAATCAGCCGTGGGACGCGCGCGCAATACCACTCAAACTCAAGAAACGTATCGCGCAGGAACGCTTCTTCCGAGGCGATAACCGGCACGTAAATCATCAGGAAAAACACTACCAGCACCGCAGCGAACGGCCAGCTCATGAGCGCCACGGCAAACCCGGAGGCTATCAAAATCGACCCCAGATACAGCGGATTACGCACATGCGCGTACGGTCCGGTGATGGTCAGCTCGCTATTTTTCTTCACATAACCGGCGGCATATGCGCGCAGGCATAGGCCGGGAAGGACCAGCAGGAGACTCCATGCGATCGGAGCTGCCTGGGGCCTGTGTACAACGAGCTGCCAAAGATACACAGCCGCCGCCACAAAACCCAAGGGCACTCGAATGCGCCGCGCCAAGCGCTGCCACCGTGAAAGAAATCCTCCGGTCATGCCCGACTCCATTCCGAGTTCCCACTCTGCCGGCTCCGCCGTTCTTCCAGCATCAACTCTATAGAAGCTGCCATGACCGCCTGGGGCAGAATCGTTAACAGACCAGCCTCAGGTTGCTCACGCCGGGTGTGATCGCGCCGGCTCTCCGGGTTCCGAAGAATCCGAAACGGGCTGCCGTAGGGGCCGTTCCGCTTGGGGTCCGTCGGGCCATAAATTCCAACAACGGGTTTGTCCACGGCACACGCCAGATGCACCGGACCGGTATCCCCGCCAATGACGAGCGAGACCCTCCGCGTCAGCGCCATGAGTTGCTCCAGCGAACACTCCACCACCGTGCCGTGTCCATTGGCCGTCCTCACCACCTCTGCCGCCAGCGATTCCTCACCCGGCGCGGAATTTATCAAAACCAGTGCTCCACGCAGGGTAAACTCTTCGGCCAACGCGCCGTATCTTTCCGCGGGCCAGCGCTTCGCGCCCCACCCGCCTCCGGGATGCAACAGCACGACCAGCTTGCCCGCCATGGTCGCCGAACGCAACTCAGGAAGCTCATCGCACCAAGTCTCCGCCTCAGCACTTGTCGGCAGCCATGGCGTGGTCGGCGTGAGCAAGTCTCCGGCTACCGCGCTGGCCAACTCCACGTTCTGCTCAATCACGTGCTCGCCCACCGTCTCCACCCGCTCCGAATACAGCAAGCGGGCGGGAGCCTCCCACGGGTGCGCGCTGCCGATCACCCGCCGAGATGAGGAGAGCCGCGCTACCACCGCCGAGCGTATCGCTCCCTGCAAATCCAGTACGGCGTCATACTCGGCCGCCTGCAACTCCGTCCACAGGCCGCGAAGACCCTCGCGCGTTTCCCGGCGAAAGGGCTTCCGCGCCCACGCCTTGCTCGGCACCATGTGAATCTGGTCCACGACCGGCCTCGCTGGATTCCGCTCGCCACCTGGCGCCGCGTCAGAGGACTCCGATGTCAGTAGAGGGCGCCAGCGCGGTTCGACGGCCCAGCCGATCTTCCACGTCGGGTGTGCCTTGCGCAGAGCTGTAACCGCCGGCAGCGCATGGAGAACGTCTCCCATCGCTCCCAATCGCACCACTAGCAATCGAAACTGTACCTGGGTCAGCAAAACCCAATTTTCTCATACCCTCGATTGCGGGAATCTGTGGTGCGGATCTCTGGTTTCGCCTTTGAGCGTGGAATCGAGGCCGAATTCAGCGCGCTGTGAGCCTGTCCTTCCGATCTGTGAGCCGGTTGACGAGCCAGGCCGTCACAGCCGCCTCGTCCTCAATCACAACTCGTAATCCGGCTGTGTGGAGCGGCGCCAACCGCTCCAGTTCCACCCCAAGATTCCCGAGCCGGACTCGATCTTTTGCGGTCGTGACCAATCCGACTGCTCCTGAATCTTTAGCCAGTCTCCGCAAAAGCTCCAAATCCGCCGCTCTGAACCGATGATGATCAGGGAAGACATGCCGCGCCGCGATTCGAACCCCATTCAGCTCCAGGCCTGACAAGAACTGCTCTGGCCGTGCGATTCCGCAAAACGCCACTACCGGCCCGGAAACGGTGGGGGTGTCCATCTCCCGGCGAAAGCGCCAAACCGGCTGATCGAAATCCCACTTGCGGCCCCACTTGCGCAACTGGGTTACGGCCGCGTCGTCGCCTACCGGTATCGCCAGCACCGTAGCGCGATGCAAAGACCGCACTCCCTCGCGTAGATTGCCTGCCGGCAGCGACCTGTCCTTCAGATCCTCGGAATTTATGAGTACAACATCAATGTCGCGCAGCAGTTGGCGATGCTGAAACCCATCATCCAGCAGATGCACCGCAGTCTGGGAACTCACAAGCTCAGCCAGTCGTCCGGCCTCCCAACGCCGTGCCCCGACATACACCGGCACTCCAGCTTCACGAGCAATCAACAGAGGCTCATCTCCGAACCGCTCCGACGTTCCTGCCGTATCCACCCGTTCTACACTCGCGCCTAGACGCCCGTAGCCCCGCGACAGCACATCCACATGGAATCCGCTGTGCGAGAGCAGGCGCGCCAGGGCGATGACGAACGGTGTCTTGCCTGTTCCGCCCGTGGAAAGATTTCCCACGCTGATGACCGGCCAATTCAGGCGCTTCGGCTTGAGCCAGGTTTGGCGCAACGCCGCTCCTGCGGCGTATAACGGGACCAGCGGCAAGAGCCACGGGCGCTTCAAGCCTCACCTCGCCGACTCAGGATCTCTCGGATCGCTGCAACCGTTCGCGCGGTGGCTCCAGCTTGCTTCTCGAATACCTTTCGCCCGCGCTCACCCATCGCCGAGGCTGCATCTTGATCCCGCAATAGCTTTGTCAATGCTTCGGCGAGTTCTGTTGGATGCACGACTGCCAACGCCTCATCGTCGAGCATCCCGTCCACTATGGTCTGAAAGTTTTCATAGTGTGCCCCCATCACGGTGGGTACTCCAAACTGTGCCGGCTCCAGCGGATTATGACCACCAGCCGGGACGAGGCTGCCACCCACAAACGCCACGGAGGCCAGCGAATACACCGATGCCAGCTCGCCAATCGAATCCAGCAGCACAATCTCGCCCGGAGACAGCGTCGCCGAAACCTGCTCCAACTCCGACCGGAGACGCCAGCGAAAGCCAGACCGCGCCAGCAGTTCTGCGACCGCCTTGAACCGCTCCGGATGGCGCGGCGCAATCACCATCGCGAGCGCACCGTCAGCCTTGAGCAGTTCGGGCCACGCCGCTAGCAACGCAGCCTCCTCACCTTCGAGCGTGCTCCCTGCGACAACCAGGCGCAGGCCGCTGGCCGATTTTTTCAGAAGCCTTGTTGCCTCCGCCTCTGCGCTGACTTTCACGTCAAATTTCAGGTTTCCGCTTACGGCAACTCGATCCGGCAAACAACCTAAAAACTTCAACCGTTCGGCATCTGTCGAGGTTTGCGCAAGCACTGCTTTCAACGGGACCAAGAACGGCTGCCACAGCCGGCGCAAGCGCCGATAACGAGGCCACGAACGATCCGAAATCCGCGCATTCACCACCACGACGGGAATCTCGCGACGAAAACACCCGCTCAACAGATTCGGCCAGAACTCCGTCTCCGCCAGCACCAGCATCGCGGGCTTCAGCACCTTGAGATAGGCTCGCACCGCCCAGGGCAAATCCAGCGGGCAGTAGAAAACTCTGTGTTTCCCGAATCGCTCCCACGCCAATGCCTGTCCGGTCTTTGTGGTTGTCGAAACTACCACTTGATATGCTGGGAGCGATGCGTCGAGTTCGGCGACTAGACGGCTGACTGCCAGCACCTCGCCAACGGACACCGCATGAACCCAGATCAGCGGACGCCGCTCTGAATCTCTCTGGAACTGGCGTACAAATCCCAGCCGCTCCAGCATTCCCTCGCGGTATTTCTGCGTAGTCGCCATCCGAAACAACCACCACGGCGCGCCCAGCACCAGGACTACGAGCAGCGCCAGGTTGTATAGAAATAGAATCATGCGTGACGGAATAAGTAGCCCTCGGTCTAACCTCTGAAATGATACAGTCGAGGCCAATGAGGATTCCGCGCAGACACCTGCTTGTGCTGGGTATGACCGTACTCCTGGCTACTTTGGCTTGCCCATCCAGCCACGCCACTGACCACACGCCGCCGCCCGTTCAGCCTGCCACTGATTTCGCCGCTGTCGAAGTTCACCTCGACGAAAAGCTAGCCATCGCCGCCGAGCCTTACGATTCCAAAGAGAAGATGGCGCTCTTTCGAGTGGATTACATCTCCCACGGGGTCCTTCCCGTCCGTCTGATCGTGACCAACAATTCCGACCGGCCCATCTCTCTTCGCGATGCCCGGATCCTCTTTGTCACAGCGCTTGGAGATCGAATCCAGGCGGCCGAGCCTGAAGATGTCGAGCGGCTTATGACACGAAAGGAACGGGAAGGCGGGAAGGTTCCGATGCCCGGCCCCATCCCGTCGATTCACCTCAAGCCCAAAGCGAGCAATAAGGAGATTGAGCAGGACTTCGACACCTTTGAGTTTCAGGCCCTGGTTGTCGAACCACACACGACCCGCGCCGGCTTCCTCTTTTACGACGTCAGCGGTCTCACTCATCCCTTACAGGGCGCGCTTCTAAACCTGCACACCATCAAGGATGCCGACGGTAAGGAATTTTTCTATTTTGAGATTCCCTTTGAAAAATATCTGAAGTCTAAATCAAGTCAGATGAATTAGCACTTATTCCCTCCCAACGCAACTATTTCCCGTCGCATGCGTCTCCATGTACAACTTAGTCGTAGCGACCAGGACATGAGTTCCGGGGGTAAGTTATGAAAAGTTCTGTCCTCAGGCTGTATCAGATCATCACCATGCTTCTGATATGCGCGCTGCTGGCTCCATCTATAGCCAATGCAGCTCCGAAACCTTTAGATCCCGGCACAGTTCATGTGCGAATCATGAAGCGCGGCGTGAATAACTGGGTTGCTCTCCAGGAGAATAACGGCGTTCAGTTATTCGGCAGGATTATCGCGATTGGTGATCAATCGTTCACGCTCCAACTACACAACGATCCGCAGACAACGGAGATCTTCTATACAGATGTAGTTGATCTTCGAACAGGCGGATTTACAAAGGGACAGACCATTTTCATGGTTGCGGGAATTGGCGCGGTCGCAGGCCTAAGCATATGGGGATTCATTCACGTCCACAACCTGCAGAACAAGCCGCTGGAACCGCCAACCCCAGCTTTTCGATAACTGCGAAGTATCCCATCTTAGGCACAGTTGCCGTGCCTAAGATGGGATGATCACCGGTGTAACTCTTTTAGCTTTAGTTATTCTGTTCAACCTGTTCCAGTAATGGCGAGAGTTGATAGAAACTCAATCCTGCATCTCCCTGCTCCAGAAGCCGCGCTCGCACTAACTTCCCGCAACTCGGCTCAAGCGCATTCTTTCTACCGTGCTCCGCAACCACCATCGCGTCTTCTGCCAGCAACGCTGCGCACTCCCCGCCCAGCAACCCCAGCACGAGCGCATATTCATCAGCCAGTGCGTACGGTGGATCGAGAAAGATGACGTCAAACCTCATTGACGCGGTCTTCTCCTGAGCATTGCGAAGAAACTTCCCTACGCTGCGCTTTTCAATTCGGACTGCCGATCGGGCCGGCGCACCGAGCAGACCTAGATTGTCGAGATTTTTCTGCAGCACTGCCAGCGCGGCAGATCCCTGCTCGACAAACGTCACTGATGCCGCTCCTCGGCTCAATGCTTCAATGCCCACTGCTCCCGACCCTGCATACAAATCCAGAAAAGCTGCCCCATCGATGCGATTCACAGCCCCTTGCGTCAGCACATTGAAGAGCGTTTCCCGCAGACGGTCTGCTGTGGGCCGTGTATCTTGTCCAGCCGGAGCCAACAATGGTCGAGATCGAAATTTCCCTGCAATTACCCGCATCTCACGTCCCTAACTGAGCCTAATTGATCCTATTTGACACGTTCCACACTTGAGCGGCACCGCGTCAAGAGGACCGAAGCAAGCACAGTAGCTACAATCAATGTGTATGCGTGGCTGGTCAATCCCGTTGGGCCGTTGGATGGGGGTGGAAATCCGCATCCACACCTTTTTTGTGATGCTGGCCGTCGTCTGCCTGCTCTTTGGCAATGCTGTCGGCACCGGCGCTGCTGCCGGCCTGGGCCTTTGGGTGCTTATCGCCGCGGCCGTTGTTGTCCGTGAGACAGGGCGGCTGATCGTCGCCGCGTGGCTTGGTCTGAGGCTGCGCACTATCCTCCTACTGCCTATTGGAGGTCTGTTCGCCTACGCCAACCCGGAAAGCCAGGAGCAAGCCAACAGCGGGCAGGCTCAATACGCTCTTGCCCTCGCCGGACCGGTCGCGAATATTGGCACAGCCCTGGTGCTCGCCGCGACGCTTACGGGCGCGAGCGGAAGCTTTCATCTTCTTACCATGCCATTTGTCACCCCGGCTGCTCTCTTGCGCAGTATGGTCTGGTTGCAGGCGTTTCTGGGCGTCTTACACCTGTTGCCGGCCTACCCGCTCGACACCGGCCGGCTGCTGCGCACTTCGCTGGCCCGCACTCACGGGCCAACTCCGGCCAGCCGCGCTTTGGCGGGACTGGGCCAGTTGCTCGCCCTCGGGGCCATCTTTGTCGGATTTTTCCTCCGCGACCCGATTCTGCCCGCTGCCGGCTTTTTCATCTTTATCGGAGCCCAGCTTGAAGATCAGGGCATCTTCTTCCAGTCCGTTGTCGACACGGTTCAGATGCGCGAGGTCATGCTCACCGATTTTGCCACGCTGTCGCCCTCGGACACCCTCGCCGACGCTCTCATCCGCTGCGTGCACTCTCTGCAAGAGGATTTCCCCGTTGTGCGGGGATCGCAGCTGGTCGGAATCGTCAACCGTCAGCGCATTGTCGAAACACTGCGCATGGACGGCAACGGCTACATTCAGGGCGTCATGTCGCGCAGCTTCCAGGTCGCCAAGCCGGAAGACACGCTCGGAGCTATCATTCGCCGCATCACTGCGGGGCGGGGCCTGACGTTGATTCCTGTAGCCGAGGGCGAAAAGATCGTAGGCATGGTCAGCGTCCAGAATTTGATGACCTCGATGTCGCTTCTGGCTGAGCAGCGCAAGATTGAGCGCCTGGAATCCGGAAACTAAGGGCCATGAAAGACTCGGAACCAGGGCCGCAAACCGAACCTGGCCAATCGGACAGGTCGGACAGCTCCGACAAGCTCGGCAAGTCCGACATTTCCGGCAAGACGCTGGCGCCCGGCCTCTATCTGGTTGGCACTCCCATCGGCAATCTCGAAGACATTACCCTCCGCGCCCTGCGCGTATTGCGCCAGGCTGATCGTATCGCCTGCGAGGACACGCGGCAGACTCAAAAGCTCCTGAACCATTTCCAGATCACCACGCCAACTGTCAGCCTGCACCAGCACAACGAGCGCGAGCGCGCCGTGGAGTTGATCGCGGCGCTGGAAGCAGGCCAACGCATCGCCGTGGTTTCGGACGCAGGCATGCCCGGAATCAGCGACCCCGGCGGCTGGCTCACTCAGGCGGCTATTGCAGCGGGCATCCCGGTCTACCCCATCCCTGGAGCCAATGCAGCCATTAGCGCGCTTGTTGCGTCGGGCCTTTCTACGGCCGACTTCCAATTTCTCGGCTTTCTGCCGGAGAAAGCTGGCGCGCGGCGAACCGTGCTCGAAGAGCTAAAGCAGCTCTCAAGAAGCGAATCCACGCGCACGCTGATCTTCTACGAAGCCCCGCATCGCATTCTTGAAACGCTGGCCGACCTGGAATCCGTCTGGGGGCCATCCTTGCGTATCGTCGTGGCCCGCGAACTCACCAAGCTGCATGAGGAGTTCCACCGCGGGACAGTTCTTGAAGTGAGAAACGATTTGGCGGCGCGGGACAGGATACGGGGCGAAATCACACTGGTGGTCGAAGCCGTAAGCCGCGCTGCAAGCCACGCCGACGGTGAACATGTCGCACCGCTCAGCGTGGGCGCCCAAATTCAGCATCTCGAAGCTACTGAAGGCCTCTCCGAAAAGGACGCCCTCAAGCGCGTGGCCCGCGAATCGGGCCTGAGCAAGAGCGATGTTTACCGCGAGTTGCAGCGCGAGCGGGCCAAGAGCCAAGGCACTCGTCTTCGATAAAGGTGTTAAAGCATTCGGCTTCAAGGCTCCCGTGATCCATCCATGCGGGATCTACCTGTGAACTCGATACTGCCTGGAATGGCTACACCGCACTGCTCAGCCTCTTGAATCTCGGCGATCAGCTCCGTCAACTGCTCCCGCCTGCGCTCGCTCATGTCCAGAAATCGGACCCCGATCGTGTTCTTGTCCAGAACCGCCTGGCTGACTCCAGCCACTCGGAACGGCAGTCCGTGCAGATAAAATTCCGCTTCAACCCGAACATAGATACCCAGGTTGAATCGATCGTCGGTTCGCAACCTGCAGCCACCCTGGCTGAGATTCAAGATGCGCCCGGCCATACTGATTCCGCCGTTCACGACGAGAAGATTGACTCGCGTATCCACGGAATGGCGGCTGTGGGAACGACGATCTGAGTTGCTTGCCACTGCGGTCCGTACAATTGACTCTTGTTTCTCACTGTCTGGATTTGTGCGTGCCTGATTCAATGGGTTTTGAGTCGCAGTCGCCACGGTTTCCGCTACAGCTGAATATGGTTTTGGCACCAGAGCCGGGGCGTTGACGGATGGCTTGCTGGCGTTGACCGCTTCCAACTCAGCAATCACTTCCACCAGTTCGTCATGGCGGCGCTTCGGCATATCCAGAAAGCGAATTGCAAAGCTCTTGCCGGTGCGGGTGCCCGCCGCCACTCCAACTACCCGGAACCCAATCCCCCTCAGTTGAAACTCCACCTCGACCCGAACCATGATATCGACGAGAATGCGTTCCTGGGTTACCATCCGGCAGCCGCCAAGGCTCAAATCCGTCAGCCTGCCGGAGATTGGCAGCGCGCCGGAGAGAAGCGTGACAGTCGCGGGGCAATCGACCGGGTGCCGAGGATACACCCGTCGCTCGGACCGGCATTCCTCCCGTTCGCTGGACTCGACCTCGACCGCCATGCTCGATTCCTCAATTCTCAGTGCCCTTCGGTCAGTTCGCCTGCCGAATCCCAGGGCCGCGGGACCGCCGGTTGATGCGCCTCTCGACCTTTTACCCGGTCATACTTGTAGACGTCGCTGGTCGTTCCCAACGCCTCGTTGTAGAGGCTTACGCCTCCGGTCACTTGCGTCAACTCTTCTGTAAACCGGTGAATGGCCTGCAACTGGCTCGCTGTCGCCGGCAACTCAAACTTGCTCGTCTGCAAGAACTTCTGATATCCCCGGTCCAATAGGCGTGCAATCTTGCCCGCTACGACCGCTCCGGGACGTTCCTGGTAGGCCACGACGGTTTCGGTTCCGGTAGCCGTTCCCAGCTCCTGGCCCACTGCCGTGCTGGCCACCAGCACTGCCGCACATCCGTACTTGGCCACACGCAAAGTCCCCGAAACCAGCTCAACTTCAAACGAATGCGATTTGAGCGCATCGCGCACCTGTTCCAGCGAAAGAGACTTTACTTTCCGTGCCATCGAATACGATCCAGTCCACTGCGAAGCGCCCGGCTAGAGCCCAAGCCCGAGACGCCTAGAAGTTTTGATGAAGTTATCGGCAGCGAGGCCGATTACTTCAACTCTCGCACAAGCGCTCTGTCGGCGAAAAGCGATCAAAAAGAGTAGACCAAGAGAGAGAAAAACCGGGGTGGCATGCTTTTCTTGACGCATCTCCAACTGAATAAATGACTTATCAGCTGTTTTCGGTGTCGCTATGGGACGATTAGCCGGTGATTTGCGACCCATTTGCGCGCATTTTTGCTGCGTACTGATGCCAACTCTGCGGCGAGACTGAGGATGACTGGGAGTGCTGCCCAATGTCGGACCAACAATTCTACTTCCATTATGCGCCAAACATAGATAATTCCATGCAACGCTCCCATTTCCGGCGAAATCCGTTCTGCGTTATCCTGATAGTTCGCTGTTCTGCATAGAATTCGACAGACCCCGAAGGACCCGACCGATGACCAACGCAACCTTAGCCGAACCCGAAGCGCTCCCTGAACTCACCAACGACGACCTTGGCCGTTACAGCCGCCATCTGATACTTCCCGAGGTCGGCATGGAAGGGCAGCAGCGCCTCAAGGCAGCCAAGGTGCTCTGTGTCGGCACTGGCGGATTGGGCTCGCCGCTCGCTCTCTACCTGGCTGCGGCCGGGATAGGGACTCTCGGATTAGTCGATTTCGACGTTGTGGACTCCAGCAACCTGCAGCGGCAGATCATTCACTCGACCAAAGATATCGGCCGCAAGAAGATCGACTCCGCTCAGGAGAAGCTCAACGCGCTCAATCCGACGCTCAACGTGGTGAAGCATGACACCATGCTGACGAGCGCCAACGCTCTCGAGATTTTTGCCCAGTACGACATCATTGCCGACGGCACGGACAACTTTCAGACGCGCTATCTGGTCAACGACGCCTGCGTTCTGCTCAACAAGCCCAACGCCTACGGCAGCATCTTCCGTTTCGAAGGGCAAGCGTCTGTCTTCGCCACTGAGGAGGGTCCGTGCTACCGCTGCCTCTATCCCGAACCACCGCCGCCGGGTCTGGTTCCCAGTTGCGCAGAAGGTGGTGTACTGGGTATTCTTCCCGGTTTGGTGGGCGTGATTCAGGCCACCGAAGTCATCAAGCTCATCCTTGGCAAAGGCGAGCCGCTGATCGGAAGGCTGCTGCTGGTTGACGCGCTTTCCATGCGCTTCAGAGAGCTCAAGCTGCGCAAGAATCCCGACTGCCCTGTCTGCGGCACCAACCCCACGGTGACCCAACTCATCGACTACAACCAGTTCTGCGGAATCGCGCCCGAACCGGCGCAGGGCACACAAGTGAAAAACGGCATCCCTCAAATCTCCGTCAAGGAACTCAAAGCCCGGCTCGATAGCAAGGAAGCTCGTAACGACAACTTCCTCCTGCTCGATGTGCGCGAACCCTACGAGTTCCAGATCGCCCAGATCGGCGGCAAGCTCATCCCCCAGAACGAGGTGCAAAACCGCCTCGGCGAGCTCAACCCTGAGCAGGAAGTTATCGTCCACTGCAAGAGCGGCGGCCGCAGCCAGCGCATCGCAGAACTGCTCAAGCAAAATGGCTTCCAGCGGGTTTCAAACGTGGCCGGGGGAATTCTGGCGTGGTCGGACGAAATCGATCCGAGCATCCAGAAATACTGATGCACTCAAAGTCACTTTGAATGAGGTGTCGTTGTAACTCCAGCGCCAGCCGAAGATCTCGGGTCTCGGCTGGCTCAATCGCTGCGGGCAACGGCTCTAACCTCTCGCAGTTGATTACTTTTGTACACTTTCTGTTAAAGCTGCTCTTAGACCTAAGTATTTTGCAATTTGCAACTTTCCGGGCTTGACGATCCTGCATTTTGGTACGCATACTCTCACTTTGGATTTGCCGAGGATAACTTTCGCTCTCCACGGCAGGAGTTGCAATACTATGGATCTCATTTTGTTGCGTGTTCTCTTCGTCGGCCTTGTCACTACGATCTGTTATTTCCTTCAACCCTTCGGAGCGTCTGCTTATCTTGCCGCCGCTTGCGGCGCGCTTGCGTCCGGAGCTGTGATTGTCTTTGAACTTCGCGTCCGCGCTCTAAATTTGCGCAGGCTTATCGGCGCGGTGGCGGGGTCTGTCCTCGGTATTTTCGGGGCATCGCTTTTCTGCCTGGTCTTGCGCAGTGCGCTTCCTGCCGGACCCACCTCTGCGGCCATTCAGGTCTTTGTGCTGCTGCTGATGACCTACGTTGGCCTGCTTGTGGGCACCAGCAAGGGCGACCTACTCAATCCCGCTGCACTGGGTACGGTTTTCTCCGGCGAAAAGCCGCTCCGCAAGAGCTTCAAGGTTCTTGATACCTCCGTCATCATCGATGGGCGCATCGCCGACGTTGCCGATACCGGATTCATGGATGGCATCTACGTCATTCCGGAGTTCGTGCTGCGCGAGTTGCAGGTGGTTGCCGACTCCACGGACAGCTCCAAACGGCAGCGCGGCCGCCGCGGGCTGGATATGCTCCAGCGGATGCAGTCCAATTCCAATCTCCAGATTCAGATCGTTCCGGACGACTTTCCGTCTATCAAGGAAGTGGATCTGAAGCTGCTGGAGCTGGCCAAGAAGTGGGAAGCCAAGGTCGTCACCAACGACTTCAACCTGAACAAGGTCGCTCAGCTTCACCGCGTCGAGGTGCTCAACGTCAATGACCTCGCCAACGCCCTCAAGCCAGTGGTGCTGCCCGGCGAGAAGATGAACATCCTGATCCTCAAAGAAGGCAAGGAGTACAACCAGGGCGTCGGTTACCTGGATGACGGTACTATGGTGGTCGTGGACCACGCCCGCCGCGTGATTGGCCGGTCAGTGGAAATTACGGTGACGAGCGTGCTGCAAACTGCCAGCGGCAAAATGATCTTTGGCCGCATCGACGAAAATGGCCGGAACGAGCCCAGCCGTTCGGAATCCTCGCGCACCGTGGTCCCGATCGAATTCACCCACTGATCCGATTCTGGAATTCGAGTTTTTTGACGTGCCACGTCTCGTTAAACCCAGGTCCCGTTTTTGAGACCTGGGTTTTTTATTGTCTTTCCCCTTCGAGCCGGACGTGCTTTGTCCGGTTCTTGTGGGAATAATCCATCCCTGTAGTCATTTCCCATCACCAAATTACCCGCGGGAATTATTGTGTCTGTATGCCCCACGAGTTCTTGAAAACCATGCTGAAACAAATGTCCAAATTTGCCGTCGCGGGCCAGGCTCTACTATTTCTCGCCTGCGCTGTAGCGATTCCGGCACAAACGCCTGATCAAATCCCCTCCAAAGCATTTACCGAAACCCTTAAAGCCATGTTCGCAAGGAGGGAATTTAGATCCAAATACCCCCAGGAAAGCCATTGGAAGGACAATGGCGATAGCTACACGATGCTTGAGCCATCCGCGGCCAACCCATCTGCCACCAACAAGGACCAGACCGACCTCGTCGCCTATGAAACCGCGTCGGGCAAGCGCTCCGTACTGGTCGCCGCGAAGGAGTTTATCCCTGCTGGCGCTAAAGATCCTCTGCGGCTCGATGAATACTCCTGGTCTGCCGACAATGGCCTGCTGCTCATCTTCACCAACTCCCAGAAAGTCTGGCGCCGGAACACGCGCGGCGACTATTGGGTTCTCCGCGTCGCTGACGGCAAGCTGACCCGGCTTGGCAAATCCCTGCCGGCCGCATCGCTCATGTTTGCCAAGCTCTCCCCTGACAGCAAATCCGTGGCATATGTCAGCAAAAACAACATCTACGTTGAAGATCTGGCGACCAACGCCATTCGCCAGTTGACTACCGACGGCTCAGGCGACATCATCAACGGAACCACCGATTGGGTCACGGAAGAAGAACTTGATCTCCGCGACGCGTTTCGCTGGAGTCCCGACTCCAAATCCATCGCATACTGGCAATTCGACCAGTCCGGTGTGGGCGAATATACGCTTATCAACGACACGAAGGCCAGCTATCCGCAGACCTTTCAGTACAAATATCCCCAGCCTGGCGGGACGAATTCCGCTGTCCGCGTTGGCGTGATCTCTGCCGCAGGCGGCAGCACACGATGGATTAAATTGCCCGGTGACCCGCGGAACAACTACATTCCCCGCATGGAATGGGTGCCGGGCTCACACGAATTGGTGCTGCAATATCTCAACCGCCTTCAGAACGACAATCAGGTCTATCTCGCGAGTCCCACCACTGGCGAAGCGCACATGTTCTTTGAAGACAAAGATCCGGCGTGGGTAGATATCGTCGACAAATTCGAGTGGGTTGGCAGTGGGGCCGACAAGTCCAGCGCGTCCCGCAAGTCTGGTCAAGATCTGCTCTGGCTCAGCGAGCGCGACGGCTGGACCCACGCCTATCTTGTTTCCCGCACCACCGGCCAGCCGCGGCTGATAACCAATTTAGCCGCAGACGTTATCGAAGAAGTCTCGCTCGATGAAGCGAGCGGCTGGTTCTATTTCATCGCTTCGCCTTCCAACCCGACCCAGCGCTATCTTTATCGCGCGCGTCTCGATGGTACGGGAACCCCCGAACGCATCACCCCAGCCGACCAGCCTGGCACTCACACCTACGACACGGCTCCAGGCGGCAAATACGCGATTGCGTCGTGGTCCAGTGCTCAGCACCCCGTCGAGTTCAACCTGGTCGAATTGGCCACCCATAAACTCATCCGCCCAATCGTCAACAACGAGGCTCTCATCGCAAAAGACAAGGCGGTTGATCCCAATCCGGTCGAGTTCCTCGAAACGCCCGTCTCCGGCGGCATTAAGCTGAGCACTTTTCTCATCAAACCTCCCAACTTTGACCCAACGAAGAAATATCCGCTGCTGGTCAATGTCTACTCCGAGCCTGCTGCATGTATGGTCACCGATACGTGGAACTACACCTTCGACAAAGTCATCGCGCGCGAGGGCTACGTGATTGTGAGCTTTGACAACCAAGGCACACCTGCACCCAAGGGCCGCGAGTGGCGGAAGATCATCTACGGCGACATTGGAGTGCTCTCTTCAAAGCAACAGGATGAAGCCATAACCGAATTTGCCAGGGGGCATCCGTACATCGACACCAACCGCATTGGCATGTGGGGACACAGCGGAGGCGGCTCGGCTACCCTCAACCAGATGTTCCGCTACCCCGGTCACGTCGCCGCGGGGGTCTCCATCGCTCCGGTGGCCGATCAGCTCCTCTACGACACCATCTACCAGGAACGCTATATGGGGCTGCCCACCACTAACGCAAAGGGTTACCGGGACGGTTCTCCTATCACCTTCGCCGATGGCCTGGCCGGCCATCTGCTCATCATTCACGGCTCCGGGGACGACAATGTCCACTTCAAGGGCACTGAAATGCTTGTCGACAAGCTGGTCGCACTCGGCAAACCCTTCGAATTCATGGACTACCCAAACCGCACTCACTCGCTGAGCGAAGGCAAAGGCACGCTCGAACACCGCTTCACGCTGATGCTCCACTTCTTCGAGGAGTACGTTCCGCCTGGCGCCAAATGATCTGGCGCGACACTACCAGCTAAAATAGAAGAGCAGATTCATGGACACCCGTCCCGACAGGACCGAAATGACCACGCTCAAGACCAGTCTCACAGACGCAATCGGAATCGCCGCCACCAAGGCAAACCTCCAGCTCATCTCCACTACGGAAGGCAAAGACTTCGATGGAGCGCCCACCGCCATCTTCGAACTGGCCCCCAAATCCGGAGTTGTGGCCGGACGCACCCTCAAACTGGAGCTGAGCGAGCATTTCGACTTCAACAAGCCGGAGCTGTTGCCTGCGATGACGCAGCATCTGGCTGAGGAAGCCAAGCGTCTGCGCAACCCGCGCCCTGACGCGTACGTCACGCTCGAAGGCCTGCCGGTTTCGTTCCGCAATTTCCGCTGGCCTTTTCACCGCTCCACTTCCGGTTCGGACACGTATATCGTTCACGGTGAAATCTACCTCGAGGACGGCGCATCCTCGGGACTTCATGCCAAGATTTCCATGTCCATGACTGTGACCTTCGCGGAGATCGTACCCGCTCCAGAGCAGCCATACGCGGAAACTTTTCTTTACAACGCCGCGCGCAAGACTCTCGACATGGGCCAATTGGAGTTGGTCAAGTCCGGCAATCGTCAGCCTGTCCCTGTGACCACGCGCTACTATAGCCGCTGGCAAAAGAAGTTCTTCTTTACTGAAACGGACGACGCAACGCGTCTTGAATACCTGCTGGCGAAAACCTACTGGCTCTCGGGCGTTCTCGGACAGAACCAGCCGATCTGGATTGCCGATCCCCGCGATGCTCAGTACCTCAACTCTACCGAGGCCGATCTGCTTCGAATGGCAGCCGACGAAGCAGGGCTTGGGCTGCTGAAGCTCGACGGCGAGTATGCTACGCCGACGCCGTTGCTGCTCTCCCGCGCAGACCAGTTCCGCGAGAAGCTGGACAAGGCGCTGGCCATCACGAAGCCGACGTTTAATGAAGAGATGCGCGCCGGCCACGCCAATATGTAGCCGGCAATGCAGCCTGCTGCTATGCCAACTGCGTTCCGCAACTGGAGCAGAAGCGCGCGCCGGCTGAATTCACCTGCCGGCAGTTTCCACAAGCCGTAAGGGTGCCGTCCTCGACAGGCGTTTGCACAGTGACATACACGGGCGGGGGTGCGTAGCCTGGCGCCACCCAGCCTGGGTAGCCGACGAAGCCAGGAATCGTGATTCCCAGTGCGGCTGCCAGTCCCGCCGCCTGCATTGCGTTATATGTGCGCACCCGGCCGGGCATGAAGAAACACTCAATCAAACCCAGAATGGCCGGAATTCCCGTCCAGCAGAAGCAGCAGTACAGAACTCCGAGACCAACCCGGCCCACGTAGAAGTGATGTATGCCAAAACATCCCAGGAAAATAGCCAGCAACACCCCTACTACCTCATCCCGGCGCACGGCTTCATATTGTTGCTGGAAGACAGCTTGCGGATTCGGATACGGCATAGCGCCCATCACATTCACCTCTTGTTCTTACCATTTTTATATACGTTTCCTGTTGCTTTCCGGTTCATTCCATTCCTGCGGTAGTAGATTCCACTCCTGTTCGCCGATTAACCCGCTTCGAAAGCTATAATCCTGCCCATGCACAGTACGACTGGCCCCCTCGATGACGATCCAGCAGCACGGATAGCTGAACTGCAAGCCTTGCTGCGCCATCATGAGTACCTCTACTACGTCGAAGACAATCCAGCCATCTCCGACGCTGAGTACGACACTCTGATGAACCAGCTCAAGGCTCTGGAAGCCGCCCATCCTGAGCTGCTTACGCCTGATTCGCCAACGCAGCGCGTCGGAGGGCGGCCCGCGGAAGGCTTCCAGAAGGTTCCTCACTCGCGCCCCATGCTTTCGCTGGACAATGCTTATACCGAAGAGGAGCTTCGTGACTGGGACAGGCGGGTGAAGGAACTCGCGGGAACACTCCCGATTCGTTATGTCGCTGAGCTCAAACTCGACGGCCTTTCACTGGCACTGCACTATGAAATTGCAGCGAACGGGAGTGCCCATCTGCTTCGCGGCCTTACACGCGGCGACGGCACGATCGGTGAAGATGTCACAACCAACGTCCGCACGATACGCAGTGTGCCTTTGAGCGTCTCGAAAGAAAAACTGCACAAAGCCGGGCTGGACGAACAGTTCTTTGAGGTTCGCGGCGAAGTTATTATGCCTCTTGCCACGTTCAAGAAGGCCAACGAAGAACGAATCGCCGCTGGCCTGGCGCCTGCTGCAAATCCTCGCAACTTCGCTGCTGGCACCCTTCGCACACTGGATACCAAGGTTGTCGCCCAGCGCCGCCTCGACTTCTACGCCTACTTCCTGCTCCTCAATGGCGAATACAATCCCGCCGGGCAACATGCAACGCTCGAAACCCTCGTATCGCTGGGTTTCCGCGTAAACCCCCACCGAGACACATTCGACTCGGTCGACCAGATTCTTGCCTTCCTTGCCAAAATAGAGGAGACTCGCGAGACTCTGGGCTATGAGATCGACGGCGTGGTTATCAAGGTCGATGCGCAGCCGACGCAGCTCCGCCTCGGCTACACCGGCCGCCATCCGCGCTGGGCCATCGCTTACAAATTTACCGCCCGTGCTGGCGTCACGCAGGTGCTCGAAATCCAGGTTACTGTGGGACGAACCGGCAAGCTTACTCCGCTCGCGGTGCTGATGCCTGTCGTGATCGGAGGCACGACGGTCGTCCGTGCCGGGCTGTTCAATGCAGATGAAGTCGCGCGCCTCAATGTGCGTGCAGGCTCGTGGGTCAAGGTGCAGCGCGGCGGCGATGTTATTCCCAATATCGCCGAGGTCATCGTTGACGCCGAGCATCCCGAGGGTCCCGAGCCCTTCGTCATGCCGACTGAGTGCCCTGTCTGCCACACGGCGGCCGAACACGCGGAAGGCGAAGTCGATTCCTACTGCATCAACATCGACTGCCCGGCGCGTCTCGTCCAATCGCTGCTCTACTTCTCCCATCGCGGCGTGATGAACATTGAAGGCCTTGGCGAAGCCCTTGTGACGCAGCTCTTCGAGAGCGGATTGGTGAAGAGCATTGCCGACCTCTACACGCTCACTGAGGAGCAATTGCTGACTCTCGAACGCGTCGGTAAGAAGTCGGCTCAGGCCGTTCTCGCGCAGATAGAAAACTCCAAGCAGGCAGGTCTGGCTCGCGTACTGATGGGCCTTGGCGTCTCCTTCGTGGGCGAACGCACAGCGGAGCTGCTGGCCGCGGAGTTCGGTTCGATCGAAGCAATAGAAAACGCAACGCAGGAAGAGCTGGAAAAGGTCCAGGAAGTAGGACCAAAAGTAGCTGCATCCGTGCATGACTTCTTTCAAAATGAAAAGAATCGCGACCTTGTCCAGCGTCTGGCTGAGTTAGGCCTCAAGATGACCGCCGAAAGGAAGCAGCGCACCACGCAGCTTGAGGGATTGACATTCGTCCTCACTGGCACGTTCCCGACTCTTAGCCGTGAAGAAGCGAAGGAGAAAATCGAATCCGCCGGCGGCAAGGTAAGCGGCAGCGTCAGCAAGAAGACAAGCTATGTGATAGCCGGGGAAGAAGCGGGCAGCAAACTCACCAAAGCCCAGGAACTGGATATTCCTATCCTCGATGAGGGTGGGCTGTTTGCCCTCATTGAAAGCTCACAGTCGATTCAGGGTTAGGTCGTCGGCTCGGGCTCGGTGCCGCTGTGTAAACAGAGTTGGATCGTCGCCACCAGCGCCGGCACGCCCATCGAAAACATCGCGACCAACTGCAAAGCTGGAATGCGATTCTCGGCCACATACCGCACCGCAAAGAATGCATACACGATCACCGGGAGCGCAGCGAACCATCGCGATGTAGTCAGCGTGCGCGAAACTTCGCGCCAAAGCCAGCCAGCAATCCAATACACCAGAAACGTCGTAGCCAGCCAGCCCAGATAGTTATGTCGAGGAACGCCGAAGTAGGCGCCGCCATGCTCCCAGACCCAGTTTCCCTCAGCAGCCATGCCAGGATCCATCACCACATCCCAGCCGGTCATCACGAAAGCAGCCACAGCCGCCAGCGCAGTAATTCCCGGCAACTTCCCCAGGTTCAGACCTGTCAGGATGGCCCTCGCAACCATCCACGACGGATAGATCATCATGAACCACGCCAGCGGAATGATCACCGGCACATGCCCCAGCTTCGCGCCCAGCAAATCGCCGTAATGATACCTGCCAAAGACGATCCCGGTTTGCACGCCAATTTCTTCCATGAAGTAGGAAACAACTGCCGATACCGCAAAGAAAATGCCGGTTCGGCCCCAGCCCTCCAGCGCCGCGCAATGCGCCAGGGCAAACAACACAAAGACCAGCGTGAATCCGATATTGCCCAACTGCGGCAAGTGAATCCACGGCCAGACCGCCTCCGTCAGAATGAGGTACATCACCCCTGCAAACAACACCCACACAGCCGTCCGGTTCCATCGACTCATTCTGGCTTCCTCATTCTCTGCAAGTTGTACTCAAAATAGCAGAGCGGCGGCCTGCGCATCCGGCCACAACCACGCATTACCCCGGCTTTACCGCCGTAGCCACGCCCCTGGCGAATGTGACTGTCCACTTCTTTCCATCGGCGTCATAGGTTACCGTCCGATCGCCCTCGCTGGATGAATCGCTGTCCTGCATAATTCCGACCGCCATCTTGGCCTGATTCTCAGTCATGCCAACCGTGGGCGTGTGCGCCGCCACCGCATCCCAGACCGGCTTGGGCCAGTGGTCGTAGATTGTTTTCGGATTGTCATAGTAGAAAAGCTGATCGCAGAAAAGTGTTTCCTGGTCGCCCTGCGCAAAGCCAATAGGTGCTGCAAATTCTCCTGCTTTGGCGTCGCCATTGCCGGCCAGCGTAAACACGGCAAAATACTGGCGGGTGCCATGCGGGACGCGATTCTCTTCCTTGGCCGGAGCCACCGCTTTGATCAGTTTCGTGATCTGCAGTTTCTCAGCAGCGGGCAAAAGCCCAACCCGCTTTGCAAATTGCACCTGTCCGCCGGAATACGGGTAGTACGGCAGCGAATAACCGGCCTTGATCCAGACTGGTTTGCCCTCCAGTTGATCTTTCGCATCACTGAAGTTGCTCAGGTAGAGAAGCTTCATGACGACCAACTCATCCTGCGTCAGCTTGCGCGGCTCATCGCCTTGGCGCACCATCACCCCGGGGTTCTGCCGCGACTTCCACACGAAATAGATGCGAGCGCCGCCGATCAGCAATACAAGCAGCGTGAGCAGCCCAATCTTCTGCCAGGTTTTCATGCCAGTACCTTGCCTCCCAGCATGAGTTTGATGCCGCGAAGCGCCTGCCGCGTTCGCGCCTCATTTTCGATCAGCGAAAATCGCACATGCCCGTCGCCTTGCTCTCCAAACCCGATGCCCGGGCTCACGGCGACCTTGGCCTCAGTCAAGAGCAGCTTGCTGAATTCGAGTGATCCCAAAGGGCGAAATGGTTCTGGAATCCTCGCCCAGACGAACATGGTCGCTTTCGGCAGCGCCACTGGCCACCCCGCGCGATTCAACCCCTCCACCAGAACGTCGCGGCGCTTGCGATAGGTTTCGCAGATCTCCGCAACGCAGGCCTGCGGGCCTTCGAGAGCCAGAATCGAGGCCACCTGGATGGGCGTAAACGTCCCATAGTCGAAGTAGCTTTTCAGCCGCCCTAGCGCATTGACCAGCGTCTGGTTGCCCGCCATGAATCCTACCCGCCATCCCGGCATGTTGTAGCTTTTGGAGAGCGTAAAGAACTCAACGGCGACATCTTTCGCGCCCGGCACCTGCATCACCGACGGAGGCTTGTAGCCATCAAACGCGATATCCGCATAGGCCAGATCGTGGATGAGATAGAAGCCGAATTCTCGCGCCATCTCCACCAGGCGCGCCAGAAAGGGGAGCTCGACGCACTCAGTTGTGGGATTGGAAGGGAAATTGACGATCAGCGCCTTGGGCCGCGGCATCATGCGGGGAATCAGGCTTTCAAGATCGGCCAGAAACTGGCCCTGATCGTGAATCGGCACGCTGACTACGTGCGCCCCGGCAATCGCCGGCCCATAAATATGAATCGGATAGGAAGGATTCGGCACCACCACGGTGTCATTGGAATCCAAAATGGCGAGACAGAGATGCGCAATCCCTTCCTTCGACCCGATCGTCACAATGGTCTCGCTTACCGGGTCCAGTTCCACGTCATAGCGGGTCTTGTACCAGTTGGCGATAGCCTTGCGCAGCCGTGGCAGGCCTTTTGAGACGGAGTAGCGATGCGTCACCGGCTTCTGCGCCGCCTCGATCATCTTGTCCAGAATGTGCTTCGGCGTAGCCCCGTCGGGGTTGCCCATTCCAAAGTCAATAATGTCTTCGCCGCGCCGCCTGGCAGCGACCTTCATCTCTCCCGTAATGTTGAAAACATACGGAGGTAATCGTTTAATCCGACTGAACTCGTCCATCTAAATATCTTATCCGCGCCTAAGCCTGCGGAGGCTGCTGAGAACCACAAATGCCAGCCTTTGAAACTCCGGCACTCGAGGAGCGTGGCCCGCTAAAACACCTGGACCTTTGACACTTTGCCGTTGAGGAACTTCACCACCCAGCGGTGTCCATCCTTGAGGTAGTACCAGGTCTCGCGCAGGCTATCGTCAGTCGAATCATCTACCTTCTTTTGATCCGGCTCGCCCAAGCTGGTCAGCACCATCTGGTAGGTCATGCCTGCGACGGCATCTCTGGAGCGCATCGCCTCCTGAAACTCCGGCGCAACGTCCTTGGGAATCACCAGCCCAAGAATTTTGCTGGTATCGAGGACACGCCCCAGAAGAGGCATAAACGCGTCCACCTGGAGATCTGCATCGGTCAAATCGCGGCCGTAGCGAAAGTTGATCCGCGAACCGCCGGCACGCTTGAAACCCGCTCCCTTTTTATCAGCATTCTTGCTCGCGCCGCGGCCTTCGCCTCCACCACCCAGTTGAACCTCGATCCGGTCGCTGTCCACTTTCACATCGGTAATCGTCACCCATTCGTCGCGCTCGACGCCCACGCCTTTTTCTTTGAGGTATTTAGACAGGTCCTTCAAATCGATGCCGCGCTCATCCAGGCGCTTTTCTGACTTGGTATTCACATACAAATCCAGGCCGTCCTTATACGCCGGCATGTCCAGCAGCGCCTTCACGTCTTTGCCGAGGAACATCTTTTCGAAATCGCTCTGCGTCCTCTTCGAAACAGAAGCCATCAGCGATGCTGGGCTGAGCACCGAGGCCGATAACAAGCCAAGACCAACACATCGAAGTACGAGCCTCTTCATCGCTTTACCTTCTCCCTGCTAAGACGGGGCAATCGTACCGGAAGACCCGTTGGCCACCAACTGCATCGCGGATGAACGAAGAACATAGACAGCTATCGCCGAACCTTGTGCCGTCCAATCATACGGATTCAAATACGGGGTTGAATTTACCGACCCAGTATAAGTATCTGACTGCATTTCCCGATAGGCGTCTTTTTCGAATCTACACTCTCTATTGCAAAATTCGTTCAAATCTGATCACAAAGGCAGATTCTGACGGTAGCCGAAGGCATGCGAGCGAACCCAGGCGCGCTTTTACTAGCTGCGAAGCATGATTCGCAATCCGAAGTAATCGTAGAATCAAAGTGTGGCTATTCTCTCCCCGTTGCTGCCCCGGATTGGGACTCCACTGCGCTCACAACTCGACGCACCCGCGCCATTGCGGCTCTGGCATCTGACGAGCCTCGACGCGCCCACCGTAGCCGTTACCTGGACTCTTGCTCTTGCCTGGTCTGCCCATGTGCGCCTGCCGGTTTGGCTTCCGATCGTTCTCGGCTTCGCCGCCTGGTCCTTTTATATCGCGGACCGCCTGTTCGATGCGCGACACGCCCGCACGCCCTTGCGCGCTCGCCACCATTTCCACTGGCAATACCGCCGAATCTTCGTTCCGCTGACCGTGGTTGCCGCGGTGATCGCGATTGTTCTGGTTCTTCATTCCATGCCGCTGACCGCGCGTGCACGCAACTCGGTGCTGGCCGCCGCTGCCCTGGCCTACTTCACATCGGTCCACGTCCCGTGGCGACCGAAAATTTACAAACTTCCCTTCGCGATACCGAAGGAACTCCTCGTTGCGGTGATTTTCACCCTCGCCTGCGCCATCCCCACATGGGCTAGAGCGGGCGCAAATCATCTTTCCCTACTTGCGCCAATCCTGGTCTTTGTTGCCTTGGCGTGGCTTAACTGCTACGCCATTGAGGTCTGGGAATCCCAATTCTGCATTCCGGGGCACGCGACTTTTCGGCTTGCACTTGCACTTACGGGAATCGCAGTCTTCACCGCAATCATCGCTGCAGCGCTCCATCAAAATCGGCAAGCTGCGTTGCTCGCCGCAGCAGCGCTGAGTTCGACGCTGCTTGCATTACTGGATTGGAACCGGCGCAGGCTTACTCCACTCGCCCTCCGCTGCGCGGCCGACCTCGTCCTGCTTACCCCAATCGCCTTGCTGGCGCTATCTTAATGGTCGTTCCCGCGGACAATCCTGAGTCCGGAACCAATGCTACCCCAATTAGCACCGCCCCCAATTTCGATCATTTGGCACGACCCTACCGATGGCTCGAATATCTGAGCTTCGGCCCATTTCTTGAGCTCACTCGCACTCACTTTCTCACTGAACTTGCCGGGTGCCGGCACGCCTTGATTTTGGGCGACGGCGATGGCCGCTTCACTGCCCGCCTGCTCCGCGCTAATCCAGAAATCCAGGTCCGCGCAGTCGACGCCAGCCGGAAGATGCTTCGTTCTCTGCAAGAAAAGGCAGGCCGGTACGGCCACGGCGTCACCGTCGAAGTTGCCGACATCCGCGACTGGCGCCCTGAAACTGAAATCCAATATGACCTTATCGTTACCCATTTCTTTCTCGACTGCCTGACTACCCAGGAAGTCGCCGATCTGGCCCACCGGCTGATCCCCGCGACCGCCTCTGATGCCCTTTGGGTCGTCTCCGACTTCGCCGTTCCGCCAAGCCGTTTTGGCCGTGCGATTGCTGCGCCCCTGGTCGCATTTCTTTATCACGCCTTCCGCCTGCTCACCAATCTCCGCGTTGACCGCCTCCCCGACCACAGCCAGGTACTTGCTGCCGCCAACTGGGCTCTCCGGGCAAGACATACTCGCCTCTGGGGCCTTCTTGTCTCTGAGCTCTGGTCTGCGAACCTGAATACAGCCCCGCCCGGTGAGCATGAATCTCTTCGCCCTTCCCGTCCGTCTGTCTAAACAGGCCCGCCCTGGCGGCGGTAAAATATTTTCAAGCGCAGCGCGAGCGCCGTAGACGAGGCCAGTCCGAAAACTACCTCGCAGGAGACCGGAATATGCCCGATACCACAGCTTTCACCCCATCTGCCATTATCGGTTCCGACCTGCCGCGCATCGACGGCCCGTTGAAAACTACCGGTGTCGCCCAATATGCGGCCGACTACCACTTCCCGCGCCTGGTCCATGCGGTGCCCGTTTCCAGCACCATCGCCAATGGCACGATTCGCTCCATTGATGGATCGGTTGCCGAAAAAATGCCTGGGGTCGTGACGATCCTTCACCACGACAACCTCTACTCGGGAAAAACGGGCCCGCTCTTTCGCATGGCTCCTGGCGGACGCGGCGGACGCACGAGCGAAGCCCGTCCGCCCCTGATCGATAACACTGTCAGCTATTGGGGCCAATACGTCGCCCTGGTCATCGCCGAAACTCTCGAGCAGGCCACGGCTGCCGCAGCTGCCGTAAAAGTGGAATACGACTCAGCCCCGATCAATGTAAGCACCAAGCTCGACGATCCTCAGACCGAAGAGCTGCCTCTGCATACAGAATCCAAACGCGGCGATGTGGAGGCGGCTTTTGCGACTGCAGCCGTCAAGGTAGACGAGACCTACGTCACTCCAGCCGAGACCCACAATCCGATGGAGATGCACGCCACCGTCGCGGTCTGGGAAGACCCCAAATTCACTCTTTACGAAACTTCCCAGGGCGTCGTGAACCACCAGCATGTGATGGCAGAGACTCTCGGCGTTCCTCGCGAAAACGTACAGGTCATCACCCGTTTCCTCGGGTCAGGCTTCGGCGGCAAGCTTTTTCCCTGGACGCAATCTGCCCTGGCAGCCGCGGCTGCGCGCCAGCTCAACCGCCCCGTCAAGCTCTCCGTCAATCGGAAGCAGATGTTCACCAACGTTGGCCACCGTCCACGCACACAGCAGCACATGAAACTCGGAGCGACAGCCGAGGGTAAACTCGTTTCCCTGCACCATGATTACCGCAACCACACTAACTTTGGCGACGACATCCGCGAAAACTGCGGTGAAGCCACGCCGTTTATCTACTCCACGCCAAACCTGCTGGTCACCTCGGCGCTTGTGCGCCGCAACGTCGGCACGCCTACGCCAATGCGCGGCCCCGGTGCAGTTCCCGGACTGTTCGCGCTCGAATCCGCTGTCGACGAGCTGGCAATCAAGCTCAAAATGGATCCCGTGCAGTTCCGCATCAAGAACGACACCCTGATCGACGAGAGCCAGAACAAGCCGTTTTCGTCGCGGCACTACAAGGAGTGCCTGGAGGTCGGCGCGGAAAAATTCGGCTGGGCAAAGCGAACGCCCGCAGTGGGCTCCATGAAGAAGGGCGACCTGATACTCGGGTGGGGAGTCGCTGGAGCATCGTGGGGAGCTGGCCGCGGCGCATGCCAGGCCGCAGTAGCCCTGCTGAATGACGGCACGGCGCGCGTCTCCTGCGGCACTCAGGACGTCGGCACGGGCACCTATACCGTGTTTGCGCAGGTAGTCAGCGACCGTACCGGTATCCCCGTAGACCGCGTCCGCGTGATCCTGGGCGATAGCTCGCTGACCCCCGGCCCCACCTCGGGCGGCTCAACAGCAACAGCTACCGTGCTGCCTGC
>Ga0302326_10003620_pt1 | contig 36233 bp, 31 predicted proteins | sample Palsa_T0_3_FD_202264 | JGI IMG/M metagenome (GOLD analysis project Ga0302326, IMG submission 202264) | Peat permafrost microbial communities from Stordalen Mire near Abisko, Sweden - Palsa_T0_3 | ecosystem: Environmental > Terrestrial > Soil > Palsa > Peat permafrost | place: Sweden: Abisko... | reverse complement strand
GGACTCGGAGAAGAACTGTGACAGCGCGATTTCCATGGCGCCGGCGATTTTCGACAAAGTGTCGAGTGAAGGGATGGTGTGGCCATTTTCCACGCGCGAGAGGTAGCAGCGCAACAGGCCGGTGCGCTTTTCGATATCGCCCTGCGACATGCCCTTCTGGAGCCGGTAGTTTCGGATGGTCTCGCCGATGTTTATCGTGGGGAGCATTTTAGGATGCGTGCATAGTAATCATGTCGGCACTTTCTGGCAAGTGGAAATTCGTGCCATAGAAGTATGGCCCGAATTGGGGAGAGAACCTTAATCCCTGGACGCGTTGCTTATACGGCGTGAAAGAAATCGAGCCGGGGGAATGGGCGCTGGTCAGGGCTTTGCAGGGGCAGCAAGAATTATAGTTTCTGGTTTCCAGTTTCCGGATTCTGGCCGCCAGGTAAGGCGCGCGGAGAAACGACAGAAACAACACGGCGGCGAAAATCTCCATGTCTAGCAAATGCAGCGAAACATGGAGCACCCCGTTGCCGGCGTTCGCCCAGGCCGGACTATTTCTTTAAATTAGCGGCGAGGAAAGCTACGGTGCGATTCCAGGCGTTGGCGGCATCGGCGGCGCGGTATCCGTCTTTGTTGTTGGGATTTTCGAACGCGTGGCCGGCGTCGTCGTAAATCTTGACGTCGATTTTCTTACCCAACTGATCCAACGTCGCGCCGAACTTTTTCACGTCGTCGGGAGTGATGCCGCGATCCTGACCGCCAAACAAGCCGAGGATGGGTGCGTTGATTTTTCTCAGTGCATCGAGGTCGGTGGCAAGATGGCCGTAGTTGATGACATCGGCGGCGAGCGTTGGTTCCTGCAGCGCTACGTCGAGCGAATAACCTCCGCCCATGCACCATCCGATGGCGCCGATGCGGTTCTTGTTCACGTTGGGCTGCGCGGCGAGAAATTCAAAAGCCGCGTGCAGGTCGCGCTTGGCGCGGTCTTCGGGGACGCCGCGCATAATTTCGTGAGCCATGTCCGGAGTGGTGGCGACCTTGCCGCGATAAAGATCAACCGCCAGGGTCACGTAACCTTCGTCGGCCAGCTTAGAGGCCTGGTCTTTCACCCAGTCGTTAAGTCCCCACCATTCGTGAATCACAATCAGCGCGGGGAACGGACCTTTGCCCGTCGGCGTGTAGAGCACGCCCTGAACGGTTTCGTCGCCACTCTTGTAGGAGATGGTCTTGCTGTCAGCAGCGAAGGCGGAAACGGCGAAGAGGATGGCGAAGATGAGCAGGCTGGCTTTTTGCATGGCTGTTCCTTTCGGGCTGATCACAATTGCAATTCCATGTACAACACTCCAGGATTCGGATTTGGGCAATAGGGCGCGATGTCCTTGAATCCGAATCTGCGATACATCGCGACCGCATCTTTCATCACCGGCTCGACTGTGTCAAGGCGCATGCGTTCGTAACCGATCAGGCGCGCCTCGGCGATGATTTTTTCTGCCAGCAGGCGGCCGAGGCCCCGGCCGCGAAACTGCGGGCGCAGGTAGAGACGCTTCATTTCACAGACGGCGGAATCGAGTTTATGCAGGGCGACGCAGCCGGCGAGTTGGGCGTCGAATTCCGCCAGCAGAAGGCGGCCGGCGGGCGGAGCGTAGTCACCGGGAAGCTCGGCGAGTTCCTGGTCGAAATTCTGGAAGCAGAGGCTGAAGCCCAGGGATTGCGCGTACTCGAGGAACAGTTCGCGGGCTTGCGCGATCTGAAGCGCGGACTTAACTTGAGCAAAAATCAAGGTCTTAACCACAGAGGACACAGGGTACCCAGAGTAATTCGGATCTGTATGCGGGGCTGTCATTTCCTCTGTGCCCTCTGTGGTGAAGACTTCTTAGCCTAGCTACTCTCCTATCCCATCAGCAAGCCGCCGTTTACGTTCAGAACGTGGCCGGTGATATACGACGCGCCCTCGGAGGCTAGAAACTCTACGGCGCTGGCCACGTCATCTACAGATCCCACGCGGCCCAGCGGAATCTGTTTGACGGCGATCTGCTTGAAGTCTTCGCTCAAGGCCGCCGTCATCGCAGTTTCGATGAAGCCGGGTGCGACCGCGTTGCACGTAATGTTGCGCGAGCCTACTTCGCGCGCGATCGCCATGGTGAGGCCGATCAGTCCGGCCTTCGAGGCCGCGTAGTTGGCCTGTCCCGCCTGGCCCATCTGTCCGAAGACGCTGGTAATGTTGATGATGCGTCCCCAGCGCTGCTTGAGCATGGAGCTGATCACCTGCTGCGTCGCCAGATAAGCGGAGGTGAGATTGGTCTGCAGCACGGAGTCCCAGTCGGCGCGCTTCATTCGCATGACCAACTGGTCGCGCGTGATGCCGGCGTTGTTGACCAGGATATCGATCTTGCCGAACTGGGCGATGGCGGCCTTGACCGCGGACTTGATCTGCTCCTCGTCTCCGACGTCGAGCGGGAAGGCTGCCGCCTTGCCGCCAGCGGCGGTGATTTCATTCACCAGTTCGTTCAGCTTTTCCTGATTGCGCGCCGCCACGGCCACCGCCGCACCGGCAGAGGCAAGCTTTAATGCGCATGCCCGCCCGATGCCCTGCGATGCTCCCGTAACCAACGCCACGTGCCCTGCAAGGGACATGAATTTCTCCCGAGTGAGTGATTGGTCTGTTGTTCGTTGTCTAGCTGTTAGAACGCAGAATTATACGCGCCGTTGGTTTCTAGTGGGCGGGACTCAGCGGCCAGATGCTCCGACTTGTGTAGGACGGACACTCTTGTCCGTCGCTTTCGACTTTGAATTCTGTTCGCTTGGATCCGAAACCCAAATGTGTAGGGCACAAACCAATCCCCAGTTCAAAAGCAACGTCAAAAGCGACGGACAAGAGTGTCCGTCCTACACGGGCGTTGTCGTTTCTCTAACGATTGCGCGTTGCCGCGTTGCCAAGTAACATTCGTAGACTCTCATGCCTCAGACTTTGCCAAATAATGTAATCGCCATGCCCGAACCTTCCACCAAGAACTCATCCTCACCCGACTCGGCTGCGGGCGGGCACCGGTCGCCGCTGCGAGCTGCGGATGCCGAGAATTCGGCATCTCCCGTGAAGCTTCCTGCCGATGCGCCTTCGACTGAGGTGTTTGCCGTCTACGGGGTCGAGCCGGAGATTCAGGCTTATGCCATGGCCAAGTATTCGCGGTCGGCGCTATCGATGAAGGAGTCGCTGCGCGAGATCAGCTCGCAGAAGGCGGAGAAGTTTCTCAACACATTTTATTTTCAGTACGGGCACCGCTCGATTGCCGATTTGGCGCATCTTGCTCTCGCCGTGGAGCGGCTTTCGATTCTCGCCGCGATTGAGTTGGCTGACGAGCAGCGCTGGGACGGGCAGGAGCGGTCCACGCGTTATCAGGATTTCAAAAAGGGCGGCTACTACACTCCGGATTTCGGAGCTGACAACGAAGCGCGAAGACTCTACCGCGAGACTTTGGATTTTCTCTTTGCCGAGTACGAAGCGTTGTCGGCGCACATGGCGCAGCACCTGATCCGGATCACGCCCAAGCCTGCCGAGATGAAGCAGGAAGCGTATGAGCGCACGCTGAAAGCGCGGGCTTTCGACATCACGCGGTACCTGTTGCCGCTGGCCACGAACACTTCGCTGGGAGAAATCGTCAACGCGCGTACGCTGGAAACGCAGGTCGCGCATCTGCTGTCGCACACTCACAAGGAAGTGCGGCAGCTGGGCGAGTCCCTGAAGAAAGCGGCGACGACCGCAGCCTACAACGTAAACGCGGAGTCGCTGGAAAAGTTGGTGGCGGAGATTCGTGCGGTGGATCCAGCACTCGGCGCACGCGCCGAGCAGGAACTGCTGCACGAAGTTCGAGTGGCGCCGACACTGGTGAAGTATGCCGACCCGAATGTGTACGAGATGGAAACGCGGCGGGAACTCCGCCAGGCTGCGCGCGAGTTGATGAAGAGCGAGCAGGTTGCTCCCTCGAAGGCGATTGTCGATCTGCTCGACGACGAACCGCTGGAAGTTGAGATTGCGACCACGCTGCTCTACGAGCATTCGCATCATTCGTATCGTCAGCTGCGGCAGGCGTTGCAGGTTTCAGGGGAAAGATTCCGGCGCGAGATCATCGACCTGGGCTTACGCCATCGCGGCAAGCATGACGACATGCTGCGTGCCTTCCGCGCCGGACAGCAGTTCCGCTTCGACATTCTCATGGACACGGGCGGCTTCCGCGACATGCACCGTCACCGGCGCTGCATTCAAGTAATGCAGCCCTTCACCACGCAGCACGGCTACGAGATGCTGCTCGACGTGGAAGATGCTGGCATGCGATCCCGCTTCGAGGCTGCCATGCGACGAACTCAGACCGCAGTGGAGAATCTGGCGCAGTGCGGCACGCCGGAAGCGGAAGAAAATTCGCAGTACGCAATTCCGCTGGCGTTCCGCAAGCGCGCATTGTTCAAAATGGATTTTGCCGAGGTGGTCTACATTTCCGAACTGCGCACCACGCCGGCGGGGCATGTTTCCTATCGCAACGTGGCTTATGCGATGTATGAGGCGGTGGCGCGGAAGTATCCGGCCCTGGCGAAGTATTTTCGTGTGCATGATGTGACGGCGCCGGTGGATTTGCTGCAGAGGTAGAAACATGAAGGACATGCCGAGCTGGCTTGGAAAACCGCAGGTTCGTCGAGTCTTCCTCTACTCTTCCTGGACAGTTGCGGTCGCCGGAGCCTTTATGTTGTTTATGATCACGCCCCTGTTCAGCATCGTCAGCGCTAGAACATCCGGCGAACTCGTCTTGAAAATATTGGGCGGAGTGATCGGAACCCTCGGCGCAGTATCAGCCCTTGTCATCTGGCCGGGAATGCTGCTGTTTTGGTTCCGAGAGGATCGCTCACCTCCAGTGGACAAGGCCGTGTGGCTCGTTCTCTTCTTCGTTACAGCATGGTTTGGGTCGGCAGTTTACTTTTTCCGCGTTTACAGTAAGCAAGTTGGGCGCAGCAGTTAGATCGACTTGTAGAGGTCTCTAGATTTATCTTGATCCTCCTAGTTCCCGCAGCTAGAATCTGACCAAGAGACGCCCATGCCGCGCACCGTCAAGATTGCTCCGGAAATTGATGCCAAGCTTTATGAGGAACTCGTCTCCGTCGCCAAGGAGAACGGGCAGTCGCAGCGGTTTGTGCTGGAGCGGGCGCTGGAGCATTACCTGCACAATGTGGTCCCTTCGCAGCGCATGGTGCGGCCGGAGGTGATGGCTGCCTATCGCCGCTCGAACGAGAAGTATCGTGAGCTGTACAAGAAACTGGCCAAGTGATGGCCGAGCGCGTCTATCTGACCGTCGCGGAAGTCGTGGCCATCCACCATCATCAGATTGAGGAATACGGCGGCGAACACGGAATGCTTAATCAGGGATCACTGGAAGCCGCGGTTTTCCGTCCCCAGACGGGTTACTACAACGACTTGAGCGAAGAAGCGTCGGCTCTGTTCGAGTCCCTCGTGAATAATCACGCATTCCTGGACGGCAATAAGCGGGTGGGGTTTGCCGCGATGCATACTTTCCTGCTGTTGAACGGATTCGACCTGGATATCTCCAACAAGGCTGCGTTTGAGTTCATGATCAAGACGATTGCCGAAGGCAAATTTCGCTTTGCCCTGCTCCACGAGTGGATTTCTGGGCACATTGTTCCCCTTCCTGGATAGATTTCGCGGGCAGGAGTGCCCGCGCCACAGGCCGCCGCCCGTTTCGGGATGATTTCCACTGTTTATTATTAAGATTCGCCTTTTCTTCGCTTCAATCTGTATGTATAATCCGGCCAGATCAGTTTCCCATCAGGTCTGCACTCAAAGGAGCCACTCCCATGGCGGATGAACGCGGCAAAGCGATTGAAATGGCGTTTGCACAGATTGAGAAACAGTTCGGCAAAGGCTCGATCATGCGGCTGGGGTCGAAGGAAGCGATCGTGCCGATCGCGGTGATTCCGACCGGGTCGATTTCGTTCGACGCGGCGCTGGGCGTGGGGGGCTTTCCGCGGGGCCGCGTGATTGAAGTGTTTGGGCCGGAATCGTCCGGCAAGACGACCATTACGCTGCAGGTGATTGCCGAGGCGCAGAAGACCGGCGGCATGGCGGCATTCGTCGACGCGGAGCATGCGCTCGATCCCGGCTACGCCAAGAAGTTGGGCGTGGACGTGGACAACCTGCTGGTTTCGCAGCCGGACTATGGCGAGCAGGCACTGGAGATTACCGAAACGCTGGTGCGGTCCAATGCCATCGACGTGCTGGTGGTGGATTCGGTGGCGGCACTGGTGCCCAAGGCCGAACTCGATGGCGAAATGGGCGACAGCCATATGGGCCTGCAGGCGCGGCTGATGTCGCAAGCGCTGCGCAAACTGACGGGAACGGTTTCCAAGTCACGCACCTGCCTGATCTTCATTAACCAGATTCGCGAAAAAATTGGCGTGATGTTCGGCAATCCGGAGACCACGACCGGCGGAAAGGCGCTGAAATTTTATTCCTCGGTGCGCATCGATATCCGGCGCATCGCGGCCATTAAAGATGGCGACGTAGTAACCGGTTCGCGCACTCGCGTAAAAGTCGTGAAGAACAAGGTTGCGGCGCCGTTCCGCGAGGCCGAGTTCGACATCCTCTACGGGGAAGGGATTTCACGGGAAGGCGATCTGCTCGATTTGGCCTCGAACAACAACATCGTCGAGAAATCCGGTTCCTGGTACAGCTATAAGGGCGAACGTATCGGCCAGGGACGCGAAAATGCCCGGCAGTTCCTGAAAGACAACAAAGACACCATGGCCAAGCTGGACGCCGAAGTGCGCAAGACGCTGGGACTGACGGTGGCCCATCCGCAGCCGGCAGCCGTGGCTGCTCAAACCCCACCTCCGCAAGGCGCGCGCGTCACGACCATGCCGACGGCGGCGGAGCCTGTGAAAGCTCCGATCGTGGCGGCGCGGCGCTGAATTTCGTTGCCAACGGGCGCGGCGTTTCAAAGCGCTGCGCCCTGCTTTCTTGCCGCCCCAATTGCCATCCCTGCTCCTGCCCGCATAAAATCTCTATTGCACCCGCTGAGAGCCTGTTTCTGTGAGGACCATTGAACAAGGGCATTGCTATCTATCCCGGTTCGTTTGACCCGCCCACGAATGGGCACCTCGATCTGATTCAGCGGGGCAGCAAGATGTTTGAAGAGCTGGTGGTCGCCATCCTGCGCAACTCGGAGAAGAGTCCGATGTTCAGCGTGGCCGAGCGGCTCGAGATGTTGCGCGCGCTCACCGCGGATCTGAAGAACGTGCGCATCGACACTTTCAACGGGCTGATGGTGGAATATGCCAAGTCGATCGATGCCGTGTGCATCCTGCGCGGCATCCGGGCCATCAGCGATTACGAATACGAACTGCAGATGGCACTCATGAACCGCAAGCTCGAGCCCACGCTCGAGACTGTCTTTATGATGCCGGCCGACAAGTATTCTTATGTCAGCTCGCGCCTGGTGCGGGAAGTGGCGCAGGCCGGCGGCCCGGTGAAGGGTCTGGTGCCGGAAGTGGTTGAGCAAAAGCTCCGGGAAAAGCTGGATCCGGCTTACAAGTTTCATGACGCGAACATCGTCGAGGCTGCCGAGGGCGACAAGAACAGGAAAGCCCCTGACAAGAAGAGGAAGAGAAAAGCATGACCACTGCAACCACCGAAGCGCTGCGACTTACCGACCGCATCAACCGTATTGAACCGTCTGCCACCATGGCGGTTGTGGCCGAAGCGGAAAAATTGCGTTCCCAGGGAATCGATGTGGTCGATTTCGGCGCGGGCGAACCGCACTTTGCCACGCCGCAGCACATCAAAGACGCAGCCATCGCTGCCATTCAGGGCAATTTCACGAAGTACACCGCCGTCGCCGGCACGGCCGAGTTGCGCGATGCGATCGTGCACCGGCACAACGTGGATTTTGATTCCGACTATCGCCGTGAAGAAGCGATAGCCTCGACCGGCGGCAAGCACGCGCTGTTCAACGCCGTCCAGGTTTTGGTGGATCACGGCGACGAGGTGATTCTGCCCGTCCCCTACTGGGTTTCGTTCAAGGACATCGTGCGTTACGCGGGCGGAAACTGCGTTCTGCTGGAATCTGACGAGTCGCAGGGTTTTCGCGTCACCGCCGAGATGGTGGCCCGTCTCATCACGCCGCGCACCAAGGTCATCATTCTCAACTCGCCCTCGAACCCTTCCGGCGCCGTGATGAGAGCGGAGGACATGACCGAAGTGGTTCGTCTGGCTCATCAGCGCGGCATCTGGGTCCTTTCCGACGAGTGCTATGTGTATCTCAATTACACGGGCAAGAATTTTTCGGTAGGGTCGCTGCGCGAATACAAAGAGCGGATGGTAGTGCTGGGATCGCTCTCGAAAACTTATGCCATGACCGGATGGCGCCTGGGATACGCGCTGGCTCCGGCGAGCGTGGTCAGCGCGATGGCGAAGTTGCAGAGCCAATCGACCTCGAATCCAACATCGATTGTGCAGAAAGCCGCGGTAGCGGCGCTGAAGGGGCCGCAGGAGTGCATCGCAGAAATGCGCCGCGAATACATCGAACTGCGCGACCATGTGGTGAAAGGCCTGCGGGCGATCCCGGGCATCACGTGCACCCTGCCGGAAGGCGCGTTCTATGCGTATCCCAACGTATCATCATTCTTCGGGTCCGGCGGCCTGAAGTCCGCGTCAGACGTCGCGGGGCGACTCTTACGGGAAGCGCACGTCGCCACGGTTCCGGGCGAAGGTTTCGGCACCGGCGATCACATTCGCGTTTCCTACGCGACCTCGAAGGCCGAGTTAGATCGGGGCCTGGAGCGCATGCGGAAGTTTTTCGCCGCTCTATAACCGGGTGGCAACACCTGCCCCAAGCTCGGCAACAAACGATTGCCGCAAATTGACCGTGGGCTGAATTCAGGTTCGGCAAAGGCCGTTCCGTTTGCGGGCGGCCTTTTCTGTGATTGCAATCTGTATGGAAAGTCTCTACCCATTGCTGATGCTTCCGGGGTTCGATCCACGCCCCTGGGGCACGCTCGATCTTTCTCCGATATATCCCAATCATCAGTTTGCGGAGAAGATCGGCGAAGCATGGTTAACCGGCGACGATTGCAAAGTAGCCAATGCGCCGTTCGGCGGAAAAACTCTCTCCCAATTAAGTCAGCAATATCAGCGCGATCTGCTGGGTGATGCGGCGCGAGACGCGACACGCTTCCCTCTGTTGGCGAAGTTTCTTTTTCCGCACGAGAAACTTTCGGTTCAGGTTCATCCCGACGACGAGCAGGCACGCCGCATCGGGCAGCCCTGGGGCAAAACGGAGTGCTGGTATGTGGCGCACACCAAGCCCGGATCGCAAATCGCGCTGGGCCTTAAGCCAGGAGCAAGTGCAGCACAACTCGAAGCGGCGATTCGGGAAAACCGCGCCGAGCAACTTCTCAACTGGCTTGATGTCCACGCCGGTGACATGATCTATGTTGCAGGAGGCACTGTCCACACTTTGGGCCCCGGCTCGGTGATCGTCGAGATCCAGCAGCAGTCCGACACCACCTACCGCCTGTATGATTACGGACGCGGTCGGGAACTTCATTTGAAGGACGGCATGGCTGCGGTGAAAGAAAACACCGCGTCAGGGAAGGTGATCCGGTCGACTCCGGTGCAGGTTCACGGCAGCAAGAACTGGCACGAATTGCTGGTGGCTGCGCCGTACTTTGTGGTGGACAGGTTCGATGCCAAAGAAGCATTCGAGCTTTCAACCCGTGACGATTCGGGCAGGAGTTCGGTGCAGATTCTGGTGGCGACAGAAGGATGCGGTGCGATTGAGGCGGCTGGCGCGGAACCTGTTACTCTCGCCAAGGGCGACGCAGTCGTAGTCCCGGCGTGCCTTGAAAACTTCGGCGTACGGCCGCAATGGACGCTCGAATTCCTGAGAGCATACGTGCCCGGAAACAAGTTGCCTGAACCGGAGACGAGAATTTAGTTCTTGATTTGGTTTTTGATTTAGGTTTTCAATCTCAGTAATCGGCAAAAACCTTTGGCAAGGAATTCAGTCTACTATCCCGTAATTCTCGCTGGCGGACGGGGCACGCGCTTCTGGCCGCTCAGCCGGAAAAAGCGTGCCAAGCAACTGCTCGCGCTCGACGGCAAGCAGACGATGATCCAGCAAACGGTAGCGAGACTTCTTAGACTCGCTCCAGTGAAGCAATTCTGGGTGATCACCAACGAAGACCTGCGGCCGGCAATTCTGAAGCAACTGCCAAAATTGTCGAAGACTCAGGTCCTGGCTGAGCCGGCAGCACGAAACACAGCCCCGGCAATCGGCCTGGCAGCTTTTCTGTTGCTGCAGGAACATCCGGACGCCGTCATCGGGATGTTTCCATCCGACCACGTGATCGCGGATGAAAAGCGCTTTCGTGAAACTTTGGAGCGCGGCATCCAAATCGCGGCCTCGGGCGAAAATATCGTGGCGATCGGCATTGAGCCTACTCGGGCCGAGACCGGCTACGGTTACATCGAAGCGGGTAGCACCTCCCCGAGCGGGGCTTTGCGAGTCCGCAGGTTTACGGAAAAGCCGGATGCGGCAACGGCCGCGGAATTCGTGGCGGCCGGAAATTATTTTTGGAACAGCGGAATATTCCTGTGGAGCGCGCGCACTCTGGCCAATGCGCTCCGCGAGCATCTCCCCAAGACCGCTCCTCTGCTCGAACAGATTTCCAGCGCGTTCGGCACGCATAAGTTCGCGGCGACATTCCACAAGCTCTATCCAAAATGCGAAAACATCAGCGTGGACTACGCCATTCTTGAGCCCCGGTCGGCGAAAGGTGAACAGGCGGGGCATATTTTCTGCCTGCCCGCGGATTTTGGTTGGAACGACCTGGGCTCGTGGACGGCACTCCACGAGCACCACAGCGCAAAGAGCAAACCGACCGCGGGAAATCTGATTTCCAGCGCGGGTGTATGCGTAGTGGACGCCGAAGGAAACTACATCCACGCCCCAGGGAAATTCGTCGCTGTTGTCGGCGTCAGTGATGTGGTTGTGGTGGAAACAGACGATGCTTTGCTGATCACGACTCGGCAGCATGCGCAGGATGTCGGCAAAGTCGTGAAATATCTCGATGAAAAGAAGCTGCACAGGCTCACATAGTTACAGGTTCTAGTTTCTAGTTTCCAGTTGCGGGTGTAGAAGTGGACGAGATCCCAATCCGGAAACTAGACACTAGAAACTTCTTTCCATGCCCCAGGAAATAAAATTCGGCACCGACGGTTGGCGCGGAATCATCGCCGACGACTTTACGTTCGATAACGTGCGCCGGGTCGCGGGCGCCATCGCCTCTTATGTGCTGAAATACGAGGACGCGAAACGCGGAGTGTTCATCGGCTACGACACGCGATTTGCATCGCTGCGAGCGGCCCAGGCAGCCGCGGAAGTCATCGCCGCGGCCGGTGTTCCCGTCAAAATTGCCGACGATTACACGCCTACGCCAGCCGTTTCCTACGCGGTGAAACGCCAGAGCGCGGCGGGCGGAGTCATGATCACCTCCAGCCACAATCCGTGGAATTGGAATGGCGTAAAGTTCAAAGGCAAATTCGGCGGCTCGGCCACGCCCGCCATCATGAAGCGGATCGAAGAAGAGATGGCCGCCCGCACCCCGCCAAAGGGAGTGAACGCTGCCATCGAAGAAATCGACTTGAATCGGCCCTACATTGCCGCGGTCTGCGCCTTTGCCGACGTCGATCTGGTCGCGAAGACCAACTTCAAGTTTGCCGTGGACGCCATGTACGGTTCCGGCAGAGGTATTCTGTCGGGAATATTCCAGGCGCGCGGCATCCGGCACGTGGCTATCCGCGAAGAACTGAATCCCCTGTTTCCCGGGATCAACCCCGAGCCGATCGAGCCGCACGTAGCCCTGCTGCAACAAACCGTCGTTCGCGAGAAGTGTGATGCCGGTCTGGCTACGGACGGCGACGCAGACCGCATCGGCGCGGTAGCCGAGGACGGCAGCTTCGTAGATTCCCACAAGATTTTCTGCGTGCTGCTGCACTGGCTGCTGGAACGCAAGAAGTGGCCGGGCGATGTAGTGCGCGCGTTCAACACCACGCGCATGCTCGACCGCATCGCCGCCAAATATGGCCGCAAGATCTACGAAACCAAGATCGGTTTCAAATATATTGCTGACCTGATGATGGAGCGTGAAATCCTTATTGGCGGCGAGGAGTCCGGCGGCATCGGCTACTCGCGTTACCTGCCGGAGCGCGACGGCGTGCTCAACTGCTTGCTCCTGGCTAACGTGATGGCGGAAGAAGGCAAGCCACTCGGTCAGCTGGTGGCAGACTTGCAGCGCGAATTTGGCTCTCACTACTATGGGCGCCGCGATCTGCACATTGCGGAAGGAATCAAGCAAGGTGCGATTCAGCGCGCCGGTGCCGAGAGCACTCGGAAAATAGGCCGGTACGCTGTGCTCAAGAAAGAAAACCTGGACGGCGTGAAGTTTTTTCTGGACGCGCCGACTAACGGCAACGGCGCGGAAGCCTGGATTCTATTCCGCGCCTCTGGAACGGAACCCTTGCTGCGGCTGTATTGCGAAGCAGCATCGCCAGAACTGGTGGCAGAAATTCTGGCCGGCGCTGAACTGTTCGCTCGCGAGGGCTGATCACCGATCCGTCAACGGCGGCACGTCGCCCGAGAGCACTGCCAGCGGCTTTCCGGCGACATCCTAAGTTCTGCATACTTTAAGTCGGCATTCCTGTCCCGAGAATGCGATACTTTTAAGACACATGAATCTTGTGGCAAGTCCAACCCCGGTTCCGGCGGATTCAGCCGAGGCCCAGCGCTACAACCGCACGCGGCGGTGGCTGGGAATCGCCGACTTCGTCGTTGGCCTCGCATTTCTGATCGTCCTGCTGGTTACGGGCTGGTCGGGAGGGTTGCGCGATTTCGCCTACCGGCTGGGAGAGCAGAACTACACGCTTTCGGTTTTTCTTTATCTCGTGCTGCTACTGATGATCGGCAAAGTGCTGGGCTTTGGACTGGACTATTTTGGGTTTCGCGTGGAGCGCAAGTTCAAATTGTCGAACCAGAAATTAGGTTCGTGGCTATGGGATGAAGTTAAGGGATTCCTGGTTGGAGTAGTCTTGGGTGGGGTCTTGGTCGAGTTGCTGTATTTCACCATCCGGCAATCTCCTGAGCACTGGTGGTTCATCACCTGGGCCCTATTCATGGGCTTGTTCGTGGTGTTGGCCCAACTGGCGCCGGTAGTGCTGTTCCCGATATTTTATAAATTCGAACCGCTCGATAACGAAGACCTGCGTCGCCGCCTGGTAGTCCTGAGTGAGCGAGCCGGCACCCGAGTGCGAGGAATCTACCGCTGGAAACTCTCCGAAAAGAGCAAGAAAGCGAACGCTGCACTTACGGGACTGGGAAACACACGCCGCATCATTCTTGCCGACACGCTGCTCGACAATTACACCCCCGAGGAAATCGAAGCCGTGCTGGCCCACGAACTTGGGCACCACGTGCATCGCCACATTCTGAAGGGAATCTTTGTGCAGGCCGGCATCACACTCTTCGGCTTCTGGGCGGCGAATTGGTCTCTGCATTACGCCGTGGACCAGCACCTGTTCAACTTCGACCGGCTTTCCGATTTCGCCAACCTGCCGTTGCTGGTCCTGGTTTCTACCGTGCTTTCGTTCGTATTGATGCCGGCGCTGAATGCCTACTCGCGCTTCAACGAGCGGCAGGCAGACCAGTACGCATTCGAGTCGGTGGCCAGCATCGTGCCTTTTATTTCGTCGATGAACAAGCTGGCCGAGCAGAATTTAGCCGAACGCACTCCCTCAAGATTAGTGGAGTGGGCTTTCCACTCACATCCCGCGATCGCCCGCCGCGTAGCCGCGGCCGAAACCTGGGGACGAAAACACGATCCCGCGTTTCACGCTTAAGTCTTGGATTTCCGCAGGATATCGATCACGCGTTGCAGATCTTCTTCCGTATCGACCCCCACCGAATCATAAGGAGTTTCGCCGACGAAAATCGGCATGCCGTTTTCGAGGAAGCGCAACTGCTCCAGACGCTCGCTTTTCTCCAGTGACGACTCCGGCAGCGCAACGAACCGGTCCAGGGCAGCTTTGCGATAGGCATACAGACCCAGATGCTTGAAATAGCGGGGCCGCGTGCCGTCGCGGTCGAAGGGAATGGTGGCGCGGGAAAAATAAAGCACGCGGCCATTCACATCGGCCACAACCTTCACCGCATTCGGGTTGGGAATATCCATCTCGGCCGCGGCCGTCATCAGCGTTCCTACCTGCACGTCCGGATCTTTCATCACACCAAGCAGCGTGGCAATGTGCTCGGCCCGGATGAGGGGCTCGTCGCCTTGTACATTGATGTAAATGTCGGCGCTCGTCAGATTCGAAATTTCGTGCACCCGCTCGGTGCCGCTGCGATGGGCAGACGAGGTCATTCGCGCCTGCCATCCATGTTCGCGGCACACGTCGGCAATCTCAGCGGAGTCCGTCGCCACGATCACTTCAGCCAGCAGCGGTGAAGCTCGCACGGCTTCGCAAACCACTCCGATAAGCGGCCGGCCTCCGATCTCACGCAGCATCTTGCGCGGCAAGCGCGTAGAGGCCAGGCGGGCGGGAATGACGGCAATGGCTTTCATGCGTTCTCGTGAGGAAACAATTCCCGGTTTCTAGTTTCCAGCTTCCGGTTTCAAAGCGCGGCTGCCGGTTTCTTTCTTTTGAGCAGCCACTCGCATGAGACGACCCTGTCAGATGCCGGCGTACCAGGCATAGCCTCCTTCTGGAGACGCCGAGCCCAGGCCTTTGCCGAAACCTTTCAGACTGTCGGTGACCGTCAGGTGGGTAATGTATTTCACGCTCTTGTAGCCGAGCTGGCGGGGGACGCGCAGGCGAAGCGGGCCGCCGCTGCCCACAGGGAGTTCATCGCCATTCATCCCATAGACCAGAAAAGTCTGCGGATGCAATGCATCGGCCATATCGATGCTTTCCCACCAATCGGGATCGATCGAGAAGTAGACTACGTATTGGGCTTGCGGGTGGACTTCCACGGCTTGCAGGATTTGGGAGAGAGGCACGCCGTTCCACTCGGCGATATACGACCAGCCCTCTTCACACTGCAGCATCGTGATCTGGCTGTGAGAGGAGTAGCTCTTAAGCTGGGCCAGCGAAAACGAGGCGGGCCGTGCGACCATCCCGTTGACGGAGAGCCGCCAGTCAGCAAATCCTCCGGCCTGAAGGCGCTTAAACGCTTCACTCGGAGGCGGAATTTCGTTCGCGAATGGAGGCTTCGAGATCATGCTTCGAGGAAACTCACGGGCTAACGAGTGCCTGGTGAGCAGCCGCTGCGAAGCGTAGGTCAACGTTTCGCCGAGGCCGTAGATTCCACCGTGATCGGGCGGGATTAGGCCATACCGTTGGGCAATGCGCGCGGCCACGCCCAGGCCCAATGCGCCTCCTGCAACCGCGAGTCCGGTGGTGATCAGTTTGCGGCGTGATAGTTTGCTCATGTGCGCTCCATAGTTGGACGTGCGCGAAATGTGCCACCGCGGCCCGTGATCATCGCCCGCATGCGGCTCCTGAATCCAGCCAGCCAAACCATCCCAACGTGGACCAGCAGAAACAGCACGAGAGCCAATGAGACGAAGAAGTGAAGCGTGCGCGCGGACTGCTGGCCGCCCAACACGTTGACCGCTGCCGGAACCGCAGAAACAAACGCCGGAGACATCGCCAGGCCTGTCCAAATTACCAGTGGGAAAAGAACGAAGATAACGAACAGGTAGCTGAGCCGCTGAAGTAAGTTATACGACCAGGCTTCCGCGTCACTCGGCCGCTCGAAGCGCAAATGGCTGGCGATTGCCGTCGAGAACGACCGCCACGAAAGATCGTCCTTAGCCGGAAGCAAGTTTCTCCGCAAATGCCCATTCAACAGGATGGAGATCGCATACAGTAAGCCAGTCAACACCAGCAACCACGCAGCTTGAAAATGGAGATAACGGCTCCAGCCGTTCTGGTCCGGTAGCACGTACCCGTAGCCGGTCGGCACCAATGCCCGCGATGCCGGAATCGGCAGTTTGAACAACGTAGGAGTCAAGTCGTTGCCAGTTTCACCCCAATAAAAGCGAGGATGAGAGACGACAATTTCAGCTCCGCTGACGAGCAAGGCAAGAAAACAGAGGGTGGTAATCCAGTGAGTGACGCGGACGAGCGCAGAATGCCGCGAAGGGACCGTCGCGCTTGAGACGGAAGCCGGGATGGCCGAGGCAGCACTTGGGATGCAAGCGGAGTCGCCCACGCCGGAATGGTACCATGCGGCCGCACACATTGCGCACGGCCTCGATCAGAACAACCGCAGCTAGACCTGCTGACGGAGGTTGGGACGCAGTGTGAGCGAGCCGTCATCGTTCAGTTTCTGGTGACATGCCCAGCGCACGGGATAGCGCATTCCCTTTACTTCAATCTCAGCTCTGAGTTTCAATCCTTTCCAGTCGGTGACGTTCGGAAGCACGAACTGTGCCTGCCGAATCTTGCCCGGTAGCGGGTAGCCAGCGTCCAGGCAACCGCTCTTGAGCACTTTTCCGTCCGGGCTTTCCACGTTCACTCTCAATACGCCCGGCACACCCGCGATGCCGTCATTGGCGAAGCCCACAATCAGCCCCAGGGAACCGTCGTCCGTATAACTCCAGATGAAAGACGGCCTCACCCGATAACCAATGCGGCGATTGATCCGGTCGAACGCTGCCGGATAGGCCTGGTAGTAGCTCATTAGATTTTTGGCGTTGATCTGGTGAAAATTCCAGAGCGACCAGTAATTCGCGCCGATATCCATCACATGAGCGATCATGTTCTCAGCCGGAGATATCCCTTCCTGCACGGCGTTTGGATCTGGCGGTTTCCCCGGCAGCCCCTGCTCGAGCAATGCTGCGATCCAGGGTGGACGATTGCTGAGCGCTTCAATCTGCTCGTTCTCAATAAAGATGGTATCGCTCCGGATCCAATTGTTGCTGCGGACAGTGCCGTCCAGAATCTCCGAATTGCCAACCCGGCTGAAGTCTGGTTGCGTGTTGGTCAACAGGGGAGTCTTCTTGAAATGTTCGAGCTGCACTTCGAGCATATTCACCCAGGTGCGCTCTGCCGTCAGGTAGTCAGGAAAAGGATTATTGGCGAACGGCCACGTGTGCCCTTCACCCCAGAAGCCGTACATGAAGGTGTCGATAAACTCGACGAGCGGGTTGCCATCGAATTCTGCCGCCAGTTGTCCAACAAGCTCTTTGAATGCCTGCTGAAAAAAAGGATCGTCGTACCGCGGCTGATAACGCGAGTGTGGATTCTCCAAAAATCTCTTGCCTGCAGCGATGCTCTCCCGATCGCTAGGCGCCACGAGATCAACTTTTGGCACTTTTTCCAGGACGAAATCCGGCAACGCCGCTTCGTGCTTATAGTCAGGAGCGCACATCTGTATTCGGAATCCGACGCGCTTGTTGTTCTTCTTCGCCAAATCAAAAACCAGTTTCACGTAGTCCGGCAGTTCGAGGCGTCCGGGCCGCGGCTGTACCTCCCTCCACGTCGGACGGATATAGAGCTGCTGGCCCAGGGGAAAGCGAACCAGGTCTTCAATCGCCTGAGAAACATTGTCTGACTTGATTTCCTCCGTGCCACTGTCTGCCGTGATATAGGTGACCAGCCCCATGCCATAGTTCGGAAAGACGTTCGGCAAGACTTTCGGCACGGCCTCTTCAGAACGGGTCGTGGTCATCACCACGTCGTCCGTCGGAATGACGGCATCCGGTGGGTATTGCGGAAACGGGCCCTGATTGAGGCGATCCGCCACCCGCGGACCGGACCCAAAGTCGTACTTCCCCCAATTGTGGGCGGGAACCTTCGCCTGCGCTTTACCCATTCCAAGTTCTGCAGCCACAGCAACGGCGACGGTGCTCTTTAGAAAATCTCTACGCTGCATCGCAAATCCCCCGGCCCAGAATAATCGCGAAATCGACTATCGAACTGTTACTATTTATATCGTTTTATTTCGTTTGTCCAGCAGAACGCAACAAATATTTTGTTCGGCATTTTCCTAAATGTCAGTCGGATGGAACGGCTCCTAAGGTGTTTAAGACAGACCGTGAGGAATGCAAAGGGCTCTGGCGAAGTTTTGGCGGCAGACTTTCCCCCTCTTGAGGCCCAAAATCATTTGACTTTGCAAACCTTTCCTTGTATTACGAATGCTTGCGTTCGATTCCACCCGATTCCTCTTCATGTGCGTATTCATCATGTGCGTCCTTCGAAAGCTTCGATCCATGATTGCGATCAGGTCTTGGATTGTTCTCGCCGCCGTGTCTACCTCTTGTTCACTCGCAGTAGCTGCGGACGTCCCAGTCGGCAAACCTCAGATTCAAGGCGGCCATCTCCGCATCGAATTTGATAATCGCCTGCGGAGCCGCGTAGTTGCCCGTTTCGACAGGACGGAAACGGTGTTGGGGCCGTTCACAGATTCTGAGACGTTGACATCCGGCGACAAAATCTGGGGCGGATTCGCCCTGACCTCGCAAAAACACGAGCGGACAAAAGACGCTTTCGGGGAGGGTGAGCGGCTCACCGTCGAAGGAAAGGCCGGAACACTGACAAAGAAGGCTTCCGTCACCGTATACGACGACTTTCCCGCGATGGCATTTTTCGATGTCCAGTACACCAACACCGGAACCGCCCCGCTCGCGGTCAAGAGTTGGACGAACAACGCGTACACCATGAATGCTCAACGCGGTGCGGGCTCGCCGGCTTTCTGGTCTTACCAGAGTGGCTCCTACGAGAAACGTCCCAACTGGGTTCTGCCGCTGTACACCAATTTCCGGCAGGAGAATTTTCAAGGCATGAACGCCGACGACTATGGTGGCGGCACGCCGATTATCGATGTCTGGCGACGCGACGTTGGAATGGCGGTGGGACACGTCGAGCCACGGCCGAAGCTGGTTTCCCTCCCGGTATCCATGCCCGATGCAGCACATGCCAGCGTTGCTGTACGCTTCACGAAAGCAATCTCATTAAGCCCGGGTGAAAATTTTCATACATTTCGCACCTTCGTCGCGGTCCACCAGGGAGACTATTTCCGCGCGCTCGTTGACTACCGGCGCTTCATGATGAAGCAAGGGTTCCAGATGGCCACCGCTCCCGATGACGCGTTCGGCGCAATCTGGTGCGCGTGGGGATATGGCCGAAAAGTCCAGCCGCAGCAGGTGTATGACACGCTTCCGACGGCGAAGCGACTGGGATTCAAGTGGGTCACACTCGACGACGGTTGGCAGAACAATGTGGGCGATTGGCAACTCGACCCAAAGAAATTTCCCCACGGCGACGCTGACATGAAGGCCCTGGTGGACCGCATTCACCAGGAGGGATTCAAAGCCCAGCTCTGGTGGTCACCGCTCAGCGCCGTGCCAGACTCGCAACTGCTGCGCGATCATCCCGACTACGAGTTGCTGAACCAAGATGGCTCCACGAGAAAAGTTTCCTGGTGGGATTCCTATTATTTGTGTCCGGCCGACAAACGTGTGGTGGAGTACCACAAGGCGTTGGTGCGAAAAATTCTGGTGGATTGGGGATTTGACGGGCTGAAGCTTGACGGGCAGCACATGAATGGAGTTCCTGCCTGCTACAACCCTGCTCACCATCACGCACAGCCCGAGGCGTCGGTCGAAGCTCTGCCGGACTTCTTCAAAGCAATTTACGATACCGCGCAGTCTGTAAAGCCTGGGACGCTGGTGGAGTTCTGCCCCTGTGGCACGGCGTTCTCTTTTTTCACCATGCCGCACTTCAATATGTCAGTGGCTTCCGACCCGAGAGGTTCCTTTCAAGTTCGGTCCAAGGCAAAAACGTTAAAGGCCTTGATGGGAGATAACGTTCCGTTCTTCGGCGATCACGTCGAGCTGAGCGACGGAGCTAATGACTTTGCGTCAACTCTGGGCGTGGGCGGCGTGGTAGGGACGCAGTTCGTTCTTCCGTCTTTAGTCACCAAGCATGGCAAATCCGATCTGACTCCCGAACGGGAGAAGGAATTCGAAAAGTGGCTTCGCATCTATCGGGAAAAGATGTTGTCAAAAGGACAATATCTCGGGCAGCTCTATGACATCGGCTTCGATTTGCCGGAGACCCATGTCATCCGCAAGGGCCAGACTATGTATTACGCCTTTTTTGCAAAGCAGTGGAAAGGGCCAGTCGAACTGCGCGGCCTCGAAGACCGCAACTACGGTGTCGTGGACTACGTCACAGGAAAAAACCTGGGGATCGTATCCGGTCACAGTGCACATCTTCCCGTGGAGTTCGATGGAAATCTACTCTTAGAAGTTCAGCCGCAATGAATCGTATTTTGGCAAACAGGATGTTTTTTTTGGGAGGATCAGCGTGAAAGTTCTACCCCTCGTGGTGTTGTTTGCGTGCGTCTCAGCGGCTTCGGGCCAGCCCAACTCCTCCTTCTACGTGTCGACGACCGGGGACGATTCGAATCCCGGCACCCAAACGGCGCCTTGGCGCACCGTCCAACATGCCGCGGATACCGTGCGTGCGGGTGGCACCGTCAACGTGCGGGGTGGAATCTACGAAGAGCTCGTGACCATTAAGGCCTCTGGCAACGCGACGGATGGCTTCATCACTTTTCGAAGCTATCCCGGCGAGACGGCCGTCCTCGACGCGGAGCACTTTGCTCCCGATAGCAGGAGCGCCATATTCACCATTCATAACAAGAGTTACGTCAGAATCGAAGGCTTTGAAATCCGAAATTACCACACCGCCGAGCATCGACTCACTCCGTTGGGGATCAGTGTGATGGGATCCGGCTCGCATATAGAACTGCTGAAGAACAACGTCCATCATATTGAGCAGACATTTGACGGCCGCGATGGTCCGGGGCATGGCGCCAATGGGTTTGGCATTGCCGTCTATGGTACCGACGCCAAGACTCCCATCAGTGAACTGGTGATTGATGGAAACGAGGTGCATCACCTCAAAACCGGTTCGAGCGAATCGTTGGTAGTGAATGGAAACGTCACAAACTTCCGCATTACGCACAATGTTGTCCACGACGACAACAACATCGGAATCGACGTCATCGGTTTCGAGCGCACGGCACCCGACCCTGCCGTCGACCAGGCGCGCGACGGAGTAGTAAGCGGAAATTTGGTTTACAACATCACATCGCGCGGCAATCCGGCTTACGGCAATGACGAAAATTCCGATGGCATTTACGTGGACGGTGGCACCAGGATTCTGATCGAGCAGAATGTCATGCACGATGTGGACTTTGGAATCGAACTGGCCAGCGAGCACAAGGACCGCGCCACTAGCTACATCACAGCGCGGAATAACCTCATCTATCACTGTCACACCGCGGGTGTCTCGATCGGAGGTTATGCACCGGAGCGGGGACACACTGATCACAGCGCGGTGGTCAACAACACGCTCTACGAAAACGACACCTCGGAAACAGGATCGGGTGAGTTCCAGATGCAATGGAACATGGCCGACGACATTTTTGCGAACAACATCGTCTACGCCGGGCGTCGCTGTTTGATCGCGGTAAACAAATCGCAGGTCGACAAAAATCAGCCGTCCGTCACCATCGACCACAATCTTTATTACTGTGCTTCGGGATCAAAGGCGAGCACCTGGGAAGAATCTTCCCTCCACGTGACAGGATTCGACAGCTACCAGGCGACCGGGAATGACCGTCATTCCCATTTTCTGGACCCGCATTTCGTTGACGCTGCCGCCAACGACTTTCATCTGCGATCCGATTCTCCCGCGATCGCCGCTGGCACGACTGACGGAATGCCGGTGGGAGAACTGGATCTCGACGGCTCACCGAGAGTCAAATCCGGACACATAGACATCGGCTGCTACCAGAAAAAATAGGAATAGTCCTTGTATAAATCCGACGTGAATCGCCGCGAATTCCTGAAGATCACTGCTGGAGCCGGAGCCGCCTTGGCCATGCCAACGTCCGCACATGCTGCTCTACTTTCCAAAATGATCGGCATCCAGGTCGGAGCAATTTCGTTTGTCGACGAAGGTACCGAAAGAGTGCTTGATGTGCTTCAGGAACGCGCCCGCGTGAATACTCTGTTTCTTGCAGTTTTCACCTACGGTCGAGGTATCGCTGGAAGACAAATTCCGGGCCAGCCACTACCCGACCACGGCAAGCAGGAGTACGACCTCAATTTTCACGGCGGGAATTTCGCTACCCCTCACCCTCAGTACTACAAGAACACGGTTCTCAAAGACACGCGCGCGCCCGATCATGGCGATCTGGATATCCTGGCCGAAGTGCTCCCTGCCGCCAAGAAGCGTGGCATCAAGGTCATCTGCTGGCTTGAAGACGTGTTTCGCACCGATTTGCCGAACATCGAAAAACTTCAGGAGCGAGATTTGTACGGGCGGAATGCCGAAACGCTCTGCGTCAACAATCCTGACTACCGGAATTTCCTGACCGGCCTGGTCGAGGACTATGCCCGTTCCTATGACATCGACGGAATTATGTGGGGCTCCGAGCGTCAGGGTGCGCTTTCGGACAGTTTGGGAGCCACGCATGATACACCGCCGATCGATCCGGGAAATGTGACCTGCTTCTGCGAGTTCTGCCGGAGCAAAGCGAAAGAGCGCGGCATCAATGTGGAGCGCGCCCGCCAGGGATTTCTGGAGCTGGAAAAATTCGTTCGCTCGGCGCGGAGCGGTAAACGCCCCATAGACGGCTATTACGTGCAATTCTGGCGACTGTTGCTGCGCTATCCCGAACTAGCCGCATGGGAAATGCTCTGGACTGACAGCCTTCGCGAGACTTACGCCGCAATCTACAAAACGGTAAAGACAGCGAGGCCGGCGGTGCCGGTGGGTTGGCACATCTGGCACAACAATTCTTTCAATCCCATCTACCGCGCGGAACAGGACCTTCATGAGCTCTCGAATTATTCGGATTTTATAAAAGTCGTCATGTACAACAACTGCGGCGGCGAGCGGATGGCGCTGTATGCAGACAATGTCGGGCAGACACTTTACGGAGATCTCTCGAGACAGAGCATCATCGATTTCAATTACGCAGTGATGGGATTCGGTCAGCCCAGCAAAGAAGGCAGCTACGATCAGATTCCTCACACCGGGCTTTCGGCTGATTACGTCTACCGCGAGACGAAGCGCGCGTTGGAGGGTGTTGCTGGCACGAAGACTTTAATCTGGCCGGGCATCGACATCGACATTCCGACCGAGCCCGAAAACAGCAAGTGCACGCCGCAAAGCGTGAAAGAAGCAGTTCTGGCGGCTTTCCGTGCCGGCGCGCCAGGAGTGATTCTGTCTCGCAAGTATTCCGAGATGCGGCTCGCCCACCTCAGTGGTGCTGGAGACGCGACCCGCGAGTTGAAACTATCCCGTTGAGAACCACTCTAGAGCGGCCTGTTGTGGATTTCCGGGCTCGGGCCTCACGCGAAGAATGCGAAAAGCCGGAGCCCGAACTATTCTAAGCTGCCGCTTGTTTGCTTCGCTGGATGAACGCAAGCAGGTCGGCATTGATCTGGTCTGCGTTGGTTGTAGGCATCCCGTGCGGAAAGCCCGGATAAACCTTCAACGTGGCATTCTTAACTATCTTTGCGGACATCAGACCCGACGCGGCAATCGGAACTATCTGGTCGTCGTCGCCATGCATGACGAGCGTGGGCACGTCGAACTTCTTCAGGTCCTCGGTGAAATCCGTCTCCGAGAACGCCTTGATGCAGTCGTAGCCCGCCTTCACTCCGCCCATCATCCCCTGGAGCCACCACTTGTCCCGGATGCCCTCGGAAATCTTCGCGCCGGGCCGGTTGTATCCGTAGAACGGGAGAGTTATGTCCCGGTAAAACTGGGGACGATTCTCCACGTAGGCGGCCCGCAGACCGTCGAAGACCGAGATAGGCGCGCCCAGGGGATTCTTCTCCGTTTTCACCATCAAAGGTGGGACCGAGCTGATCAGCACGGCCATGGCGACGCGCTTTGAGCCGTGCCGGCCAATGTAACGGGCAACTTCTCCGCCACCTGTCGAGTGCCCAACGTGGATCGCGTTTTTCAGGTCCAGCTTTTCTGTGAGGGCCGCGAGATCGTCGGCGTAGGTGTCCATCTCGTTGGCGTCCCAGGTCTGCGTGGAGCGGCCGTGCCCCCGCCGGTCATGCGCGATGACGCGATAGCCGCGCTCGCCGAAGAACAACATCTGTCCGTCCCAGTCATCCGCGGTGAGCGGCCACCCGTGGCTGAACACGATGGGCTGGCCTTTTCCCCAGTCTTTGTAATAAATCTGCGTGCCGTCTTTGGTTGTGATGGTCGACATAGAATGCTCTCCTTGGTGCTATTAGATTACGCGTTATTCGATTACCCGCAAATGGTGAAGATTCCCCGAAGATTATTTTCCTCCGATTTGCCAGAAATAATCCGGCCAGACTAGGATATTTCCTCTCGGTACCACCACTGCAAAGGTCGAGGCTAGGAGGCTCCCTTGAGAATCCACGAACGCCGCTGCGTTTTTCTGCTCTCCGGAGTCTTGATTTGTGGAGCAGCTATATCTCTTGCGCAAACCGCGACCGCGCCAGCTTCGGGCAATCCCGGGCAAGCGATTCCCGGCACGGGTGGAGTGAGCCCATTCGCCGGCAGCGTGCCGGCCAAGCTTGTTCCAGGTGTCATGCCGCTCTCGCTACAGGACGCTATCAACCGCGGATTCAAGCAAAATCTCGGACTGCTGCTTTCGCACGCGGATATCGGGGCGGCCCGTGGACAACGCTGGGAGCAGTTGAGCGCTCTCTTACCACACGTGACCGCTGCGCCTTTCGCGGACGCTTCCAAGATTGATCTCCCCGAGCTTGGTCTTACGAATTTTGCTGGCATTGCGCTCCCACGATCCATTGGCCCTTTTTCTTACTTTGACGCGCGGGCCGCGGTGACTCAGACTCTATTCGATTGGAAGTCGATCAACGCCACTCGCGCGGCTAGTCAGAGCCTGAAATCCGCCGCTTATAGTTTCAAGGACGCGCGGGATCTCGTCGTGCTCGCCGTGGGCTATGTTTATTTGCAGGCCATCGCCGACGAGGCCCGCATTGAAACGGCAGAAGCGCAGGTGAAGACCGCGCAAGCGCTCTATGATCAGGCAGCGGACCAGATTAATGCTGGCACTTCGCCGGACATCGACGGCCTGCGGACGAAGGTCGAACTCCAGAATCGGCAGCAACAGTTGATCCAGGCGAAGAACAACTTCGCCATTCAGAAACTGACTGTGGCGCGCGTTATCGGCTTGGCTCCCGGCCAGGAATTTGAATTCACCGACAAGGCGCCCTACCAGGCGATGGAAGCCACCACCGTGGATGAGGTTCTGGCCCGAGCGTACGCGTCGCGCTCTGATTACCAGGCGGCGATGACCGACGTGCGCGCAGCGGAATTCGCCAGAAAGGCCGCCGTGTCCGGATATCTCCCCTCGCTTTCCTTTAACGCAGATTATGGGTTGGCCGGGTCGCATCCCTCCACGGCAACTTCAGTGGCTGACGTGCGCGGAACTCTGTCGATTCCGATCTTTCAGGGAGGTAGCGTTCACGCGGATGTCTTGATGGCCGATGCCAGACTGGAGCAGAGCCGTGAGCGCCTGGAGAATCTGCGCGCCCAAATCGATTCCGACGTGCGCGCGGCGCTGTTGAATCTGCAGTCTTCGGCGGATCAGGTGAATGTGACGCGCAGCAACATTGACCTGGCGGAAGAGACGCTGGTTCAATCGCGCGATCGTTTCAGCGCGGGAGTTACCGATACCGTGGAGGTGGTGCAATCGGAAGAGGCCGTCGCGAGCGCGCATGAACAGTACATATCAAGTCTCTACAACTATAATTACGCGAAAATATCGCTGGTCCGTGCTCTGGGCATCGCTGAGCAGGGTGTGAAGGAATTTTTTAAAGGAAAGTGAACATGGCGGAAGAAAACCTACCCAGTTCGGTACATGAGTCAGGACAGGAATCTCCGGTAGATCCAGCTCCGGGCGATCCTTCGCCCTTGGCGGACAGAGGCCGGACCCCGAGGGTGCGGCGCGCTTCCGAGCGGCGCAGGAACATATTGATTGTGGCCGTTGTGTTGGTCGTGGTGATCGGCGGCCTGTTCTTGTGGCGTTACTTGAGCAGCTACGAATCCACCGACGACGCCCAGGTGGATGTTCACCTCTATCCCGTGAGCGCCCGCGTTTCCGGCTACGTGGTGCGGGTCAATGTAGACGACAACCAATGGGTGGAGAAAGGCACGGTGCTGGTCGAGATCGACCCGAAAGACTACGAAGTTTCGGTCGCTCAGGCGCAAGCGAATCTCGCCAATGCCGAGGCAACCGCGCAGTCCCTGAACATCACGATCCCGATCACTTCGGTGAACACGTCAAGCCAACTGAAGTTCGCCGCGTCGGGCATCGAAGACGCCAACGCCGGCGTCATTGCCGCCGAGAGACAGCTGAGCGCCGCTCATTCCCAGGTGGAGGCGGCGGAGGCCAACGATGTGAAAGCGCAAGACGATCTGCACCGCTACAAGTTGCTGGTCGACAAGCGCGAGGTATCACAGCAAATCTACGATCAGGCGTTGGCCGCGGCTAAATCCAGCACCGCCAGTGTAGAAGCCGGCCGCGCCACGGAGTCCGCCGCGCGGCAATTCGTCCAACAGGCCCAGAGCCGTTTGGCGCAAGCCAACGCCAACCACCAATCTGCGGAGACTGGGCCACAGCAAGTGTCGTCATCCCAGGCTCGGGCCCGGGCCGCGATCGCCGATGTTGAGCAAAAGCGCGCTCTGCTGGAGCAAGCTCAACTGAATCTCGGATACACGAAAATTGTCGCCCCAGTCAGCGGTGAAGTGAATAAGACGGTGGTGGTTGGAATGAACGTCTCGGACGGGCAACAACTCCTCACCGTGGTGCCGCTGGATGAAGTGTGGGTTACCGCCAATTTCAAAGAGACGCAGCTCCGGCACATGCGCGTTGGACAAAGAGCGGAAATCCACGTCGATTCGAGCGGGCGCACGTTTAAAGGCCATGTGGACAGCATTGCGGGAGCAACCGGCCCGCTGTTCAGTTTACTTCCGCCGGAGAATGCCACCGGAAACTACGTGAAAATTGTACAGAGGATTCCGGTAAAGATCGTTCTCGAACCCGGGGAGAACCGCAATCGTCTGCTTCGACCGGGCATGAACGTGGTGCCGGACGTTTCCCTCAAATGAGTGCCGCTGCTGTCACACTCGACCAGTCCGTTTGGCGCCCCAAGTACAATCCCTGGCTGATTGCCGTTGTCGTGGCGCTGGCAGCCTTCATGGAGGTGCTCGACACCAGCATCGCCAACGTGGCCCTGCCATATATGGCCGGGAATCTGGGCGCAAGCAACGACCAAAGTACGTGGGTGTTGACTTCGTATCTGGTCTCGAATGCCATCATCCTGCCGATCAGTGGCTGGCTCGCAGGCGCGTTGGGGCGGAAGCGTTTTTTCATGTCGTGCCTGGCTATATTTACCGTGAGTTCTTTGCTTTGTGGCATCGCGCCGAGTCTTGGGTTTCTTCTTCTCTTCCGGGTGCTCCAAGGCGCGGGCGGCGGCGGGCTGCAGCCGATGGCGCAGGCTATTTTGGCGGATACGTTTCCACCGCAGCAGCGAGGTCTGGCATTTGCCCTGTATGGAATTACGGCCATCATGGCCCCCACGATCGGACCCACGCTGGGCGGCTGGATCACCTTCAACTATTCGTGGCGATGGATTTTCTTCATCAATCTTCCAGTCGGCTTGATTACCTGGTTTCTGGTGCGGCGTTTTGTCGAAGACCCTCCCTACCTAGCCAAGATCAAGGCGGCGGGCGTGAAGTTGGACTACATCGGCATCGCGTTGCTCGCACTTGGGATCGGGGCGTTGCAGGTGCTGCTCGATAAGGGCCAGGAAGATGACTGGTTCGGGTCGCATTTCATCACGACCTTAGTGGTCATTGCGACCGTGTGCCTGATCTCGCTGGTTATCTGGGAGTGGTATCAAAAGGCTCCCATCATCGACGTGCGCATGTTTAAGAGCTTTAACTTCGCGAGTTCGAGCCTGATGATGTTCACGCTGGGAATTTTGTTGTTCAGCAGCCTGGTTTTGATGCCGCAATTTCTCCAGACGCTCCTGGGATACACCTCGCAACTGGCGGGGCTGGCACTTTCCGCTGGAGGCCTTGTTTTACTGATTGAGATGCCCATCATGGGTCAACTGACCACGAAGATCCAGGCTCGCTACCTGATTGCCTTCGGCTGGCTCGCCCTGTCCGTCGCCATGTTTTATTCCACGAAGCGGATTGACTTGCAGATCAGCTTCAGCGCCGCCACCTGGTTGCGCATTGCCCAGGTGATTGGTTTGGGATTCCTCTTCGTCCCGATTACGCTGGTGGCGTACGTCGGAATTGCGCCGGAGAAGAACAACTCGGTCGCCGGAATCGTGAATTTCATGCGGAATATGGGAAGCAGCGTGGGTACGTCCTTAGTCACGACGTTGATTGCTCGACGCTCGCAATTCCATCAGGGAAGGCTGGTGGAGACTGTCAGGGTCGATAACCCCAATTTTGTCAATGCGGCGAACGGTCTGGCTCGGCAGTTGGCCACCTCCGGTGTCGGTAAGCACGAGGCGCAGATAACCGCCTACGCCAGGATTTATCAATCTCTGCAAGCACAGGCTGCAAGCCTGGCATACATTGATACTTTTATGGTTCTTTGCGTGGGAGCGGCGATCATGTTCTGTCTGTCGTTTGCTCTGAAGAAGAATGATCCTGGCGGTGGTGGAGTAAGAATAGCGGAGTGAGAGCGCTAAACCTTGGGCCCGGGGAGATTGCGACGCAGATGATAAAAATAATAACCATCGAACGCGAGTACGGAAGCGGCGGCGGTGAAATCGCTCAACTGGTTGCCAAAAAACTTGGCTGGAAGCTTTGGGATCAGTTGCTGACGGAGGAGATCGCCCGGCTCGCCGACTGCCCCAAGTCGGTCGTAGAGGGTCGAGAGGAACGACCGGATCCTCTGTACTACCGGCTCTTCAAATCGTTCCTGCGTGGAAGTTACGAAGGAAGCATCAATGCGCACAAGCTGAAACTGGTGGACAGCGAATGTATCTTGAAGTTTACGGAACAGGTCGTGCAGCATGCGGCGAAAAGCGGCAACTCTGTCATCGTCGGGAGAGGCTCGCAGCAGTTTCTCAGGAACCGCCAGGACACGTTGCGCGTGTTTCTTTATGCTCCCAGAGAAGATAAAGTACGCCGCCTGTTAGCTCGCGGCAAGAGCGAGAACGAAGCCGAACAGCTCGTGGATACCGTCGATCGGGAACGCGTCGATTTCATCCAGAGGTATTTCCACGTCGAATGGCCCGACCGCCCGATCTACCACACCATGATCAATACTGCGATCGGCGATGAGGCGGTCGTTCGCATGATTCTGGATCTTATGAAAACCCTCGAGGCAAAAGTCCCCACCGGCGCGCTCGCACAATAGACCCGTACTCCGGTAAAGAATCTTCACCAATTGTGCGCAGGTTTTTTCTGCGCAACGCCCCTGATGCTCGATACAATCCGTGGATCATGGTTGACTCAACCCGACTTTTCGTTTTTCTCGGCGCCGCCATCCTGCTCGCGATCGCTCCTGGCCCCGGCATGCTCTACGTGCTCGCCAGGACTCTGGCCGGTGGACGCCGCGAAGGTCTGCTCTCCGCGCTGGGCACATTCTTTGGCGGCATGGTGCACGTATTCGCGGCCGCCGCTGGTGTGTCGATCATTCTGGCGAAATCTGCGGTTGCTTTTGCGACGGTGAAGTACTTGGGCGCGGGCTATCTCTGCTTTCTCGGGGTCCGCATGATTCTCGATGCACGGAAGAAGGACGAAGGCCTTCCTCTCGCCGGTCTGCCGCGGGAAAGAAATCCGTTCTGGCAGGGCATCATGACCGAACTGTTGAATCCAAAAACGGCCCTGTTTTTTCTTTCGTTCATCCCCCAATTTGTGAATCGGACGGGCGGTCGCGTCTTCCTGCAGTTTGTTCTGTTGGGAACGCTCTCGGTGATGCTCAATACCTCGGCCGACATCGTCGTGACTCTGCTTGCCGGGCCACTCGGCCAGCGCATCCGCAGGTCGGAGCCATTCCGCCGCCGTCAGCGTACCCTGACCGGCGCGATCATGATCGGACTGGGTAGTTATCTGGCGTTCGGCGAATCGAAATAGTCTGCCTGAAACTTCCACTCTCTGACTTCGTGCGAAACGACAGGACGGATGAGTGGGCGTATAGTTCCTTCGGAGTCCTTGAATCCCGGTGAGGTCTTGACGGTGAAGCGCGTTTCGCAAAGCGAGCGGCAGGTCATGCCGCGACATTCCCGCTTTTCTTTGCTCCTCCTGTTGTCTTTCATGTGGTCGTGTTTCATGCTCAGCCCCGTTGCGGGGTTCGGCCAGATGCTCAGTTATTCCAGCTACCTGAACGCCGGCTACGGGAACCCGGCTCTGACTGGACCAATCGCGGTGAACGCCACTGGTGAGACTTGCGTTTTTGGGCCAACAGCTCTTAGCGAACTCCGGAACGACGGTTCCGTGATCTATTCGGTTTCGAATCTCTATTCTGGCAATTTTTTGGGGCTTGTCGCAATCGATACCCAGGGCAATTGCTACGTAGTAAGCACGGGAACTATCACTCCCACTGCTGGCGCATTCCAGACTGCCCCGAAGGCGGTCGGTATTTCCTCCCAGTTCGTAGTGAAAGTGAACGGATCCGGCAGTGTAGTCTACGCCACCTACCTTGGCGGAAGCGGGACGGACTCGCCGGGCGGGATTGCGGTGGACGGCAGCGGCAATGTTTACGTCACCGGCCAGACAAGGTCGAACGACTATCCAACTCTAAATGCATTCCAGCCCACGATTGCAACTGCCCCGGACGCGTACATTACGGCCCTCAATGCGACCGGCACAGCCTTGCTCTACTCCACATATTGGGGCGGAAACAGCGCCGACGGAGGGGTTTCGATCGCGGTCGACGCTGCTAGTAATGCCTACATCGCCGGTCAGACCGCTTCCTCCAACTTTCCCACAGTCGCGCCATTTCAAGCCAGTCCTGCGGGACAAGGCAGTGCGTTTGCGATCAAGTTGGATGCGACAGGAACTCCTGTCTACTCAACGTACCTCGGAGGGAGTGGAGGTTCGACGGGCGTAGCGATAACTGCGGATGCAAATGGGTCTGCATATGTCGCAGGCAACGCTGGGGCGGGTTTTCCAGTGGCGCATCCAATCCAGAGCAGCGCTCTGGGGGTCTCGGCGTTTATAAGCAAATTCAGTGCCGATGGATCTGCTCTGGTGTATTCGACCTACCTGGGAGAATTCACGAACGCGATAGGAGTTCAGGTGGATTCTGCTGCGCAAGCGTATCTGGCAGGGGATGCCGAAGTTAACGGGGTGACCCAAATCCCGCTTGTGTCGCCCATTCAAAACGATTCCGTTGGCGGAGCTTTCGCGGACACCTTTGTCAGTGCGATCAGCGCCTCTGGCATGTCGGTAGTGTTTTCGAGCTGGCTTGGGGGTCACATGGACACTCCGAGCGGCCTTGGAATTGATTCAGCAGGAAGCATTTATCTGTCACTCGGTGCGATCGGCCCGGTCCCTATCGTGAATGCGGCGAACGGAGTGTACCTTCCCCTCGTGACCGATTTTGGTACCGTCTACACGCCGGAACAGTTTTTGGTTTCGAAGATCGTTCTGTCTGCTGGACCCTCGCTAAGTTACCCGACGACCGTCGACTTGAGGGACGTTCCCATTCCAGTAGGCAGTTCCATCAATGACGTCACCGTGCTCCTGGCCGATACCAGCGCGTCAATCGATGTTGCCATCAGCAATATTGCGATCAATGGCGACTTCTCTCAAACTAACAACTGCCCGCAAACCCCGCAAACCTTACTCGCCGCGACGAGTTGCCAATTTCAGGTTATCTTTACCCCCACCGCGGCGGGACAGCGGACAGGAAATATAACTATCGCGGATAATGCACCGGGAAGTCCGCATGTGATTGCGCTGATTGGAACCGGCACAGTCCCACTGGCCGGCCTTGCTCCGACTTCGTTGACATTTGCATCGCAAGTTGTCGGGACTTCCAGCGCAGCTCAAAACGTGACGCTGACGAACACGGGATCTGCAATTCTTAATATTTCCGGTATCTCCGTCGTGGGCGACTTTTCCGAATCCAACAACTGTATGTTGCAGGTAGACGCGACGGGGAGTTGTCAGATCGCAGTTGTTTTCACTCCCTCGGCCACGGGGACTCGAACTGGCACGCTAACGATCGTGGACAACGCATCCGGGAGTCCACAAACTGTGAACCTGACTGGAACCGGAGCGGGCCCAGGCCTGGGGCTGGGCCTGCCGACGGGAGGCTCCGGTTCGGCCACGGTGGCGGCTGGGGCGACGGCAGCCTACACGCTTTCTGTGGGTGGTGCGGGATTGGCTGGAACTGCCTCGTTGACTTGCACCGGCGCTCCAACGGGGGCGGATTGCTCCGTGCCTGCGACTGTCAATATCAGTTCGACCAGCGCCTCGAGCTTCAATGTAAGCGTAACCACTACATCGCGAACTATGGCGGCACTGCATTCTCCAGCGTTGCGTCACTTAGGCTCGTTTTGGGCCACGGCCCTCGTGGGCTGCATGTTTTTCTCTTTATCGGGAAGGAACAGACGAACATCGGGAAGGAACAGACGACGCGCACGGCGATATTTGCTTTTTCTTCCGCTGATGCTGGCCCTGCTGCTCTGCGGTTGCAGCGGTGGTAGTAACGGAGGACAGACGAATCCAAATGGCACACCCGCGGGAACCTACAACCTGAGTGTTACTGCGACCATGGGCTCCTCGGCGCAAACTACCGTCCTCACCCTTGTCGTGCAGTAAGGAAGTAGTTCACTGCGAGGCGTGGACCATATTCGCATGCTCACGATGATTGTCGTTAACAGCCATTACCCCCGGCTTGCGACTTTCCGAGCGACTTCTGTAACGTCTGCATTCCGGCCATTAAGCCTCGTGACGTGATCTGCTTTCTCTAAATGCCGAGTGTGGTGGTTATCTTCTTTGTGTCGCGCAAGAGCCTGAGCAACCGCGAAGTTGCCTCCTGTCTCCTCAATGATGGCGGTGATTTCTCCACGGCGACCCATACGAACCGGACCCGCACAGTCTCCCCATCACGCATTTCGCTCTGGTAATATTGCAAGTACCATTAGCGTGCTGAAGGTAGACGTGGCCTCTGCCGTGTTCGCTCCTGTGGCGTCTCGCCTTTTCGCGCTGCTGAGGTCGCTTCATGCGTAGGCATAGCACAATAGCCGACCATAGCTGGCAGCACCAGCGTGTGATGCCAGTCGAGTTAACTGTAAGTTATTTATTGTGTGTCGTTTGCAACAATGTGGCGGCGTAGCTCAGGTGGCTAGAGCGACGGTCTCATAATCGACTGGATTTCCTACGGGGTGTTGTGTTTTCAACGGGTTGACTTCCTTCAAAACCCCGCAAAAGGCGGCATTTGGGCGTGTTCGGGACGGACAATGCAACGAATATGCAACGCTGCTTTTCGCGCTCGCCTCGCTGCTTCTTTGCCCTGCGTGGCTGTGGACTCAGTATCTCGCACAACGACTTGAGCGACGGAAACAAGGACCGTCACTCTTCGTCAGTTCTTCGCTGTTCCTGCCCTTGAGCAGTCGCCTCATTTGGTCGAAGCCACAGTCAGCGTCGGAAGTTTCTGCAAATCGTCGAGAAATTGTTTGTGCTGCTTCAGGTGGGGACGCAGTTCGGAGAATACGTACTCAAAGACGTGTCGACACTGGTCGAACAGCGCGACGCATTCGTTCTCCGAGAGATTATGTAACCCGTCGCTCGTGTGCTTGTAGAGGTGCACAAACGGGTTGGGATAGTGTTGTGGAGTGAGAACTTCAGGGAAAAGCCTCTCTGCAAGAGCTACCTTATCCTCGAATCGTGTTGAGGCGAGTTCCTGTTTCGACAATTGCGGGAGACCCTTCGCTTTCGCCTCATCATTCAGAACCTCAAGCATCTGGCTCATGTGGTTCTCAATGACCCGTCTCATGTAGGCCATCGCCCCGATTCCATTACCAAAATTTCGTAGCCGTAACGCCGTCTTGTAGTGCTTGAGGTCATCACTCGTCTTGAGTGCCTTCTCAAGCGGCTTGCTCAGTCTCTCTTCCAGGGCAGGCCATTGCCCGTATTTTCTGAAGACGAAGAATTTCTCGCCCTCAACAGTCATCTCAAACCAATAGTACACAAACCAGACATGCTGGTCCTTGCAGTTTGCACATCGATATGTCCGCTGCTGATACTGAATGCGGTCGTGAGGCGTCTGGCCGCGAACCACCTGATGCTTCCAGCGTGTATCCCTTTCACACTGCGGACAGAACCGCTTGATGTCTTCAGGCAAATATGGCGAGTTTGAACCGATATAACGTAGCTCGTTGTAGAGCGGCCACGATTCCAGTATTTCTGTGACCTTTGCCCTCAATCGCTGGTCGTCCAATTCCTCAATTTGTTGGGGCATAATGTTCATTTTACAGTATGCCGATTTCGCCCGTCGTACAATTAGAACGCTTGGCGGAGGAAGATAATATGTCACAACCTGTGGGGCTCGACTGCCCGCACTGTCGGAAGAGTATCGTCGCTTCCTTTGATGTGTCCAAGGACACTGAAATCAAGTGCCCACACTGTGGGAGCGTCATCGTGGCACCCAGCAGTGGGGGCCAACCTTTTGTTAAGAAGTGAAGTGTGGGTAGAAGGGACGAATGATATGACAGACTTGAATGAACTCGACGAGTTTAAAGATACTGCGGTCGAAATCGCCCACGAGTTCGCAGTCGATTTGAATTGTCTCGTCGTGACAAACCACCGTTTCACGATTGAGGGAATCACGCGGGCGGAAGATGAAGAGATAAGGAGCTGGCAGGACGCTCTTGCTCTGGAAGACGCGCAAGTCGCATCGTCGGTCATCGGCTATGCACAAAACGGATTTGATGATTTGAGGAAGGCGGCAAACCATCTGGCTCTGGTCGGCATAGTGACACGGCTGCAACACTGGATTGAACGATTTGTGAAAAGGCAAGGGCTGACGCCTGAGAAGAATAGACGACTCGACGGGTCTCTGGAATCACTTCTCATCCGTCAACTCAGAATCTTAAATAAGACGCTGGGCTGCGGTCCAGTGCCTCTCTCAGACTTTGAAAACCTAATTGATGTCAGAGACTCCATTATTCACGCTGATGCCCGAGCCAATTGGAAGAATGACCGAGGCAGTGATAGGAAGGTTGCTGACGAATACTGCAATGCTTGCGGCGATGTCGAGTTGTCCGAAAAGCAAGTGAAGGACGCAGTCGAGAAAGCGATTCGGCAGATTGTGTGGTACGACGAGAAGCTACAGGCGACGCCCCTTTCGCAAGGTTAGACGACTGTCAGGTCTTTAAGATTTCTTCCCTATCCTGATTCTTTTTGCAGTCCGCCGAACGAAGCCGACGAATTCAAGCGATGCGTTTGTCGACAGGAGTGCTCAGACTCTTCTGGACGTAGTCACCGACCTTCCCCGTGTAATCTTCTTGAATGAGGTAAAGCTCCTCCCTGTAGCTCAACCGTTTCGTCGTGCCTTTCAAGCTCCGCCTCATAGATAGATAATCTTCATCCGTCATTACTGCTCCTCCTTACTTTGGCGAAAGGTGCCAGCCAAGCATTTGTCTACCATGTCCCGTCGCACGAGTTTTCCTACATGATGGTTCTGTGCCAGAAAAGGCACAGCGTTCTCAAATTCTCGCTTTATCGATGGGCGACGGAATACTTCTCTCTGGCGTTCATAAGACTTATTCACATAGTCCTTAATTTGTTCCGACGTGTAGCCTGCTTTGGTCAATTCGGTGGTAGCGAACATAAGGTCACTCTGCATCCCTTCCGAATCTTGCCCGAGTATCTCTTTTTCAGCAGCGGCACCACTTACTGTGAAGTCGATAAACGCAGCCAAGTGCTCGGGGTTCAGGGTCCCATCTGGCAAGAACATCGAGGATGGAAGAAGAGTCATGCCGTGAACCACCCCATCACCCCTCGGGTTTGGGTGAGTGCCAAGAATCATTCCTTCATGACCGATTCCTGACTCTCTCAGTGCAATGATATGTCCCAACTCGTGAACAGTGTGACCGACCTTGACATCATCAGGAGC
>Ga0302326_10003619_pt1 | contig 36236 bp, 34 predicted proteins | sample Palsa_T0_3_FD_202264 | JGI IMG/M metagenome (GOLD analysis project Ga0302326, IMG submission 202264) | Peat permafrost microbial communities from Stordalen Mire near Abisko, Sweden - Palsa_T0_3 | ecosystem: Environmental > Terrestrial > Soil > Palsa > Peat permafrost | place: Sweden: Abisko... | reverse complement strand
CAGCGCCCTCATGACCCGCGTGCTCCCCCGGCTCATGGAGCGCCGCCCCGCGGGCTGCGTGGAAGAGGCCCTCCCCGGCCTGGCTGAGGGTGGGAATGCCCGGGAGTGGATGGTGGAGATGGCTCGACCCAGCGGCGCCGACCGCTTTGCCTGGGACGCCGGCACCTGCCGATGAGCACCATCCGGCTGCGTCCCGGCGTGCACTATGCACCGCTGGAGGGCGGGGTGTACTTCTCCAGCGCCCGGGCCACGTTCGTGATGAAGGGCCCCGCCGTCTTGTTCCGGGTGGTCGACACCTGCGTGCCCCTGATGGAGGACGGCACCGACATCGACCAACTGGTGACCGCCATCGGTTCGCCCTCTGCCCGGCCGCTCATCAGCCACCTGGTCGACACCCTCGATTCCCGCGGCCTGGTGCTGCATCTCGACCAGCTGCTCGTCGGTGAGCCCAGCGCCGAGGAGCGGCAGCGCTTCCCCGAGACGTTGGCCTACCTGGAGAGCTATAGCGACGACCCGTATTCCGACTACCGGCGCATCCGAAGGTCTCGGGTCCTGCTGTGCGGCCCGGCCGAGGCACTGGGGCCGGCGGCCAGAGGCCTGGTGCGCGCCGGGATCGGACACCTCGTGCTGGCCACCCAGCAACCACACCGCCTGGCCCCGATGGCCGCCCGCTATCCCCAAATCGCGCTGCTGCTGCACCTGGGCGAAGGGATCCCCACGCTGTTGGCGGGCCGCCTGCCTCAGGTGGCGGTGCTCTTCACCGAGGACGCCTTCCCCACCGAGGCCATCGGTCAACTGCCCCCGTCGTGCGCCACCATCCCGGTGCGCCTGGGCAAGGAACTGGCCATCGTGGGCCCGACGCTGCGATGCCAGGAGGACGCGACGGGGGCCGAGCGGCTGTGGTTCCGAGCCGCCCGGTGGAGCCGGCTGGACGGCGACGACCTGCTGGTGCGCCCGAGCGGCGATCTATTGGCCGGGGCGTTGGCCGGCCAGGCCGCCCTCGACGCCCTGATCGGGCTCAACACCGGTCGGGTCCACCTGGTGCACGGGCCGGACCTGAGCAGCGACTCCATCACCCCGGCCCTGGCCGACGGCGAGCAGTACGACGAACCGGTGGAGCTGGGCGGGCGCCCGAGCGACGAGGGTGCCGTCGCCCCGTCGGGCTGGCTGGAACCGGCCTCGGCTCGCTGGGCCGGCCTGTTCCGCCTGAGCGTGCCCGGCGACCTGCCCCAGATGCCGTTGGCCCTGACCCTGGCCGATGGCCGAACCCGTTGCTTCGACGGCCGGGTGGTCGGGTTCGGGCCGGACCAGGAGACCTCGACCACCGAGGCGAGCCTGGAAGCGCTGCGCCAACACAGTGTCGAGCTGGCCCGGTTATGCCCGGAGACGGGCCAGGTGGCCCCGGTGCCCGAAGGCTCGACCGACGCCGCTGCGGCAGCTGGCCTGGACCAGGCCCGGGCCCTGTTGGATGGGGCGCTACGCCTCCTGGCCGGCTGGGTCGGCGACGCCCATCCCATCGAGTGGCTGGGCATTGACGACATAGAGGTCCGCCGGCTGTGGCGGACCCTGGAGGACCACGAGCTGACCCCGGTCTGGCTGCGAAGTTCCCAGGTCCCCGGGTTCGGCTGGAGCCTGGTCACGGTGCACGACCGGCGCAGCGGGGCGCGCCTGTCGAGCGGGTGGGGCCCGACCACCACGGTGGGCGCCGTTGCCGCCCTGTCCGCCGCCCTCGCCTGCGCCCAGGTCCGGCGCACCGTCGATCCCGGTTACGCGCCACCGAGCACGGGGCCGGGGTACCTGGGCCACCTGCACGACGGCTACCAAGCCGAGCTGACGACCGAGGTCGTTGCGTGGCTGAGGGGCGTCGGGCGCCGCCTGCACGGACGACGCCTCCATCACGACCCGGTCGCCGGGTCACTGGGCGCGTGGTGCGGAACGGTGTGGCTCGGTGATTGACGTGTCCGTGGCCTCCGTGGCCACCTTGGGAGTCACTGCACCCGTGACGCGAAACGGCGGGCTTGGGATTGACGGGTCCGTGGCCACCATGGGAATCGACGTGCCGGACGGGGTTCGGCGATGGCTGGACGGGGGAATGGTCACCACCAATGTCGGCTTCGACCTGGACTTCGAGGCCCGGCAGCTGCACGAGGCGACGCGGCGGGGCTGCCAACTCCTTTCCATCCGGGTGGTGGCCGACGAGGCCCTCATCGGCCCCCGCTGGATCCCCGGCCAGCGCAGCGCGTGCGCCGGATGCGCCGAGGCCCGGCTTCGCCAGTCGGTCGACCACCCGTTGCGCCGCCGAGGCGACCTCAATGCCAGCCCCCGCTCCGGTTGGCCGGCCGCCCTTGAGGTGCTGGTGGATGTGGCACTGAACCACCTGGCGGTCCACCCCCTTGAGCCGGGCGAGATGCTCTCGGTCGGGCTGGCCCGCACCAGTCGCCACCGCGTGCTGCGGTCCATGGCGTGCCCCATCTGCGGCCCCCGCTCGGGCGCCACGCCCATCAGCCGGGGCTGCGTCCCGACCGATCGGCCCGAGGCCCTTGCCTTCCAGCCCCGGGCCAGCGGTGACCGGGTGCCCCTGCGGGGCGTCAGGAGCCCGGCCATCGAAGAAGCCGAGTTGCCCCGTTTGGTCGACTACCGATTCGGACCGGTGGTGCAGGTGCGGCGGGACAACCGGGCGCCCTTCGCCATGTCGGGTGCCCTGGTCCCCGGCTCGCGAGCCATGGGGTACGGCCGGGGCGGCGACTTCGCCCGGGCCGGCGCGGTGGCCATCCTCGAGGCATACGAACGGCTAGGGGCATTTCCCCATCAGGGCCAGGTGATCCAGGACCTGTCGTACAACGAGGTTCGCGACCTGGCAGTGGACCCCGACACGCTGGGCCGCTACAGCCGGGCCCAACTCGACCATCCCAATGGCCAGGTCATGGCGTACCGGCCCGACGTGGCCATGGACTGGGCGTTCGGTCATCGGCTGGACGACGGGGAGGCGTGGCTGTTGCCGGCCGACGTGGCGTTCTACGGCTATGAATACCAGCGCCGCCTGGACGAGCCGAGCGCCGTGGTTGACGGTGGGCGGGCCGAGGGGCGCCGTCGCCATTTCTTCGCCGAGTCGTCCAGTGGGTGCGCCCTGGGCAGCAGCCTGGAAGAGGCGGCGCTGCATGCGCTGGTCGAGTTGATCGAGCGCGATGCGTTCCTCCTGGCGTGGTGCCGGCGGGCGCCCCTGCCCGCCATCGACCAGGGCAGCATCGACGACCCGACCAGCACGATGATGTTGGACGCCATCGACGGCCATGGCTTCGATGTCCACGTGCTGAGCACCACCTACGACTTGGGCGTGCCCTCGGTGTGGGCGCTGGCGGTCAACCGGGACCCAAGCGCCGTGCCCGCCACCTTCTCCGCCGCCGGCTCCAGCCCGGTGCCCGCCGACGCGCTGCGCGCCGCGCTGTGGGAGCTGGCCCAGTTGGTGGCCCACCCGGTGGACTGGGACGTCGACGCCGTCCACCGCCTGGTCGACGACCCCTCCCTGGTCGACACCATCGAGGACCACGTGCACCTGTATGCCATGCCCGCGATGCGCGACCGGGTGTGCCAGGTGCTGGGAGGTCCTGTTGTTGCCATGGCGTCGGCCTTTCCTGGCTGGCCGGAACAGCTGTGCCAGGCGGCCCAAGGTGACGTGCGGGGGGCGCTCGACTACCTGCTGAGCCAGTGCCGGGCGGCCGGCCTGGAAACCGCGTTGGTGGTCGACCAGTCGACCCAGGAGCACCGCGACCTCGGGCTGGCCGTGGCCCGGGTGGTCGTGCCGGGGATGCTCCCCATGTGCTTCGGCTCGCCCCAGCAGCGCCTGGGTGGCCTGCCCCGGCGGGAACTCGCTCTGGCCGCCACGGCCTGGGCAGATGTTGACCTGATGCTCGACCCCCACCCGTTCCCATGACCGAGTCCGCCACCCCCGGCGCGGACGACGTCCTGCGCTACGCCTACCGCCAAGGTGCGGGGCGCGACTTCGTCGCGCCGCTCGGTCCACCGCAGCGGCCGCTGACCACGACGTTTGGGACGCTCCCGGCCCATGTCGCCACCGACCCCCTGTGCCCGTTGGTGTGGGGCACGGTCGATCTGCTGGACGACGCGCCCTACCCCCATCTCTGCGCCGAGTCCGACCTCTCGCCCACGGAGCGCCTGCAGCACGCCCTGGTCATGGCGTTCGGCCTGCAACGCCGCGAGCCGTCCAACATGTTCAACGACCACCGCGGCTGCGCCTCGGTCCGCAGCCGTTTCCCGGTGCACACCTACGTCCAGGCGGCGGAGCACGCCTGGCTGCTCGACGTGTATCGCCATGGGCTGCTCCCTATCGACGGCGCCCCGCCCGAACTGCCGGCCGGCCAACCGCTGCAGGTCGTGCTGGCCGGGCGCTACACCCACCTCCCCAGCCTGTATGGGCGCCTGCGCGGTCCCCTGGTCGAGCTGGAACTGGGCATCAGCCTTCGCAACCTGTGGGTGGCGCTGGAGGTGCTCGGGGTGTCGGCCGAACTGCGATTGCCCGGCACCGCAGTGGGGCCGGCAATGGCCCGCTTGGGCCTGGATCCGCCCGACGAGTGGTCGGTGCCCCTGACCGTGGCAATCGGAGGCCCGCTTTCGCCCTCCGGTCCGGCCGTCCGCCCGCAGCGCAGCCCGAGCGAGCCCGACGACGACCCCACCTTGGCCGAGGTGGTGGCGGTCAACCGCACGTCACTGGAAACCGCCCAAGCCCACCCAGCGGCGTGGCGCGACGGTGTCGCCCAAGCGGTACCGGCCGGCCTGTCCGACAGCCCACGCGCCTGGAGCCAGGTCCTGTGGCACCGATCGGCCGGCCACATGCCCCGCCAGATGGCCGGGTTCTCCGGGCGGCGCCGGCCGTTGGCCGAATCGGTCCTCAACGACGCCGTCGCCTGGGTCAACGAAGCGCCCCCCACCCCGTTGCTGCAAGCAGTAGCCGGGCACATCAAGGTCTCGGCCTGCCTGCAGGACGTGGCCGGCTACGCCACCGGCTGGTACCGCCTCGACCCCTCAACGTCGGGGCGGGGCATGGAACCGGTGCACCTCGACGCCAACCTCCCGGCCCGGCTCGAGGCGTGCTACGGCCACGGCCTGGGCGCCAACGTGGGTAGCGCGGTGCGCCACGCCAGCATGATCTGGATGCTGTCAGCCGACGTGACGTCGCTGATCGGCGAGCTGGGGGCAGGCGGATGGACCCTGGCCCAGTATGTCGTGGGGTGGATGGCGCACGGCTTGTGCCTGTCGGCCGCGGCCCATGGGCTGTACGCCCGGCCCAGCCGAGCGTTCGACGAAATCCTCCTCCACCCCGTGGTGGGCATGGCACCGGGCGAAATGGTGCTGCTCAGCGTGGTGAGCGGGACGGGCCGCTACATCGAACCAGTTCTCGATCTCCGCACCTGAAACGACAGGAAAGAGAAAACATGACCTCGGAATCCCCCAGTTGGCGCGCTTGGCACCTGCACCTGGCGAACCTGGGCGTCCCCGCCACCGACCAGGTCGTCCATCGCGTTGTCGGCCCGGCGATCGAGGCCCTGCGCCCGCCTCATTGGTTCTTCATGCGCTACTGGCAGTGCGGCCCCCATGTTCGACTACGGGTGGCCGACCTCGACGATGACGCGGCGGTACGCCTCGAGCAATTGCTGCACGACCGCTTGGACGAGGTATTGGCGTCCACTCCCCAGCCGCTCTCGGCGGAGGATTACCTCATGCGGGCGGCGCCCCTGGCCGCGGCCGGCGAGGGCGGTCGATCCCTGGACCCGGGAACACTGTTCCCGCCCGGGGTGTACCGCCAGGCCTACCAACCCGAGGTCGACCGCTACGGCGGCGCCGACCTGCTGCCGATTTCGGAGTCCCTGTTCCAGGGGGCAAGCGAGCTGGCCCTGGCATTCATCCGCCGTGAGCCACCCGAGCCCGCCCGCTCGGGCCTGGGGCTGCGGGCCACCTGGGCCGCCCTGGCTGCGGTGGGCGACGACGAGCAACGGCGCCGGTTCTGCCTGAACGCGGGGGCTGGCTGGCAGGCGTGGGCGCAACGGGGTTGGACAGACCACGGGGGGAAAAGCCCCGCCCCCCGGCCACTAGTGCTTCCCGAGGGAGATGTCCCGGCGCCGGTGCGGCGATGGGCCTCGCGACTGGGCGCGGCCATGAATGTCTGGCGTGAGGCCACGGGCGAAGAAAACGCCGAGCGAATACTCCACTCCCACATTCACATGCTGCACAACCGGCTCGGCCTGAGCGTAAGCCAGGAACAGAGCAATTATGTGACCCTCGGGACGGCAGGCGCACGGTGACCGCCCTCATTCCCAGCTTCGACGTCGATCGGCCGGATCGACCAAATGTCCCGGTTCTTCCCCTTTGGTCGACTTTTCCAACGCACCGACCGGGTTTTTCCCCCCCTAGCCCGCCCAAGCCGTCAACGAAGGTTCGTCCACTGACCTACATTTTGTTTGGGTCATTGGGTGTCAGTGGAAAAGGTGGTGAAGGGGCAGTGACAGGAACCGTCGAGGTCCCTGAGCGGCGAGCCCGCCTGAAGATGGTCGGATGGAGCTCGACATGGCTGTTCGTATTGGGCGCGCCCGTGAGCGAGATTTGGCGGGGCCTCGACCACCCCGCCGCGATCGCGGCAGCCATGCTGGTCGCCTTCGTCGCCCTGTACCTGGCCCTGTGGTGGTTGGCCAGCGATCGCAATCATGCCCAGGGCCTAAAGTTGACGCTGCTGGTACCACTCACCGGGTTGGCCCTGGCGGGCAGCCTGTCGTACCACCGGAGCTGGCCGTTCCTGTTCTTTTTCGTGTCGGCCGCCGTGGCGTGCTCCGTGCCTCGCAAGTGGGCGATGTTCGGGATCGCCGCCGTCACCGCCCTCGACGCCTTGGTCATGACCTCCATGCCCCGCGCCCCAGTCCTGCGCCAGATCTTCGGCGTGCTGATCGCCGGGCTGGTGGTGTTGTTCATCATCCGGATGCTGGAATTGATCCGGGAGTTGAATGCCGCGCGTGAGGAGTTGGCGCGGCTGGCCGTGGCCGACGAGCGGGTGCGCTTTGCGCGCGACCTGCATGACCTGCTCGGCCACACCCTGTCGCTCATCGTGGTCAAGAGCGAGGCGGTGCGCCGCTTGGTCAAGGTGGATGCCGAGGCGGCCGAGCGCGAGTCGAGCGACATCGAGATCGTGAGCCGCCAGGCGCTGGCCGAGGTACGTGAGGCCGTGACCAACTATCGAGAGCGCAGCCTGGACGTGGAGTTGGAGGGGGCCCGCGTGGCCCTGTCGGCCGCGGGCATCGAGGCCACCATCCACCAGATGGCGGAGCGGCTGCCCGACACGGTGGAGAGCGTGCTCGGCTGGACGGTGCGCGAAGGCGTGACCAACGTGGTGCGCCACAGCAACGGGCGGCACTGTGCCATCGAGTTGCGCCGGGCCGACGGCATGGCGGTGCTCGAGATCTCCGACGACGGCAACCCCGGTCTCGATCCGGGCGCGGGGCGCGACAGCGGGGCCCCCACCAGCCGCCCGGTGAGCGCCGCGTTCAGTGGCGGCGGCGCCTTGAGCAGGGCGGGCTCGGGCCTGCGGGGCCTGGCCGAGCGGTTGGCCGCGGCCCATGGCCGGTTGGAGGCGGGACGGCGCCCCGACGGTGGATTCCGACTGGCCGTCACCGTCCCCCTCGAGCCTGACCGGGCGGAAACTGTGTGATTCGCGTTCTCCTGGCGGAGGACCAGGGGATGATGCGCGGGGCGCTGGCACTGCTCCTGTCCATGGAGCCGGACATCGAAATCGTGGCGCAGGTGGGATCGGGCGACGACGTTGTTCCCGCCGCCTGCGCCGAGAAGGCCGATGTGGCGCTACTCGACATCGAGATGCCGGGTATGAACGGCTTGGCCGCGGCTCGGGTGATGCGCGACGTGTGCCCCGATTGTCGGGTGGTGATCGTGACCACGTTCGGTCGACCCGGTTACCTGCGAGAGGCGATGGATGCCGGCGTCTCCGGGTTCGTGGTGAAGGACGGACCGGTCGACCAGCTGGCCGGGATCATCCGGCGGGTCCTGGCCGGTGACCGGGTCATCGATCCCACCTTGGCGATAGCGGCGCTGACCAGCGGACCGAACCCGCTGACTGACCGGGAGCGCAATGTGCTGGGGGCGGCGGTCGACGGCTCGCCCATCGGCGAGATCGCCAGCCGCCTCAACCTGTCCAAGAGCACCGTTCGCAACTATCTCTCGGCCGCCATCCAGAAGATGGGCAGCCGAAATCGCATCGAAGCAGCCCAACTAGCCCGCGATCGAGGCTGGCTCTAGCGCAGGCTCGGGCCACCGGGCCGAGCGCTAGGCGAGCCGGCGGACCGAGCCGCTGACGATGACGCCGGCCCAGAAGATGGCGGCCAACGCCACCACGGCAGCGGCCAGGGCGTCGGCAAGGCCGCCCATGCTGCTCGGTGCCAGGGCGTAACAGAACGTCGTGACCACCATCGCGCCCACCGACGTCACCGCCACGCCCGCCACCCCGCGGCGAGCCACCGCCCGGGGGGACGCCCGCACGAACAGCAGGAAGGCGACCAGTTTGAGGACCAGCAGGCCGGCGAGCACCGCCAGCGCGCCGCCCCGGCGGAAGGAGCCGTACAACAGCAGGTAGCTCAGGGTCCCGAACGGCGGGCTCAGGTACAGCGCGGCCAGGTAGCGCAGGCGCCCTATCGCGGCCACGACCACCGCGATGCCCCCCAGCAGGATGGCCAAGTTGGCCAGGAACGATCCAAGTCCAACCCCACGAGTCATGTTGCGCCGGGCCAACAGCTGGGGCAGCGTCACGGCCAGGGCGCTGACCAACACGATGGCGTCGAGCAGCGCCTGGGCAGGCAGGGCCAGCGGCGTCGACTGGTGCTGGCGGCCCGCCACCTGCGACAACTCGGTGGGATCCACCTGGGCGCCGTGGATCATGCCCGCTACCCCGCTGATGGCGAGCACAGTGCGCTCGTTGTGAGCGGTGCGGGGCGCCTTGAGCGCCGGGCCGGCCACCAGTTCCAGCACCACCACCGCCACCAGCAGCCCGAGCGGCAAGAGGAGGCGGGTGCGAGTGGCCGAGGTGACCGGGGCGCTCACTTTGACACCGTGAGCCGGCAGTCGCCCGGGCCCTGGCAGCCGAACAGGGTCACGGTCGTCCCGTCGTGCACCGTGGCGAAGCGCAACTCAAGCGGGTGGCGTGGGTCCGGTCCCGCCTGGCTGGTGTCGACCGTCTGGGTCAGATCGTCTGTTTGGCTGAACGTGACCATCATCCCGGGGCTGGTAGGGACCCGACGAAAGACGACGACGTGGACGCCTTTGGGGACGATGAAGGTGCATCCCCCACCCGGGCTCAGCACCAAGTTGGCGCCCTGGAGGCAGGTGGGACCGCCCCGTTCGATCTCGCGCACCGTCAACTCTCGGGGGGGAAAGACGTCCTCGACCAGCCGGAACAGGGAATGGGCGGGCGACCCGACGGCGTTGGCGGGCGGAGCGATGACCTGGCCTACGAGCAGCGCCAGGACGAACAGAACGACCATCACCAGCAGCGCCACCGCCACCCGTCGAGTGGTCGCAGCCGGGGCGTCGGGCACGTCAGGCAACGTACTGGCGGCGAGGCCGCTCTCGACCGCGCCTTTGGTTGCCAAACCTGTTGGAACCTCAACCACCAACCAGCGGTCCAAGAAGGTAATGGCTCATTTCAGTTGGTTGCGCATCCTTCCAGCCGCGCTGCTGGTGGCGCTGACAGTGGCCTGTTCGTCCAACGCCAAGACGGCGGGGTCGCCCACGACGACGACGTCCACCACCTCGTCAAGCGCCACCACGTCGACTACGGCCCCGGCCACCGGGGCCGCCACCACCTCGACCACGGTGGCGGCCGGAGGACCGCTGCCCGCCGGCTTCGGAGTCGAGGACCTCACCTGGGTCAGTGACACCGACGGCTGGGCGCTGGGCAACGCGCCGTGCGCCCACGCACCGTGCACGTCTATGGCCCATACCGTCAACGGCGGCCAGACGTGGGCCGGGCTCCCCGCCCCCGTCGCCTATAGCGGGACAAGCTTCGCCTTGGGCAACTGCTCAGCCACGGTTGCCTGCGTCGACGGCGTGCGATTCGCCAACACCACCGTCGGCTACGTCTTTGGCCAATCGTCCCTGTGGCTGACCACCAACGGCGGGCACACGTGGACCGAACGGTCGAGGGACACGACCAACGCCTTGGAAGTCGACGGGAGCCTGGTGGTGCGCGTCACCAACCCCAACAACGCCACCCCGCCGGGCATCTCGTACCAGGTCCAGACCACAACGGTGGGATCGACCTCGTGGCATACCGTGCTCGGCTCGACGGTCGAGGGCGACGGAGTGCTGCTCGCGGTGCAGGGTCCCGATCTGTACCTGGCCGTGGTGGAGAACCCGGCGGGCGGGGCGCAGGACGAACACCCGACCCTGTACCGCTCCACCAACAGTGGCGCCACCTGGTCAACCCTGGCCGACCCCTGCGGGAACGCGCCGAGCGGCAACGAGGCCGACACCAGCGCCCTCGCCGCCGCCCCGGGCGGCTATCTGGTGGTGGCGTGTACGGCCCGCCAGGCCGGAGAGACGGGCTACGTGGTGGTATCGGCCGACGCCGGCGCTTCCTTCGGGCCACAACGAGCCAACCTGCTGGGCACACAGCAGTCGACTGCGACCAAGGTCGCAGCGGCGACTGGACAACGACTCGTCGTCCTGGTGGGAAGCGCCATCTCGGTGTCGAACGACGCTGGCGTCAACTGGACGGTTACCTACACCGAAGCCAACCCTCCGGCGGTATCGCCAGACTTGTTCCTGGGCTTCGAGGACGCCTTGACCGGTCGGGCCGTTCTCAGCCCGGGCACGATCCTGACGACCACCGATGGGGGTGGGCACTGGACGCCGTACACGTTCCCAACCTGAGAGGCGTCCCGTCGGTGTGACACGCTACGGGCATGGCTGATCGCATTGCCCTGGTCACAGGGGCGACGGGGTTCATCGGGACCCGCTTGGTCCCCGCGCTACTCGAACGAGGGTGGACGGTACGGGCATGCGGGCGCCGTCCTCGCCCCGACAGCCTTCCGGCCAAGGTCAGCTACCACGTGGTCGACCTGGCGGGCGACGATGATCTTGCACCGTTGTTCCGCGAGGTGACCCACCTCCTCCACCTGGCCGGCGCGTCGAGCTCACTTGCCTCGGAAGACGAGATGCACCGGGCCAACGTGGTGGCGACCGAGCGGCTGGTCGACGCCGCGACGCAGGCGGCGGACCTGGAGCGACTGCTGTACATGAGCTCCACGTCGGTCTACGGCGAGGAAGTCCAACTCCCGAGCCCGATCATCGAGGAAGAGGACGAGCCCCAGCCCAGCCGGGCCTACGGCAAGGCCAAGTGGGCGGCCGAACAGGTGGTGTGGGCGGCCCGCGCCGACGGGATGCCGGTGATCGTGGTCCGCCCCGTCTCCGTGTACGGCCCGGGCAACGTCAAGTTGTTGGCCAGCGCGGTGCTCGACGCGGCCATCGAACGTTTCGCGGCCGAACGGGCGGCCTCGATGGCGGTGGGCCGCGCCGAGGCGGGCAACGAGGTACTGGTCGTCCCGGCCGAGCCGGTTGAACAGCGCTTGGTGCACATCGACGATGTGGTCCGGGCCACCATGCACCTTGCGATCCACCCGTGGAGCACGGGACAGGCCTTCAACCTGGTCTTTCCCAGTTATCCCAGCAGCCACCAGGTAGCGGAAGTGATCGCAGGCGAGCTGGGGATGAAGGTGGAACTGAGCGACGACCCGAACTGCGGGCTGCGCTACGACGCCCGGGTGGCGGCTCGCGACCAGATGCTGGAGGCGGGGATGGCGCCCGACATCTTGTTGACCGAGGATCGGTTCCGGTTCATGCGCAAGGCAAACATCAACAACCGCCTCAGCATCGACGCCCTTTTGTCAACCGGGTTTCAGTTCGCCGACGCCGACCTGGAGACAGGCATCCGGGCCACCATTGCTTGGTACCTGGAGCAGCGCTGGATCATCTGAGCGCTCAGCGGTGGTACTCGGGGTAGGGCGTGGGGGCGGCACCCTCCAACTGGTTGGTGAACTCCTCCAGCATCCAGCGCCGAAAACGAGTCAGTTCGGGCGGGGTGGCCAGGGTCAGGAGATGCTGGCCGGCTCGGCAGTAGGCGTCGGCCTCATCCAACGCGATCTGCAGGCGCACCACGGCCGAGGCCGCCTCACGGGGCACCCGATAGACGAGGTCGATCTCCTCCACCCCGGCCTCGGCGGCACACGAAAGCCGGTTTTCCTGATCGGTGTTCAGCCCACCGTAATTCTGGGTCAGTTCCTTCACCAACTCGACCAGGCGCACCGGAACGTCCAGCGACTCGTCCGGCCGATCCCGCAACTGGGCGGCCATGAGGGTGAACTCCCGCAACAGCTCGTCGATGTGCTCCTGGGTGCGCGACCAAATCGCCACCGGAATGCCGAAGATGGGGACATCGATGACCTCGGCGCCCGCAGGGCTCGGGGCGCCGGTGGCTGCGGGCGACGGATCGTCGCTCATGCGGCGAGAAGGACCGTCGTCGTCTCGCCCTCGCCGCCCGGGCGTCCCGACGGTGTGGGGCCGCTGTCACTATCGCCCACCCGCCGGAGATCGACCGGCGTGTCGACCACCTGGCGGCGGGCCGGGTCGGCTCCAACCTCGGCCCACACCGTCTTGGTGCCGTCAGGATTGGCATCGACACCCCATCGCAGCGCCAAGGCGCTGACCATGGCCAGGCCCCGCCCGGTGGTCGCTTCGTCGCTGTAGTGGCGGACCATCGGTTGTTGGGGTGAGCCGTCGGTGACGGACAGGCGAAGGCAGTCGGGCTTGAGCTCGATCCGCACCCCGATCTGGGTCCGGGCATGGAGTGCGGCGTTGGCCACCAGTTCGCTGAGCAATAAGACGGCGTCCTCGCCATAGCGGGGCGTCTTCCACGAACTGAGCGTCGTGACCAGGAAACGCCGCGCCGCGCCCGCGCTGCGGGCGTCGGCCCCCAACGAAATCTCGGCCGTTGGCACGGGGGTTAGTGTATTGCCGTCCCTCTGGCGCGTCGGCACTACGTGGCACCGGGCCGTCGTTGGCGGCGCAGCCGCTCGACCGCTTCCGCCACGTCGTCGGGGCTGGCGGGCCGGAAGGCTTGCTCGGTGACGAGGTAGCACCGCTCGCCTCGGGTCATGGCCCAGCGGTTGATGGTTCGCGACCAGCCGCGGAGCTGCCGGGCGACGTCATCGGGCATGGGCGTAGGTCCCGCCTCCCGACCCGTCCTGTCGTCTGGCTCATTGATACCTTCCCTCACCCGGCCCCAACTCCTTGATCTCGGTCCGCCCGCCCCGGGCGACTCCGGCCAATCCCGCCGAAGGGATCAGACCACTCAGATGAATGTCGGGCTTGCAGGGTCCTAGGTGTGGGCAACTTCCGGATTTTCTTCGGCGTTCCTGGATGAAGGATTGGCATACCTGCCTCCATGCAGGATCGAGTGTCGGCCGTGGCGGCGCCTCATATACCCAGCGCCTGGCACGGCCAAACACCCGCGCCAGGCATCCGTCAGGTCGCCCAAGATCGGTCGGCGCGTGGCCTTGTCGTTGCCCCAAATGAGGTATTTGGGTACCGACCCGTGCCATGATCTGCCACCACAGAATCGTCACATCACCCAATACGACGATTCACGGAGGCACTGGGGTCATGGGATTGCGCACGAGATGCTGGCGGTTGGCGGCCGCCGCGATGGCCGCAACTGTCGTCGCCGCCGTGGTGCCCATCGCCTCGGCCGGCGCCACCACCCCCAGCCCCTCGGTGTCGACCAGCGGCGGTACCGCGGTGTCCAACCAGACCGCGGTCGGCTTGTCGTTCCCCGACCTGCTGGAGACCAACCTGCTGTCCGACACGTCCCAGGCAACGACGCTGTCGGTAGCCGGGGTGCTGGGCAAGGTCACGCCGATCCAGTTGAGCTCCAACGGCGCCAGCAACCTCAACCCCCTCGTCAATCCGATGGTGGCGCAACTTCCGGGCGGCTCGGCCGGGGCGACCGAGCAGCTGAACCTGGGCGCCACCCTCGATCAGTCAGGACTCCTGGTCGGTGGTGCCCTCCCGCTCAACCTGCTGGCCAATCTCGGTCCGGCCAAGGCTTCGCTGGCGGCAACGGCCAACATGGCGGGCAACCTCGACCTGGCGGGCGGATTGGTATCGCTCGACGCCCTCTCGTCGACCCTGGCCGAGTCGGCCACGTCGCTCAGCACCACGGTGCAACGGACCCTCCACATTGGCCGGGTCACACTGGTCAACCTGGGCGACGTCCTGAGCATGGTCTCCGGGGGCGTCGGGCTCGACATCTCGGTCCCCCAACTCAGCGCCCTGATGACCAGCTTGGGTTTGACCGTGCCGTCCGCGGCCGGCGTCTCTGCTGATCTGAGCGCACTGGTCAACGACCTGCTCGGCACCATCAACAGCCTGCTCAACCCGGTCGCCATCCCGTCGCTCAGCCAATCGGTGCAGGTGATGCTGTCCCACCTGGCCAGCGGGACCTTGCCATCGGTGGCGACCACCGCTTTGCTGCCCGACGTGCCCGACCTGCTGGCGCAGGCGAAGGCGTCGCTGGCCAACCTGCTCGATGCAGTATTCGCGACGCTGGGCACCACACCGCTGATCACGGTCAACAACACCGACCTGTCGGTCACCACTACCGCCGCCGCCACTACGTCGGCATCGGTCGCCTCGGCCGTGTGCAGCGTCGGCTCGATCCAGGTGGGAGCGTCGGCCCCCATCACGCTGGCGGCCAACCATCAGAGCATGGCCAGCCTGAGCAACCAGGTGGCGGCGCAGCTCAGCGGCCTGCCACTGGGCCTGGGCAAGCTGGTGCAGCTCACCGTGTGCGGCCACCCGATCTCTGGTCCCAACGTGGCGCTCACCCCGCTGCCCACGATCAATGGTGCAAGCGGTTCGGTCAGCGCCTCGGCGTCGGTCGACGCCCTTGAGGCCACCGTGCATCCGGCCGCCCTGGCCGGCGTGATCACCGATGGCGCCGACTCCTTGAGCGGGATACTGGGAGGCGCCCAGCTACCAGCGCTTGCGCTGCCCCACCTGGCTGCCATCAACGCCCAGCTCCCCAACCTCGAACTGGCCATGAAGAACCTGGGCGTCAGCAAGACGACGAGCGGCCTGGTCTCGCAGGGGGCGACGATCAGCGTCGGCTCGGTCAGCGCCAGTACGCTCCAGCAGGGCTCGGCCGCCTTGGGCTCGGCCAGCGTGCAGTCCGGCCAGCTACCCGCCGCATCCGCCGCTTCGGCAACGCCCACGGGCGACCTCGCCACCACCGGCAACAATGCCGGACCGACTGAGGCGGCGGCCGCCGCTCTGGTTCTCCTGGCGCTTGCCGCTCTCACCGTGCGCCGCCGCCTCAGGTCCAAAGCCTGACGACCCGATAGGTCGTCAGGCCGCAGCACGGCGAGAGGAGGAGGGTCGACCGGGATGCGACGAGGGACACGTTGCGCAGCGTCGGTCACCGCCGTCCTGCTGTGCGCCGCGCTGCTGACCCAGATCGCCCCCACCCCCGCCCGCGCCGCCACCCCCTCGGGCCGCTTGTCCCCCACGGCCATGGCCGAATGGCTCACCACCGGCGATCAGGCATCGCTGTTGGCCCCGCAACCGGCGTTGCCCTTCGGAGCCCGACTCAGCACGGGCGCCCAAACCATCGCGGTCAACGACACCACCCGCTACCAGACCCTGACCGGCTTCGGCGCCGCCCTCACCGATTCCTCGGCCTGGCTGCTGTCCCAACTCCCGCCCCCCACCCTTCAGGCGACCCTGGCCTCGCTGTTCGGACCGGGCGGCCTGTCGATCGTCCGGGTGCCGTTGGGCGCCTCGGACTTTGTCGTCGGGGCGCCCTATACCTACGACGATGTGGCGGCCGGCGCCATCGACCCTGGCCTGGCCGACTTCTCGATCGGACGCGATGCGACGTACCTCATCCCACTCCTGCACGCCATCCGGGAAATCAATCCCGCGGTGCAGATCGTGGCCGAGCCGTGGAGTGCACCGGCCTGGATGAAGACCGGCGACTCGCTATTCGGGGGCAGCCTGAACCCGACCTGGGCTGCCACCTACGCCCAGTACCTGGTGCGCACACTCGACGCCTACGCCGCCGCGGGCGTGGCCATCAACACCTTGGTGGTGCAAGACGAGCCCGAGTTCTCCCCCGGTGACTACCCCGGCATGACCCTCACCGAGGCCCAGGAAGCCAGCTTCATCAGCCAGGACCTGGGACCGGCGATGCGCTCGGCCGGCCAGGACAGCGCACTGCTGGGGTACGACGACAACTGGAACGACACCACGTATCCGACCTCGTTGTTGGCCAACCGCAGCGCCGCGTCCTACCTGGCCGGGGTCGGATTCCATTGCTACGACGGGGCGGTGACGGCGCAAACCACGGTGCACAACCGTGACCCCAAGGCAGCAATCTGGCTGACCGAATGCGCGGGCGGCTCGTGGTCGGCCGGATTCGCGTCCGACCTGGTGTGGGAGACCAGGAACCTGTTCGTGGGTGGGACGCGCAACTGGGCCACCGCCGTGTTGTGGTGGAACCTGGCCCTCGACCCGTCGGGCGGCCCCCACACCGGAGGCTGCACCGACTGCCGGGGCGTGCTAACCGTCGATCCGACCACCGGGACGGTCACGCCGAACGTCGAGTATTGGGCCCTCGCTCAGGCGTCAGTGGCCACCGAGCCCGGGGCGGTCCGGGTGGCGTCGACCACGCTCGGCAACGGCAACCTGGAGACCACGGCGTTTCGCAACCCGAACGGCACCGACTCCCTGCTGGTGGTCAACTCGGGGACGACGCCGAGGACGTTGCAGGTTCGCGATGGCTCGTTGTCGGCCCCCACCACCCTGGCCGGCGGGGCGGTGGCCACGTTCAGCTGGTAGGCAGCGCCAGGCGCGAGCAGCGAGGCGACGCACCTGGCACCATGGAAACGTGACCACGCCGGGCGAGTTGCGCGATTCGAGGGCCGCTTCGGTCCATTACTCCGCCTTCCCATCCATCGGCGAGTACGCCTTCTTGTCCGATTGCGAGACCCAGGCCCTGGTGGCGCCCAGCGGCAACGTGGAATGGATGTGCCTACCCCGCGTCGACTCCCCCAGCGTGTTCGGCGCCCTGCTCGACCGCGACGCCGGCTTCTTCCGCATCGGTCCCGCCGATCGTATGGTGCCCGCGGCCCGGCGCTACCTGCCCGGGACCATGATCCTGGAGACCAGCTGGAGCACGCCCACCGGCTGGATCGTGGTGCGCGACCTGCTGCTGATCGGCCCGTGGCACCACTGCGGCGACGACATCTCGCACACCCACCGCCGGGCGCCTACCGACTACGACGCGTCCCACGTACTGCTGCGCACCGTGCGCTGCGTCAACGGCGAGGTCCAGGTGGTGCTGGAATGCGAGCCCCGGTTCGACTACGGACACCATTCCGCCCAGTGGGCCTACACCGAGCGGGGCTACCACCAGGGCGTGGCGACCAGCACAGGCCGCGAAGACACGCAAGGCAATCTCACTCTCACCCTGACCACCGACATGCGCATGGGTTTCGAGGGTGGGCGGGCCATCGCCCGCACCCTGCTGAAGGAGGGTGACGCCCGCTACTGCGCCCTGAGCTGGACCGAGCATGACCCGCCATTCAGCTACGACGAGGCCGACAGCCGACTGACCTGGACGGCGCATCACTGGCAACACTGGTTGGCGCGAGGCAATTTCCCCGATCATCCGTGGCGGCGCTATCTGGAACGAAGCGCCCTCACCCTCAAGGGGCTGACGTTCGGCCCCACCGGGGCGCTGCTGGCCGCCACCACCACCTCTCTCCCCGAGACGATCGGGGGCGAACGCAACTGGGACTACCGCTACAGCTGGATCCGGGACTCGACCTTCGCCCTGTGGGGGCTGTACTCGCTCGGGTTCGACTGGGAGGCCAACGACTTCTTCTGGTTCATCGCCGATGTGGCCGAGCGCCACCCCGACCTTCAGGTCATGTACGGCGTGGGCGGCGAGCTGGAACTGGACGAGCGCACCCTGGACCACCTGACCGGCTACCGGGGATCGCGGCCGGTCCGGGTGGGCAACGCCGCCTACCGCCAGCGCCAGCACGACGTGTGGGGCGCCGTCATCTATTCGGTATACATCCACACCAAGAGCCGCGATCACCTGGACGAGCGCATCTGGCCCATTCTCAAGCACCAGGTGGAGTGCGCCCTGGCCTCCTGGCGGGAGCCCGACCAGGGCATCTGGGAGGTGCGGGGCGAGCCCAAGCACTTCACCTCTTCCAAGCTGATGTGCTGGGTGGCGGCCGAGCGTGGCGCCCGTCTGGCCCGCATGCGCGACGAGCTGGAACTGGCTGAACGTTGGGAAATGGCGGCCCAGGAGATGCACGCCGATATTTGCCAGCACGCCCTGGACGAGCGGGGAGTCTTCACCCAGCACTACGACACCGATGCCCTGGATGCCTCCGTGCTGCTCATGCCCCTATTCGGCTTCCTGCCCCCCGACGACCAGCGCATGCGGGCCAGCGTGCTGGCCATCGCGGACGAGCTGACCGACGACGGCCTGGCCCTGCGTTACCGGGTGAAGGAGACCGACGACGGTCTGAGCGGCGAGGAGGGCACCTTCACCATTTGCTCGTTCTGGCTCGTGTCGGCGTTGGCACTGGTGGGCGAGACGGAACGGGCCCACGCCTTGTGCGAGAAGCTCCTCTCGCTGGCCAGCCCGCTCGACCTGTACGCCGAGGAGCTGGATCCCCGCAGCGGGCGCCATTTGGGCAACTTTCCCCAGGCCTTCACCCACTTGGCGCTCATCAACGCCGTGATCCACGTCATCCGGTGCGAGGCGGGCGAGCCACCCCAAATCGCCTAAAAAGAGGGGAAAACCCGGTGTTACCAAGGGGCCGCCTAACCGAGGGATTCACGCCGCCGATAAATCGATGATTCAAGCGGGGAAAAGCGGGGTAAGGATCACGGGGGTCGTTGGCGCCACCAACGGGCCTTATGAACCGTCGGAAGTTCGATTGCGAAGCCGAGGCAATCGCGCATGGAGCGCCGTCCAGCCGGACGAGCGGCTCCGAAGAGACAACCAACTTACCCGGTCAACATGGAAAAAAGGATCAAACTGCCCGAAACTGTCTCGCATCGATCGTTTCCATGACGGAGAACTCGCCGAACATCGACGAATGGGCCGTCGTAATCGAGTATCAGATTCCCGCGGGCGCGTCGCTGGCGCCGCGCGCCGTGGTGGCACTGATCGGCGAACTGGGGGCGTGGAAGGCCTCGGGTTTGTGTTGCGCCGACCGCTACGCCGTGCAGATACAGGTGATGGCGGAACGACCGAGCGACGCGCTGAAACGGGGCCTGCAACTCCACGCCGAGGCAGCCCGAGTCGTGGGCTTGGCCGCGGCGATCCTGGCCCGGGGTGAGGTCATGACGAGCTCCGAGTTCGACACCCAAGTCGATAGCTTCGGTCCCAGTTCCGGCCCGGCTATCGGCGTCGAGGCCATGCTGCCAGCCGACGTCTACCTCGCCACTCGAGCCATGTTCCAGGCGACGACGGCGGCCCAGCTCGACGACATCTTGGCCGACTTCGTGGTCTCGGCCGGCGGCGCGGTCCAGCTGGGGACGGCCGACCCGCCACCCGAGCATGTCGGTATCGACATGTCGCTGGAGGACCGCAATTGCCGTCTCGCCGTGGTCGAGAGCTTCACCGTGGCCGGAATCCTGCTCGAGCACGCCCTGCCCACGCTGGTCGACGACGCTCGGGCCGTGCTGGCCCGGCTGTGCCAACCAGACCCGTGCCGCCCACCGCCCGGATAGCCACTGGCGCGCGTCGGTCGTATGCCGTACTCTCGAACATATGTTCGAGAGTACGTGTTTGGACTGTCCCCGGCGAGTGACCTTCGCGGCCCAGCCGGGGGATGCGACCTGTGCCGGCTGCGGCTTGCGGATGTACGTGACCGTCGATGGCCACGTGGGTCGGTACCTGCCCGAGGGTTGGCGCCCCGGGGGCATTCAAGGCAATCCGCGACCATAGGGACGGGGGTACACTCCCGAAAATGGGCTGGTGCCACGCGTTCGGTCCACAGATCCGCGCCGGCTGCGACCACGCCATGGTGGCGGGCCGGGAGTCGTGCAGTTGTGCCCACTGCGGCGCCGTCTGCCATGGCCTGTTCTCAGGGTGCGCCAATGTGTGGGCCGCCGGACCGCGCGAGATCACCCTCACCCGACCCCACAGCACCCGGGAATCGCCCACCTCGACGGGAACCCCGTTGGCCCCGCTGCCCGCCACCACCTCCGCGCAGGAACTGGCACCGGCGCAGCTGGCGGTCGACAACTTGGACATGCGTGCGCTGCGCGTCGACATGCAGATGCTGATGTGGAAGGTCGATCGACTGCACAGAGGGGAGCATCCGGGGGAGCAGGTGCTTCAGGCCGCCCAGGAGATCACGGCCGCCACCTCCGCCCTGACCCAGCAGGTCACCGATGCCGTGGCCCGCGCCCTGGAGGCGCAGCGGCGGGAGACCATCGAGTTGTTCGCCGATATGGAGCGCCGGATCCTGGGCGACATCGAAGAGCTGCTGGTGACGCTGCGCCCGGTGCGACCTGAGCCTGATGGGGGCGCGGTGTCGGTCGCTGACCTGGACGACCGCTTCCAGTGGCTGGTGGACGCGGTGTCCGAACGCTTTGTCACCCTGGGCAACGGGCTGGCCCGCGTCGAGCGGGCCGTGAGCGAGGAGCCGGATCCTGAGGCGGCCCCCACGAGCAACCGCTCCTCCCCCACCGTCACCCTGCGACCGGCTCCGCTGCGCAACGAAGCGAGGGCATGAGCGCCGTCGTGCCCCGCCCCCGTTGGGTCTACGTCATGATCGTGGTCGTCGGCGCGGCGCTGGCGTTCGGGATTGCCGGCGTCCCCTCGACGCAGCACGATCCCCCGGTGCACGTGCTCACCACCACCACCCTCGCCCCGACGGGCGCCAGCGGGACCGGATAGCCGTGCCGGGAGGGGCCGTCCCTCGGCGGGCCCGGATCTGATGGCAACCCTCCCCGCCGCCGCCGTGGCCTTTGCCCTCGCCTTGTTGGCCGCTTTTCCCCTGCTGTGGCTATTGCGCCGGATGCAATTGTTCGACGTCCCCAACGCCCGATCGTCGCATCGAACGCCGACGCCCCGAGCGGGCGGCCTGGCCCCTGCCGCGGCCTGCGTGGTGGCGGGGGCAGCGGCCACTCGGCTCACTGGCGCCAACCGGGACGCCGTACTCCTCGTGGCGATCGGCGCGGGACTGATCGGCCTGGCCGACGACATGCATTCCCGTCCCCCAGTGGTGCGCTTCGTTGGCCAGCTGGCCGTCGCCGTGGTGGCCCTGCCCTGGCTGCTCCACGGATTGGGCGGTCCGACCTGGGTGGACGTGGCTGCGGCGGGCGCGGTGGTCATTGCCCTGGTCGGCTACATCAACGTCTTCAACTTCATGGACGGCATCAACGGGCTGGCCGTGGCCCAGGTGTGCGTGGCAGGCGTCGCCTGGTGGCTGATCGGCTCGTACCGCCACCTGCCCGCGTTGGCCAGCGCGGGGCTTATCCCGGCCGCCGCGGCAGCCGCCTTCGCCCCGTTCAATGTGCCCCGGGCCAGGATGTTCCTGGGCGACGTGGGCAGCTACTTCTTCGGCGCCTGGCTGATGGCGGTGGCCATCGTGGGTCTGCGGGCCCGCGTTGCCCCCGAGGCAATGCTGGCGCCGCTCGCCGTTTTCGTGGCCGACGCCGGATTCACCCTGGTCCAGCGGGTGCGACACCACGAGCCTTGGTTGGAGGCCCACCAGCAGCACGCATACCAGCGACTGGTCCAGTCGGGGTGGTCCCACGGCCGCACGTCGTTGGTGGCGGTCGCGGTCATGGCGACGGTCAGCGCCCTGGGCGCGCTCAGCCTTACGGGCAACGCTGCGCTACGCGTGGTGGGCGATACTGCGGCTGTGCTCGTGGCGGCGACCTATCTGGCCATGCCCGCGCTATTGGCACGGGCGCGTGGGAGAACGACCTCGACCGCCCTCGAGCCGTGAATCCAACCGCCCGGTGGCCGAAGATCGCGGTGCTCGGGGCGACGGGGTTCGTCGGGTCCCGACTGATGGCGTACGGGCAAAACGCGGGCGTCGACGTGACACCGGTGACCATGCCCCGGGTGCTCGCGGGCCCGGTCGGGGACGTAGCCGAAGGGGCGGCCCGGTGGTGCCGCGTGAACCAACGTCCCTACCGCGACCTCTGCGGAGCCCTGGCATCGTTCGACGTGGTGATCAACGCGGCGGGCGACGGGCGCTCGGGCAGCACCGACGCCGTCCGGCTGCATGCGTCCAATGCCGTCCTCCCCGCCATTGCGGCGCGGGCGGCCGCGGCGGCGGGCGTGCGGCGTTTGCTCCAGGTCAGCACGGCGGCGGTCCAGGGGCGGTTGGACCCGCTGGATGAAACGGCGTTTCATTTTCCCCTGTTCGCCTATGCGCGGTCGAAGGCGGCCAGTGAACGGTGGTTGCTCGGGGCGCGGCCCGACCGGGGCGAGGTACCCCCGGAGCTGGTCCTGTACCGGCCGGCGTCGATCCAGGCGATCCGCCACCAGGCCACCCGCAGCTTCGCCCGGCTGGTGGCCCATCTCCCGGCTGTGCCAGTCGAGGGGTCGGGCGACCGCCCGGTGCCGGTGACACTGCTGGACAACGTGGCCGCCGGGATCTTCTTCGCCGCCGCCATGGCCGAGCCGGCACCGATCATCCTCCAGCCCGACGAGGGCATCACGGTGCGGCGCCTGGTCGAGCTGTTCGGCGCCCGCCGGCTGGTGGCGCTGCCGCCCCGGGCCACCAACCTGGCGTTGGACCAGGTGGAACGCCTGACCAGCCACTCCGCCTACCTCACGTCACGCCTGCGCTGGTTCGACCTGCTGCTCCGAGGCCAGGCCAGCGCCGCCAAGGCGCTCCCCGGCGCCGGCTTCACCCTCCCGGTGGGCTTCGAGGGCTGGGAAGCCCTCGCCGAAGCCAACAAACCAAACCGCCGCCACCCGTAGAGGCGGGGGCTTCAGGCGTCGATCTTTTCCAGTTTGGCCCGGAGGATCACGCGCCAGCGGCGGAGGCGTACCCGGGTGGGCGACCACGCTTGCAGGTGATCGCCGATGACCCGCCGGACCAGCGTGCGGGCCAAGCGGCGGTTGAGGCGCTGGCCGTGGCGGTCGATCACCGACCGCGCCTCGGCCGGAACGGCGAAGATCTGGTCCTGCAGCACCGTGATGTGATGGCCGGGATGAACCGCCCGCAGTCCGTCGATCACCTGGAGCAGCGTGGGCCAGTCGTCGGCGTCATAAGGCGGGGCGGGCGCGGACAGAAAGAGGAAGGCGTCGTCGATGACGATGCAGTCCTGCGGATGGCCGCGGTGCAGCGCTGCGATCTCGGCCATAAGTGGGCATTGGTTGTCCCGGCCCGACGTCGGGCCGCCCGACCAATGACCGTCCAGGAAGTACAGGCTCGGCCGGTCCGAGGTGACGTACTGGCCCAGGCACTGCGCCGAGTCACCCTGGGCGCACAGGACGTGGGGAACATCAACCAGCCGGGTGACCGCCTCGCGGTGGCACGCCTCGTCCAGCTCGATGGTGACGACGCTGGGATAGATCTGAGCCAGGTGCCTGGCACCCTCACCGTGAAACGTCCCCGTTTCCACCGCCCGGGCCAGCGCCAAGGCGTCCCGCAGCTCCGCCGCCACGGTGAGCGGAACGGAGACCATGCCCCAAACGCTAACGGCCGTGGCGCCTAGGGCCGCACGGCGCGTCCGACCGTGCGGTGCCCGACCACGGTGAACAGCCGCCGCGGCCTTCCGTTGTACCGCTGGATGTGGGTCGTCACCTCGGTTCGCTCGAAGCCCAGCACCCCGAGAAACGCCTGGACGGCCTCGGGGCTCAGCCGCCACCAACCGTCGTGTTCCGCCGGACGGCGCCAGTCCGGGTAGAACCGCATGATCGGCCGCCGCAACTGCGCCGGTAGCAGCGCCCGCACCCGGCGCAGGGGGGCCGGCAGGGTGAAGAACCCAAGTGCATCGGTGACCACAACCGTCTCCCGGGTCAGCTCAACCGAGCTGCGCAAGGCCCCGAAAGGATCCCGGGTGTGGAGCAGCAGGGCGCCGAACACCGAGATATCGACCGGGCCGATCGTCGGCGGTACGTGGTACACCGAGCCCAGCACGAGCCGGGCCGACGAGTCGTAGGCGCGGTGGGTCAACCAGTAGGCGTTGTTGAGCTGGCGCATCGTGACCTTCATCGCCTGATCCGAATCGCTCAGCCACGACGGGACGAGACCGTACGCCGGGCGTTGGCGGGCGAACGGGACAACATCCCAGGAGTCGTCCTCGGATAGATCGAAGCTGACCACCGAGGCGCCCTGGCGCTCGATTTCAAAGCTCAAATAGCCATCGGCGGTGCCGAGCTCCAACACCCGTTTGCCCGCGAAATCAACATTTCCCAGGTATTGCGCCAGCCCCGCCCGCAGGTCCCATTGCCCAGTGACCACCCCATATCCGGGTAATGCCATCGTGTGATAGAAGGCGCATTCGCTCAGATCCTCCACCACCGACGCGGCGGCATACGGGGAGTTGTCGGGTGCGGGGGTCACGGTTTGACGCAGTGGAAAACCACGTCGCCCGTTGCCAACCCCACGTCGGGATGACCGGCCAGGTCGCAGCGCCCAACGTCGGTGAAACCGATTTGCCCCAAGAGGCCCTCGACCTGGGAACGGGAGTAATACCGCAGGCCATAGGGGTGCGACGACGGAGGGTCGGGAAAAGACCCCGCTTCGTCGGTCATCAACTGGAAGACGAGGGATCCACCGGTTGCCAGCTTGGCCCAGGCCTCAGCCACATAGCGCTCAAATTGCGCACGGGGCAGATGCTGGAAGACGAGGAACGAATAGATCAGGTCGAACGTCCCATTCCCCCATGCCGACAAGTGGGCGCCATCGGAAACCACGAATTCCACGTTGGGGTATGGGACCAGGCGCCGCGCCCGCTTCACCATGGCGGGGCTGACGTCGACCCCCCAGCATTTCCGCACTTGATCGTGCAGGTGGTATTCCACGCGCCCCAGGCCCGAGCCGATGTGCAGCGTGACCATGTCGGGGCCGACAACCTTTAGTTTATTGAGCAGGTCCGCCACGTCGCGGCCCGACGCCATCGAATCCTCGATTGAATGGGCACCACTGGTGACCGCGGCGACGGGCCGCCATTTTCCCATCAGATTCCAGTACACCCGGGGACTTAGCCTCCGGCTGGACCAGAACTTCACCTTGCGCAGGCCGTCGATCGTGCCGGTCATGGCGTCGCCAACAGCGGGACCTGCGCCTGCGCCCGCGCCCGCGCCCGCGCCCGAAAGACGCGATTTCCCACCGCCCACACCCCGAGCGTCAGGGCGATCCCGGCCAGGCTGGTGGCCAGCGGGTTGCGCAGCAGGGCGTAGAAGTTGGCGAAGAGCAACAGGAACCAGGGCAGCCGGCGGAGCACGGCGTGGCGGTAGGCCAAGTCGAGGCGAGCGGCCACCAACCCCAGCACGGCGCTGCCCACCAGAGCGCCGCCGAACCCGAAGCTCAGGTACAGGTCGCCCCAGAAGGTGGGCGGGAGGGCATAGCCGGCGGCCCATTCGGCCGGCCGCACCTTGGACATGTAATAGGCGCCGCTGTTGAGCGGTTTGTTGGGGTACCAGGATCGGGGGACGACCTGGAGCACCAGCGGCAGCACGATGGTGCGGCCGTCGGGGTGGCCCAGGATGGCGATGTTGGATGTGATGTCGCTGTACGCCTGGACCGGGGACAACTCGCTGGTGAAGATGGCCAGGCCGTCGGCCGCGTGGCCCGTGGTACCCGACTTGTTGGTGAAGCCACCGCGGATCGAGGCCACGAACGCCGCCATGGCCACCGCTCCGACCAGGGCCAGGACGATGAGGGCGGCCCGGCTGACCCGCGGGGGCGGCGGCGCCGGGGAGTCGGCACGGGGGGCGGCGGGACGACGGGTGGCCATGCGGCGATCGCAGGCGAAGATGGCGAGCAGGGTGACGGCGCCCAGCACCGCCTGGAAGCGGCTGAGCGACAGGACGGGAAGGGCGACGAACAGGGCGGCGGGATAGCGATAGCGAATCGGCGTCGATGTCTCGAAACACGCCTGGACGTACAAGATGACCAGGGCGATGGCGGTGTAGCTGAGGCCGAAGGTGACGATCTGTTCCGCCCCTCCGGCGGTGCTGGCCTTGCCGTAGGTCAGCGCCTCGTTGAGCAGCCCCGCCCCCTGGTAGTAGCCGACCACGCCGAAGCGCAGGAACTGGAAGGCGAGATAGGCCAGGTTGAGGCCGACCAAGGCGATCAGGGCGTGTTCCAGGGCGAACAGGTTGACCGGGCCCTTGCCCGCCGGTGGGCGCGACCGGGCCAGCCGGTCACCAGCCCGAGCGGCGGGCAGCGAGGCGATGGCGTAGGCGACCAGGAACGCCACGGTGTACAAAACCATGTCGCGGTAGATGGGTTGGCCGGTCAGGTGCAGGTAAGCGCCGCCCACGGCGAAGATCATCACGGTGTAGGCGAGGAGGAAGTTTTTCAGGCTGAACAGGTTGTGGACGTCGAACGCCAGGACGCCTATGACCACCAACAACACCAGCGCCAGGTTGGTCCTGGGCCCGGCCACCAGCGCCGCGCCCAAGCCGAGTGCAACCAGAGTTTTCAGGGCCAGCGCCCCATACGGCCTCGGCGTCATGTCCATTGGCCGGCCAGCGAATCGAGCAACGGGGCGGGCGCCGCGGCGCCAAGCGTGGCCGCGGCCAGCGATCGGCGCAGGACGAACCACGACAGGCCGGCGCTCAGCCACGACGAGATGGCCAGGGCGGTGGCGGTGCCCAACGCCCCGCCCAGTTCGGCTCCCACGATGCCCGATACAAACACCACCGGGCCGATCCAGATGCGCACCCGGATGGTCTGGCGGGCCACCCCGAGCGCCCGCAGGCCCACGATGGACGACAAGATGGTGGCCGACGCCGCGGTCAGGGCAGCCACGGGCCACAGCACGGCGCGACCGGAGGCCCAGTTGGCCCCCAGCAGCGCCCGGCCGAGCGACGCCGGGACCAGGGCCACGGCGCCCGCCCAGGCGAAGGTCAACGCCGACATGCCAACGGCCAACGAGACGACGAACACCTTCAAACCGCTCAGCGTTCGGGCCCGCAGCCGCACCGCTTCGGGCAGCGCCACCAGGTACAGGCCGGAGAACAGGACGCTGAGGGGGGCAAACAAGAACATGCCCGCCTTGACCGCCCCCACCACCACAACCTGGCCCAGGGCGGCCACGGCCAGCATGCTGAGCTGCGGGGTGGCGTTGACGGTGAGCAGTTCGAGCAGGAACGCCACCCACTCCTCGGCCCGATCGTGCAGCCAAGTCCGGGTGCGGCTCAGCGTTGGCCGGGACCCGATCTGCCCGATGCCCACCACCGCACCGGCCGCCGCCCCCGTTCCGAACGCCACCGTCAACCAGGTGCCATCGGCTCGATGGACCAGCAGCAGCAACGCCGTGACGGCGAACTGCACCACGGCCCACGTGGCGTCGTTGGCCGCCGCCCCCCGGGCCCGGCCCCGGGCCATGAGGACGTAGCGCTCGGCGTCTTGGGCCAGCAGGACGGGCAGGAAGAGGCCCATGGCGGCCAGGGCCCGCCCGGTGACCCCCCCGAGGAGCAGGCCGAGGGTCACTGCGGCTCCGCCTGTTGCCAACCCGATGGCCACGGCGGTCCCCATGGCGTCGCCCGCCGCGGTGATCTGGGCGGCCACGCTCGATGCGGTCATGCGGACCACGAACGGCTCGCCCACCATGGAGCGGGCCACCCACAGCACGCAGATGTACATGGTCAGGGCGACGCTGAACGCCCCGAAGGCGGCCGGGTCCACCTGGTGGGCCACCACCGCGGTCACGGCAAAGTTGGTGAAGCTGGAGATGCCCTGGTCCACGATCCCCCACCGGGCCCGCAGGGCGGCGGGCGACCGCAGGCCACGAGGCAGCCAGCGCAGGGCACCGAGGAGCCCGGGCGTGTCGCCACCCGTTGCTGCTGTGCCCACCAAAGGCACGGTAGTTGGTGGCGGTGGCGGTGGCGGTGTCCGCCAGGGGCGCGCCGGTAGGCTCGGCTCTCTGTGCAGCCGTCCAATGTGTCGCTTTTGGGATTTCGCGACTACCTGGCTGTCCTGACGCGTCGGCGCAACACCGTGCTGTTCGCCGTGTTCGTCGTGGCCGCCTTGGCCGTCGGATCGGCCCTGCTGCAGACGCCCCGCTATGTCGCCACGGCGTCGGTGTTGATCAAGCAGTCCGACACCGCCGACCTGCTCGATCCGGGCGCCGCCCCGGCGGTGGCCAACCCCACCATGCAGTTGCAGACCGAGATCGACGTCATTACCAGCCAACCGGTCAAACAAGCGGTGGAGGCACAACTGGGTTCTTCCCCCAAGGTCAGCGCGTCGGCCCACGGCGGGGCCGACATCATCGACATCTCAGCGGAGAGCACCGACGCTCGCAGCGCCGCCACCATCGCCAACACCTACGCCAACGCCTTCGTCGGGTACAGCTCGACCCAGGACCTTGACGCCGCCCTGGCCGCCGAGGCCCAGATCCAGGCTCGGATCACCGACCTGCAGACCCAGATCGACGGCTTGAACGCCCAGATCACCGGGGCCACCGCGGCCAACCAGGCCAAAGTGAGCGCCACGCTCGGCCCCCAGGTCGACGATCTGACCCAGCAGCAGGGCACGTTCAAGCAGCAGTTGAGCCAGATCCAGGTACAGGCCGCGGTCAGCTCGGGCGAGGCGCAGCTGGTCAGTGGGGCGACGACCCCTCGCGCTGCCGTGTCGCCCAAGCCGGTGCGCGACCTCATCCTGGCGATCCTGGCCGGGCTGATGCTGGGGGTGGGCGCCGCTTATGCGCTGGAGTACTTCGACGACTCGGTGAAGTCCGCCGACGACCTGGAACGGGCGCGGGCGGGCACACCCAACGTGGGCCTCATCCCCCTGGTCCCGGGGTGGAAGGACCGCAACCAGCCCGTGCTGGTCACCTTGTCCGACCCGACGTCACCCTCGGCCGAGGCCTACCGGGCGCTGCGCACGTCGCTCCAGTTCGACTCGCTGGATCGGCCGCTGCGCACCGTGTTGATCACCAGCCCGTCGGCGGGCGACGGCAAGACGACGGTGTTGTCCAACCTCGGGCTCACCTTGGCCCAGGTGGGGCAGCGCGTGATCATCGCCTGCTGCGACCTGCGGCGGCCCCGACTGCACGAGTTCTTCGGGCTGACCAACACCATCGGGTTCACGTCGGTCGTGCTGGGGGAACAGCCAGTGTTCACCGCCCTCCAACAGGTGCGCGGCCAACCCAACCTGCGGGTCCTGGCGTCGGGCCCCCTGCCTGCCAACCCGGCCGAGATGTTGTCCAGCGTTCGGGCGGGCGAGGTGCTGGCCGCGCTGGCCGGTGACGCCGACATCGTGCTGATCGACTCGCCCCCCATCCTGCCGGTGACCGACGCCGCGGTGCTGACCCGGCTGGTCGACGGCACGCTGCTGGTGGTGACCGAGGGCGCCACCACCCGCAAGCAGGTGAGCCAAGCCCTGGCCGTGCTCGGTCAGGTGGATGCCCTGATCCTGGGCACGGTGCTCAACGAGGTCAGCGCCGAGGACTCCTACCGCTACACGTACCGGCCGTACTCGGCCGACCGTCGTATGCCCGCGTCTTCCCACCCGAGCAACGGTTCGGGGGCCGCCGTGGCACCGCCGCCTCCTCCTGCGCCAGCTTTTCGAGACGGAAGGTCGCGAGGACGCGGACCCCGTCAAAATTCTTAATTTTCTCGAACGTGCCTTGACGGCGCAACGATGTCGATCCAGACTATGCGACAGATGTCGCATTTAGCGGCGGTGGAGGTGTCTCGTGAAACCGCATAAGCCGTTCCATGAGCGCCTGCACCCAGCCGTCACCGACAACGGGGCCGACAACGGGGCCGAGGAAGACGAGGTTCTCACCCTCAGCGGCAGCGCCCGGCGCCTTGATATGCCCGCTTCCATCGTGTCCCGCTGGGCCCGGAGCGGCCGGATCCCCACCGCCAACGCCCAGGGCCCGCTGATGTTCCGACCCGAGGACCTCGACGCGGCGTCGCTGAAGCGCGACGATCCCGCCGGGCCGTCCGGTCCCACCGAACGGCCCAGCGCAGCCTGATCAGCTTCTGACGGCGGCGTTGCCCGTGGCGGTGCTGCCGGGCGCGGCGCGTTGGGCGGCACGGTAGGCAACGGCCACCGCGGCGGCCAGGACCGCCACCTCGGCCATGTCGATGGCGCCCACGTGGAACAGGGTCTCCGGCCCCGCTCCCCCGTCGCTGATCCAGGCGCACGCGCCAAGGAGAAAGCCGAACATCACGAGGGCAGCGACGCGAGCCAGGTGCGCCTGGTAACGCAGGACGCGAGGTGACAGGCCGACTCGTCTGACCGCCATGGCCGCCCCCGCCACCAGGCAGACGATGGCAATGGGGCTGACGGCCATCCACACCAACTCCGGGGTGGGAAACAGTCGCAGGGCTCCGGGATGGGCCCAGTAGGACGACACCGACAGCGTCGACGCCCAACCAAACGCCGCGACGCCGCCCGGAACGAGGGCTCGGCCCGCGCCCGGGTGGGCCCCCGTGCCGGGCCAACCGTTGGCGAAGTGCCGCCCGCCCACGATCAGCACCGTGGCCCCGGCGAGGAACAGGGCAGCGGGTACGACGAGGCCGTGGCGGGGGCCCCGAGCAAGATGGGTGACGACGCGCCACCCGATGGGCGCGGCGGCCAGCGCGGCCAGGGTGGCGAGGAGCAGCAAGGTGCCCGACATGAGGATCATGGCGGTCAAGGTGGCGCCGGTGTCGGGCGCCGACCATTGCCAGCCGATCGACAACTGCGACCACAGGGCTAGGCCGAACACCACGAATATTGCCGCGGCGCAGCCGAGCGACGCCAAGGCGGCCCTCGCTTGGGCGGCCGGGTCGAGGGTGACCCCGCGCAGCCCGGCGTCGGTGAACCGCGCCACCAGGCCGGTGCGTACCACATCGGCGCTGCGCCGCCACGACCGTGGTTGCTCGTCCATCTCGGCGATCAGCAGTTCGGTGAACTCCTCGCCGTAGCGCTCCCGCCACGCCGACGGGTACCAGCGCAACAGACGACGGGCGCGCCGTTCGCTCCCCGGACGGGGGTCGGCGGAGGCGATCACGGGGCGGGCGCTTGCCGGGCGGCCGCCATCGGTGTGGGCAGTCACGGGGCGCCCCACGAGCCGGCCAAGCGGCCCAGACCCACGTCCACCACCCGGCGCTGGGCGTCGAGGTGGGCTCGCAGCGCGGTCGCCCCCGACGCAGTCAAGCGGTACGGGCGACGCCGGTTGTCGCTGGCCAGCGCCTCGACCAGCCCCTGTCCCTCCAGGCGGCTCAGCGCCTCGTACAGGGTGCCCGGGGCCAGCCGTACGCCCGCGAAACTCTCGATGTCCTTGGTGAGGGCGTACCCGTGCTTGGCCCCGTCGGCCAGGCTGGACAGGATCAAGGTGGCGGGGCCGGCGTAGCGACCAAAGCCGCCCAGCGGCTCGGTGGCGGCGTCGGGATGGGCCATCGCCCTCATTCTATATCGGCTGACGATCCATCGGTCGCCGGTACGCGACGCCCGACGAGGTACGAGACGGTGACCAGGATCGTTGCCCTCCGCCACCGCTTAGCCGCCGCCACATCCCCCCGCCGCGCTGGCCGAGGGGACCACAACCAGCACCACGAACAGCACCACGCATATCGCGCTGACCATCAGGGCCAGGAGCACGGTCAGGCGTGTTCGAGGGTGCGGGGTGGGAAAAAGGTCGGCCCCCAGCCAGCCGTCATCGTATCGGATCATCGAACTACGCTATATCGGCTCCCGGTACATCGTCAACCAATATATCGTTATCGGACTAGATGGTTCCGGGCCTCCTCGGGGGATGAGAGACTTGGCGGGCGATGGCTCCGTTTGCTGGCTTGCGGCGAACCAAGATCGTGGCCACGATCGGCCCGGCGTCGGACGCCCCCTCGACGCTGCGGGCCATGGCCGCCGCGGGCATGGACGTGGCCCGCGTGCCATTGGCCCACGGATCGCTGGAAGACGCCTTGGCGCGCGTGCGGCGGATCCGCGACACCGTCCCCGGGGTGGGCATCATGGCGGACCTCCCCGGTCCCAAGATCCGATGCGCCCCTTTTCCCGACGGTGGTGTCGAACTGACGGCGGGCAGCCGCGTCACCTTGGTGCGCGACAACGGTGATGCGAGCTCCGTCTACCAGATCGCGGTGTGCCATCCCGATCTGGTAGCGGGCCTGGAACCCGGTGACCCGGTCGCCCTGGGTGACGGCGGCGTCATCTTGCTGGTCGAGGCGGTCGACGACGCCGGTGCGATGGCGCTGGTGCAGAGCGGGGGGCGGGTTCAGGGCCGCCCCGGCGTGACTGCACCAACTGGCCGCGTGCCCATCGCCACGCCCACGCCGGAGGACCTGGAGCGACTGGCCGCAATGGTGGCCCTACGGGTCGACCTGGTGGCGGTGTCGTTCGTCCGCTCGGCCGTCGACATCGAGGCAATCCGCGCCGCGGCGGGCCGCGACTGCCCCATGCTGGTGGCCAAGATCGAGACGCCCGAGGCGGTCGCGGCGCTGGACGGAATTGTGGAAGTAGCCGACGCCGTCATGGTGGCTCGGGGCGACCTCGGTGTGCGCATGGCGCTTGAAGACGTGCCCCACATCCAAAAGCGCATCATCCGCTCGGCCGTGCGTTTCGGCCGGCCCGTCATCACGGCGACGCAGATGCTGGAGTCGATGGTGTACTCACCCGTTCCTACCCGGGCCGAGGTGGCGGACGTGGCCAACGCCGTGCTCGATGGCACCAGCGCCGTGATGCTGTCGGCCGAAACGGCGATCGGCGTCGACCCGGTCGCCGTGGTGGCCACCATGGCCCGCATCGCCCAGCGGGCGGAACGGGAGTTCGACTACCTGGGTTGGGGCAGCGGCCTGGCGCCACAGTCGGTCAGCGGCAACGCTTCCAGCCCCGCCCGCCTGACCTCGGCGACGACGGCGTCGGGGTGGCGGGCCGCCATCGAGGAGGACGCGGCGTGCATCGTGGCCTGCACCCGGGCCGGCCACACCGCTCGGGCCATTTCCCGGTTCCGGCCATCGGTGCCCATCGTCGCCTGCACCCCGTCGGATCGCACGGCCCGCCAGCTCACGTTGAGTTGGGGCGTCCAGACCATCACCTTGGGTGAGGTATCCAGCACCGACGAGATCGTGTGGTTTGCCGTGCAAGCGGTGGTCCACGCGGGCTATGCCCGAGCGGGGGACGTGGTCGTCGTGCTGGCCGGGTCGCCCACGGAGCCGGAGCCCGCCACCGACACCATGCGGCTGGTGCGCATTCACTGAGCTAGCGTCGGTCATGGCGCGTGGCGTGCTGTTGGACATCGATGGGGTGCTCACCGTGTCGTGGCAGCCGCTCCCCGACGCGGTCGAAACGATCGGTTGGCTGCGAGACCAGGGCATCGAGTTTCGCCTGGTCACCAACACCTCGTCGCGGTCCCGCCGCACGATCGCGTCCCTGCTGGCGGAAGCCGGCATGCCCATCGATACCGGCCACATTCTCAACGCGGCCAGTGGCGCGGCGCGGTACCTGCGGGAAAACCATGCGGGTCACCCGTGCCTGGTCATCAATCACGGTGATCTGGGCGACGACCTCGACGGCGTCGAGTTGGCCGACGCCGATACCGCCGAAGTGGTCCTGCTGGGCTCGGGGGGGCCAACAGTGGGATATCGGGAGATCGATGCCGCCTTCAAGTTGGCCGACCGGGGCATTCCCATCGTCGCCCTGCAACGCAACCTCCGCTTTCAGACCTCAGCCGGCCCGGCGTTGGACATGGGGGCGTTCATCCTGGGCCTGGAAGCGGCGGCGGACATCGAAGTGACCGTGGTGGGAAAGCCGGCCGAGTCGTTCTTCGCCGCCGCACTGGAGGACATCGGCGTTGCCCCGGCCGATGCGATCATGGTGGGCGACGACATTGCGTCGGACGTGCTGGGGGCGCAGGCACTGGGCATAACCGGGGTGCTGGTGAAGACGGGAAAGTTCCGCCCCTCGGACCTCACGACGGGCGACGACCGGCCGGCGCATGTGATCGACGGCATCGGCCAGCTCCCCGCACTCCTCCAGCAGGTGTAGCGCAATCTCCGCCGGGCGCTCCTGGCGGACCTCATCGGGAAGGATCCTGGCCTGTAGGTTGGGTGCTAGGGGAAGAACGACCTCCGGACGGAGCGGACGAAGTGACAGTTGGGCAAGGCGAGCTGGGCGGGATCGCGAGGGATCGGCTGCTGCGGGTCCTGGAGACGATGCCCAACGCCTTCTTGTCGGTGGACGGTGAGTTCGTCATCACCTACGTCAATGCCGAGGGCGAACGGTTGCTCCGGGCCGCCCGGTCCGAACTGGTGGGGCGCAACCTGTTCGACGCCTTCCCCGAAGCGGTGGGCTCGACCTTCGACGTGAAGTACCACGCCGCGTTGGCCGCCGATCGCCCGGTGACATTCGAGGAGTTCTACGGACCGCTGGAAGGCTGGTTCGAAATCCACGCCTGGCCCGATCGAGGATGCCTCAACATCTCGTTTTCCAATATCAACGAACGCCGCAACGTCCAGCACGAGCGTGAGGCGGCGCTGAGCGAAGCGGAGCGGGTCAACGCCCGGCTGAGCCTGCTGACCGATCTCACCACCGAACTGGCCGGCTTGTCGAACGAATCCGAGATCTTCGAGCGCCTGGTGCGCGCCGTGGTGCCGGCCATGGCCGACTGGTCCACCGTGGTCGTGCCGGAAGGGGAGGAACTGGTTCGGGTCGCCGCCATTCATCGTGACCCCACCCTCGACGGTCTGGCCAAGAGGCTGATCGGCGCCTATCCCCACTCCTTCTCCGGGCCGTCGCCCGGGGTGGTCGCCTATCGCAGCGGCCAACCACTGGTCATGACCCGCCTCGCCCAGGAGATTGTCGAGGACCTGGATGACAGCACGGCCAGCGCGGCGTATGGCCGCACCCTCTTGTTGTTGGGTGACGGGCCCGGCTTGATCACGCCAATCCGGTGCCGGGGCGAGGTGGCGGCCTGCATGACGCTGGTGCGAGTCGAGGGCGAGGCATTTTCCCAGGCCGATATACGTGTGATCGACGAGGTGGCCAGCCGCATATCCACCGCCCTCGAGCACGCCCGCCATGTCCAAACCCAGCGGGAAACGGCCAGCGCGCTGCAGGACGCGGCGCTACCCAAGACGTTGCCCACCTTTGACCGCCTCCAGCTGGCGGCCGGCTACCGGGCGGCTACCGAGGGCAGCCAGGTGGGAGGCGACTGGTACGACGCCTTCGCCTTGCAGGGCGGCCGGGTGGCCCTGGTGGTGGGCGATGCGGCGGGCCACGGCCTGGAAGCGGCGGCCGTTATGGCGCAGATGCGCAATGCGTTGCGGGCCCACCTGTTTGCGTCGTTGAGCCCGGCGGAATCGCTCGTCGGCCTCAGCAGCCTGCTGGCGGCGCACGAACCGGATGCCTTTGCCACCATCATCTGCGTGGTGATCGACCCGGTGACGGGATATGTCACGTGGGCGTCAGCCGGCCATCCCGCCCCCATTCTGGTGAGCCCCGACGGCACGTCGGCCTACTTGCAGGGTCTCCCCGGCCCGCCGGTGGGGTGGGTCGACACCGAGTTTGAATGTCCAATCGTCGAGCATCGGCTGGTACTGCGACCGGCCGATCGCCTGATCTTGTTCACCGACGGCCTCATTGAACGACGCACGGTCAACATCGACATCGGGCTGACCCATCTGATGATCCTGGCCGAGCAGACATCGGGGATCGATGCACCGAGCGCGTGCGAAACGATTCTGCGCGACATCCTGTCTGTGTCGCACGAGGACGACGTCTGCCTCTTGGTAGCCGAGATCACGCCTGCCCGCTAGCAAAATCGGACAAACGCCGGCTACTTCGAGTCTCGCTCCGGTGCTTCGTCCTCGGCCGAAACAGGCGAGATGCCAGCCTGCGCTTCGGCAACTGCGGTCCGGATCAATGACGCCGCGGCCCAACGCATAGTCTCGGTCGCCTCGTCCGGCGCAATGCGGCACACGTCGC
>Ga0302326_10003617_pt1 | contig 36254 bp, 8 predicted proteins | sample Palsa_T0_3_FD_202264 | JGI IMG/M metagenome (GOLD analysis project Ga0302326, IMG submission 202264) | Peat permafrost microbial communities from Stordalen Mire near Abisko, Sweden - Palsa_T0_3 | ecosystem: Environmental > Terrestrial > Soil > Palsa > Peat permafrost | place: Sweden: Abisko... | reverse complement strand
CGCGCCGCGATCAGCTTGATGGCGTCGGCGAGGCTGAAGACCCCGGCTGCGCAGGCCGCCACATATTCCCCAACGCTGTGTCCAAGAACCGCTGCCGGTTCGATGCCCCAGCCCTTCCACATCTGAAACAGGGCATACTCCAGCGAGAACAGCGCCGGCTGCGTGTAGACGGTCTGGTGCAGAACAGCCGTGTCGCCGGAGAACAGCACATCCAGCAGAGGACGATCCAGACAGGAACTGAGCAGAGCCGCGCACTCGTCCAATGCGCCGCGGAAGATGGGCTCCGTCGCGTACAACTCACGGCCCATTCCCGCGTACTGAGATCCCTGGCCGGTGAACAGAAATACGACCGCTGGGGCTGCTCCTCCGGTAAATTCTCCGCGCGCGATCCTTGGGTTGTGGCTATCGGTTGCCAGGCTCTTAAGCTTGGCGCTCAACTCCTCGATCGATTTCACCGTCATTGCAGCGCGTTCACTTAGATGGGCCCGTCCGACGTTCAAGGTGAAGCACAGGTTGGCGACATCGGTATGAGGATTGGCCGCGAGATACTTGAGATGGGTTGCGGCCAACTCCTTTAAGGCTGTCTCCGACTGCGCAGAGAGGGCGAGGAGATGGCCAGGCCTGTCGATTGCGGCAGGCTGTGCGTGGAGGCCGGGCGCTTGACCCAAGATGAGATGAACATTGGTGCCGCTGAAGCCGAAGGCGCTGACGCCGGCCACCCGGGAGCGTGGAGCATTCCAGTCCACTGCGCTGGTGGGAATGGACAAGGCATAGTCCTCCCAGGCGATAAGCGGATTGGGGGTCTTGAGGTGAAGATGAGGGGGGATGGTGGCCTTCTCCACACACAGGGCGGCCTTGATGAGGCCGGCGACTCCGGCGGCCGCTTCGAGGTGACCGATGTTGGTTTTTACCGAGCCTATGATGAGCGGCCCGGTGCTCCGATTCTTGCAGAGCACGTTTCCCAGAGCCTGGACCTCGATCGGATCGCCGAGCGATGTTCCGGTGCCATGAGTTTCCACATATCCAATGTCTGAAGGCTGTAGACGGGCCCGTTGTAGCGCCTGCCGGATTACAGCCTCCTGCGACGGTCCGTTGGGCGCCGTGAGGCCGCTGCTGCGTCCGTCCTGGTTGCAGGCGCTGCCAAGAATCACGGCAACGATGCGATCGCCGTCGGCTTGGGCGTCGGAGAGACGCTTGAGGACGACGATGCCGCAGCCTTCGGCGCGCACGAAGCCGTCGGCGGCTGCGTCGAAGGTTTTGCAGCGTCCATCGGGGGCAAGCATGCGGGCCTTGGACAGACTGATCGTATTGTCGACCCAGAGGATGGCATTCACGCCACCGGCGAGGGACATTCGGCACTCGCCTGCGTGCAGGCTTTGACAGGCGAGGTGGACGGCGACGAGGGAGCTGGAGCACGCTGTGTCGACAGATAAGCTTGGCCCCTGCAGGCCGAGGACATAGGAGAGCCGTCCAGCCGCCACGCTGTGTGAGTTTCCGGTGGCGAGGTATGCGTCGATCCGGTTGGGCTCTTCCCGTTCTGTGTGTAATTGCAGATAGTCGCTGGTGCCGATGCCGAGGAAGACGCCGGTTGCGCTTCCAGGAAGTTTGTCAAATGGCTGTGCCGCGTTCTCCAGCGCCTCCCAGGCGACCTCGAGCGCGAGCCGGTGCTGCGGATCCATGGTCTCGGCTTCACGCGGGGAGATACCAAAGAGGTGGGGATCGAACATGTCGATACTTTCGAGAAATCCGCCCCAACGACTGCTGATTCGTCCCGGCGCATTGGGATCGGGATCGTAGAACGCCTGGACATCCCAGCGATCGGCGGGGACCTCACGGATGGCGTCCGTGCCAGCCATAAGGAGACGCCAGAATGCTTCGGGACCGTCGGCCCCAGGGAAGCGGCAGCCGGAACCAATGATGGCAATGGGCTCATGCCGCTCGCGCTCCAAGGCCTCGATTTTCGCCTTGAGCCTGCGCGTCTCCAGCAGAGCGCGCTTTACTGGAGAGATATCGCTTTCCAACTCAGGCTGGTTCGTCATGGGGATTCCTTCAGTTTTCATTCAGCTCTTTCAGCAGCATAGTCTCGGCCTCCTCGTCGGAGAGGATTGCGACTTCGGCTAACTCGGCTCGGACATCAAGCACTTCGGCAGCGGGTAGCCGATCATCCGGCGGAAGCAGTTCGCCGGCGAGGTAGTTCGCGATCGCATCGATGGATGGATAGTCGAACAGAAACGTTGCCGGCAATCGCCGTGGCAGACCGAGGTCGTTGCCAATCAGGTTGCGCAGCTCAACTGCAAGCAGAGAGTCGAGGCCGAGTTCCTGCAGCGGGCGGCTGCGGTCCGGCGGGCGCGATGGATCGAGCCCGAGCGCTTTGAAGATGCGATCCTCGACGAACCGGGTCAGCAGCTCGACTCGCCGGCTCGCTTGTGCTTGCCTGATCCGGTCCAGGTGGCCTAAAGAGGCGCTCGCCGGCGAGCCTCTCTTCTGCGGGACGGCTTGCGTCGTTCTTTCGAGGCGCAGAGTGCGATCGCGTCCTCCGGTGAGCCGCTCGGCTTCGGGTCCGCGAACTGCCGCTTCCGCCGCGTATATGTCCCAGTCCATTCCGAATGCGCCGACCTGGCATTCGCCGCGATCCAGCAGCGTCTCGAGGATGGCCAACCCTTGCTCCGGCGCTATGGCGCGGAGCCCCGCGATCGGCATCCGGCCGGCAACATTTCGTTTCGCGGCCGCTCCGATCCGTGTCCATACACCCCAGTTGATGGCGAGGGCGGGAAGGCCGGAGCTGCGGCGCAGGTGAGCAAGCGAGTCGATAAAGGCGTTCGCGGCCGCATGATTGCTTTGGCCCGGCGTGCCCAGCATCGATGCCGCGGAGGAGAAGAGTAGGAAGAAGTCGAGCGGAATGTGACTTATCCGCTGGTGCAGGTTCAGCGAGCCAGTCACTTTGGCCGCCATTACCTTTTGGAAGCGCTGCCAATCCTGGCGATGCAGCGCGCCATCGTCGAGGAGTCCCGCGGCGTGGACGATCCCCCTTAAAGCCGGCATTTCGAGATAGATCTTCGCCAGCATTGCGACGACATCCGCTTCGACGGAGACGTCGCCCAGGACTACTGAGACTCTGGCTCCCCTGGAGATCATCCGATCGATCGCTTTGCGGGCGGTGGGCGACGGCTCATGACGTCCCATCAACACCAGATGGCGCGCACCGCGCTCGATCATCCAATCGGCGATGAGCAATCCAAGGCCCCCGAGTCCGCCAGTGATCAGGTATGTGCCATCGGCGCGCAGTGTGAATCCACCGGAAACAGAGGTGCGCCATGCATCGGGCCGCTGGGTGACAACAATTTTGCCGATGTATGCGGCACGGGACATGAGCCGGAAGGCCGAGCCGACCTGCTTCCAGCCAAAGGTTCGCCGAGGAATCGGGACGAGAGCACCGGCTTCAAACTCCGCCGCGAGATCGCGCAACATCTGGCCGAACTGGCCGGGGTTGCGGGCGGACTCTGCTGCCATGTCGATCACGAAATACTGGGCTTGCTGCCGGACCGTACGGAAGCGAGCGTCGCTCCAAATATCCCGCTTGCCGATTTCGACGAAGCGGCCATCGGGAGCCAGAGCCCGGACGCTGGACTCGACGGCATCGCCGGAGAGACTGTTCAAGACAACATCGACACCGCGGCCACCGGTGGCTTGCAGTATCTCCTCCGCAAAGGTTGTGGCGCGCGAGTCCATCACATGCTGGACGCCTATGGAGGCGAGGTAGCGCCGCTTCTCCTCGGTTCCGGCAGTCCCAAAGATTACCGCGCCGGCTCTCTGCGCGAGTTGGACGGCTGCCAACCCCACACCTCCGGCTGCCGAATGGATCAGTACCGTTTCGCCCTGACGCAACCGCGCCAAGGTGCGCAGCGCGTAGTGCGATGTAAGAAAGACGGCTGGAATGGCGGCGGCTTCTTCAAAGGAGAGGCCGGTGGGTTTAGGCACAGTCAACCCCGAGAGGGCTATCGCGTAAGAGGCAAAGCTGTTTGAAGCAATTGCGAGGACCGGATCGCCGACACGAAGTCCATCGACTTCCGAGCCTAACGCGGAGACTATCCCGGAACATTCTCCACCGAGTTGCGCGGCCGGATCGGGATACATTCCCAGCGCCACGAGTAAATCGCGGAAGTTAAGGCCGGTGGCGCAGACTGCAATCTCCACCTCTCCAGGCCCCGGAGGACGTCTTACCGTTGTCTGGAATGCCAGGCTATCGAGTTCACCGGGTCTGGACAGAACCAAAGTCCGAGCTTGCGATGGCGACTCAAGGTTCGACGAGCGGTCCTCAAATCGATCAAGGCGGCGGCCATGACGGACGCCGTCACGATACGCGACCTCACGTTCGTCATCCGGCGAGACGAATTCTTGGAAGAGATTGTCTGCCTCATGGGTTGCGGGTGTCCATGACAGATCAATCCTTGTGCAGGACAACTCGGGATACTCCAGGGCGATCACTCGTCCGAGGCCCAGGATTGTCGCGCTGGCAGGGTCAACCGCTTCGCATCGATCCGGCTGCGCGCCGCGGGTGATGAGCCAGAGCCTCGGAGGCTTCGACAAAGACGATGCGCTTATCGCCTTGACCAGGTTCAAAATGCTGCGGCATCCGATGAGCTGGGCTCGATCCACATCGTGGATCGTGAGATCCACGGCCGATTCAGGTGTGTGATGAGCAACAGACCAAAGATGGACGATGCCGGCGCATTTGCGTCCATCGCCAAGTACAGTATCGAGAAGCGTGAGATACTCTTCGTCGTTAGCCGGCGAGATCTCATAGCGATCGTTGGCCAGCTTGTTGAATGCCTGCCCGGGACTGACAAAGAGGCATTCATATCCTGCTTCTTCGAGTCGGGCGGCGGTGCGGGCCGCCAATCCGGCATGGTCGGCGAAGATCAGCCAGAGAGGTTTGTTTTTCGGTTGAGGCGCTGCCCGGTCTTCGAGCGAACGTTTCGCGAGGATAACAGCCTGTTCAAAGATGGCTTCGCTCTTGTCATCGCCGGACAACGCGATGACCTCAGGGAAGCCAACAGAGTTCAGCAGCGTCCGCCACTGCGGCGTCGAGAGGAGCGGATAGGAAGGACGCAGCTGCCGGTCGGTAAACTTCCACCAGCCTTCGGTCAGGCCGAAGATCAAGTCGACCCAGCGTTGACGGCTGATTCCTTCAACCATGACAAGCAGGCCTCCGGGCGCAGCCAGACTGGAGACGCGAAGCATGGTTTGGCGCAGGTCTTCGGTCGCGTGCAGCACATTCGAAGCGATCACAAGGTCGAACGTGTCGTGAGGGAAACCTTGCCCGGTTGGGTCTTTGTCGATATTGAGCAGGCGGTATTGTACGAAGGGATACTCTGCAAACCTATCCTCCGCGCGCGCCAGAAAGAGAGGGGATATATCGGTGTAGATGTACTCGGTCCGGTCGCTGGGCAAATGCGGCAGGACCATGGCGGTGGTTCCGCCAGTTCCAGCTCCAATCTCGAGGATGCGCAATGTTCTCGATGCAGGGAATGCGGCAACAGTATCGGCAATGACTCCAGCGACCAGGCCGTTGTATGCCTGCGCGAACGGGGCACGGTGGTAAATGGCTTCCAGATCACGCAAAGAGCCGGAGGGGAAGAGCAGTTCCATAGGGTCGCTGGCGCCTCTAAAGACAGCGGCGAGATGCGAGCCGCAGCGGGCGGTCATCGAGATCTCCGCTTTGTACAGGGGCCATTGGAGAAGCATCCTCTCGGCCATGCTGGCTGGAACGACCGGCGGAGGTGAAATTTGGACGGCCCAATATTCTTCGTTCCGGGATAGGATGCCGTCTTCCTCGAGCATTTGAAGAACGCGATGAAACATCCGCTCATGCGAAGGCACGATTTCAAGCTCGGTGGCCAGAGTATCGGCTCGACGCGGCTGGCCAGGGACAAGTTCCCACCCCAGACGTGTCAGCGCTACGGTTGCGTAGGCAGTGCAGAGGGCATCCAGTTGCGGCGCGAGCGAGCTGTATCCGGCCAAAGAGTGCTGCTCGCTGAGTCCACCCCAGCGGTTTGTGGCTCGCTTGCTTAGCTCAGAGATAGAAAGTGGGAGCGGGGCCGGGATTGCAGCGATCTTCGCAGCCCGATTCGAATCGATGAGCGGCTTCGGTTGCCATCCGGCGCAATAGAGCAACGATTCGACCGGCTCTAAGTGGCCGTTTTTGGCGAAGGCGCCCCGGCGAACCGGCCTGAGCCTCAATCCTTGTATGTCGATCAGTAGTTGATTTGAATGGTCAAACAGTTGAACATCCGCGGAGAAGTTGCCGCCCTCGCTCTGAACGCGGGCCCTTGCTGTGTGCGGGCGCCTGAAACGTCCGTGAAAGCGCACTCGTCTGAAGCCAACAGGCAGATAGATTTCAGCGTTGTTCTCCGACTGCTCTGGCAGACATGCCAAGACGGATTGGAGACCGGCGTCGAGGATGGCGGGATGCAGCCATTCCATGGAGAGGCTCTTCGCTTCGACGGCCCAGGTCTCCGGCGGCCTGAGCTCGACTTCCGCAATGCCATCATTGGCACGGACTCGCGCGATGCGGCGGAAGGATTCGCCATAGTCCAATCCAATGGCTCGCATGCGGTTATAGAGTTCCAGGCCTTCCTTCCACTCACGGTCCTGTATCTGGGGCAGATGCGGCGGAAATGCCGCGGCCTCCTCTTCGAGGAGCGCGCGCACGGCGCCTCCTGCATGAAGACGCCATTGCGGCGGCCGATGATTCGGATTCTCCAGGCTTTGAATTTCAAAAGTGTACGCGCCGGTCTTTTCGTCGATCGGCGAAAGGATCAGTTGAACGGTGCGCGTGCCTGTCTCCGGAAGTACAAGCGCATCTTCGATGGTCATATCCTCGATGCAACAGTCGCCCTCATTCAAGTTGGCGAGCGCTGCACGGACCGCCTCAAAGTAGCCGGTTGCGGGAAAGACCGATTGCCCGAAGACACGATGATCGTTCAGGTATGCGGGATCGCCGGCCCTCAGCACAACCTCATGGACGATGTCATTCAATCGGGGAGAAACGATGGGCCTTCCGAGCAGCGGATGCCCGGTTTGCTGCACATCGCTTACGGATTCAAGTATCGCGTCGGGGCGAGGAGGCGCTTCGATCCACAGTCTTTCCCTTTGAAAGGGATAAGTTGGTAGTGAGATTTTGTATCTGGAGTGGTGTTGGTGGAAAGCCTTCCAGTCGATCTTCGCGCCGTGGACGTAGAGGTTGGCGAGCGCGGCGAGCGTCTCGGTCCGGGGTTCGCGATTGCGGCGCAGGGTGCCGATCCATTGAATGGATGCGTTAATGGATGAATCTTGAGTGGCCTGGCTAGCCATGCCGGTCAGCACGGGGTGCGGGCCGAGTTCGAGGAAAGTCCGGTAGCCGTGGTCGAGCAGCGTCTGCATGCCCTGGGCAAAGCGCACCGGCTGGCGGATCTGGCTGCGCCAATAGGCTGGTCCGCAGATCTCGTCGGCCATATGGCCGGAGACGTTCAACGCCCAGGCCACGCTGGGACGGTGATAGGCGATGCTGTTGGCGATCTGCTCGAACTCGCCCAGCATGGGCTCCATGAGGGCCGAGTGGAACCCATGCGAGACCTCCAGGCGCTGGCTCTCGATGCCGGCGCGGGCCAGCGTGGCGAGCGCAGCCTCGATGGCCTGCCAATCGCCGGAGAGGACCGTGTTGCGCGGGCCGTTCAAGGCGGCAATGGAGATGCGATCGGCGAAGGGCGCGATGGCTTGCGCGAGTTCTTGCGGGGACGCCAGGACCGCAGCCATGGCGCCCCCGCCGGGTAGCGCTTGCATCAGCCGGCCGCGCGCCGCGATCAGCTTGATGGCGTCGGCGAGGCTGAAGACCCCGGCTGCGCAGGCCGCCACATATTCCCCAACGCTGTGTCCAAGAACCGCTGCCGGTTCGATGCCCCAGCCCTTCCACATCTGAAACAGGGCATACTCCAGCGAGAACAGCGCCGGCTGCGTGTAGACGGTCTGGTGCAGAACAGCCGTGTCGCCGGAGAACAGCACATCCAGCAGAGGACGATCCAGACAGGAACTGAGCAGAGCCGCGCACTCGTCCAATGCGCCGCGGAAGATGGGCTCCGTCGCGTACAACTCACGGCCCATTCCCGCGTACTGAGATCCCTGGCCGGTGAACAAAAATACGACATCACGGGCATCGCTCGAAGACGCATTCCCGCGCAGAACGGATGCCACGTTTTTGCCGGAGGCCATATCCTCCAAGCACTTCCGCATCTCCGCGACCGTGCTTGCTCTGGCGGCAAGCCTGTGGGTGAAGTGCGTTCTGCCGGTGTTGGCCGTGAAGCATACATCGGGTAAGGACGCGTGGGGATGCCGGTCGAGCAATGCCGCGTAACGTCGAGCGGAGTCGAGAAGCGCCTGCTCAGTCTTTGCGGATAGGGTCAGAAGATGCAAGGGGCGCACCAATTCTTCGGCGGGGCGCTCCATGGGAGGCGCCTCTTGCAAGATCATGTGTGCGTTGGTGCCGCCCATGCCAAAGGAGCTGACACCTGCGCGGCGCGGCTCACGGCCGCGAGGCCATGGCTGAAGCGAAGCATTGACGACGAATGGGGTGGAGGGGAGGTCGAGCTCGGGGTTGCTTCGTTCGAAGTGCAGTGTGGCCGGTATCTGTTCTCGCTGCAGCGACAGGGCGGTCTTAATGAGGCCGGCGATGCCCGAGGCAACGTCGAGATGGCCTATATTCGATTTTACTGAGCCGATTGCGCAGTAGCCGCGTCGCTTGGTCTGTTGACGATAGGCCTGGGTGAGTGCCGCGATCTCGATCGGATCGCCCTGTCTGGTCCCTGTGCCGTGCGCCTCTACGTAGCCGATGGACTCTGGACCCACTCCCGCATTGGCCAGCGCTTCGGCAATAACGATCGCCTGTCCGGTGACGCTGGGCGCGGTAAAGCCTGCCTTGAATGCGCCGTCGTTATTGATCGCCGATCCTTTGATGACGGCGTAGATGCGATCACGGTCTTGCTTCGCCGCGGCGAGCGGCTTGAGCAGGACCATGCCTGCTCCGCTTCCGAAGATGGTTCCCTGGGCGCGAGCATCGAAGACACGGCAGTGACCGTCCGGCGAGAGAATCAAATCTTCCTGAAACAGGTAGCCGTGGTTTAGCGGCAGGTATACGGAAGCTCCACCGGCCAGGGCCATGTCGCACTCACCGGAGAGCAAGCTCTGGCACGCCACATGCACGGCGACTAGAGAACTTGAACAGGCTGTCTGGATGTTCAGGCTGGGGCCGGTCAGGTTGAGCTTGTAGGAGATTCGGGTAGCCGGGAAATCGCTGCCGTTGCCGAGCACCGCGCGGATGTTGGCGGAGGACAGAATGAACTGCCGGAGATCCAAGGTCGCGTGGAGATTATTCAATAAATAGGTGCTGGTGGATGCGGCGGTGAATGCGCCGATGGATCCGACTCCGGATAACGGATCGTACCCGGCATCTTCCATCGTTTCCCAGGCGGTTTCGAGGAGTATTCTTTGCTGCGGATCGATGCCTGTGGCTTCGCGCGGGCTGTAGCCAAAGAACTCGGAGTCGAACCACTCGACCCCATCCATGCGAGCCGCGGCCCGCACGTAGTTCGGATCGGCGAGCACTGCTTCGCTCACGCCGGCATCGCGGAGCTCCCGATCGCTGAGAAAGTGGATCGCCTCAATGCCATCAACGAGGTTTCGCCAGAAGTCGTCTATATTTCCGGCCCCTGGGAAACGGCCAGCCATCCCGATAATCGCTATATCCAGGTCATCTGATGAGTCGCTTGTTTCCTGTTGCCTGCTCATGGACTCTCCCACAGATCAATCAACACAAGCCGGAAAGTAGGCTCTCCGGTTGTAGTTGGGTTTTGCCACTCTACTCTAGAGTACCTTTTGATTTGCAGGCGACCGTTCCGCGCAAGGACGGCGTGCGCCGGACCGTGCTGTCCGCGCAAAGTTGGAAAATTAACGACGCCTGCCACGGGCCATCTCGCGCCGCCGCTCACCGCGGCTCTGGCTGTTACTCAAGTCCGGCGCATTCCCTGCCTTGTTTGCCCCTGAGAGGTAAGCCGCAAGTGTGCGCACGGTCGAATATTGGAAGGTTTCTGTCATGGAGATCTTGCGCTTCAGCGTCTCCTCGATGCGTCCATTGGCCTGTCCCATTGTGAGCGAGCTGCCTCCAAGATCGAAGAAATTGTCGGTTACGCTGAGTTGCTCCAGGCCCAGTACCTCGCGCCAAATTCCGGCGATGGTCCTCTCCAGGTCGTTCCCCGGAACTTCCGGCATAGAAACGGCCTGAGAAGTTGTGCGTGAAAGGCCGCGGCCCTTCTCACGGTCAATGTGTCCCCGGACGTCGAGTATGGCCTGCGAAGCGCTCTTCAGATGGCAGGTGGTGGCCGTGCCGAAAGAATCGTCGATTCCCATTTGCAGTTGCGGCGATTTTGCGATCAGCCGCGAGATCGCGGCGGGTTCTCCCGTGATGTGGGCGACCAACGAGAGTGCGGCGAGAGAGTGATCTTCTGTGAGTCGCCGGATGTGTAGATTGGCTCCATCGAGGCCCACCAATGTATAGCCAGGCGGACGATGCAGTAGCGCCAACAAAGAAGCGAGGCCCTGGCGAGCCGAGATGGCAAAGAATCCGCGCTCTCGTGCCGCATCTTTCATGACATAGCCGCGGCTCATCCCAATATCCTCCCAGGCGCTCCAGGAGATGCAGTAGGCGTTGAGGTTTGTGGCCACACGTTGATAGCCGGAGAAGCTTTCAAGGAAGGCGTTGGCCGCGGCATACGCGCCCACGCCGTAGCCGCCCAGGAAGCCGTTAACGGAAGAGAAGGATACAAAGAGCGCGCCGGGTCTGTTGGCGAGCAATTGGTGCAAGGCGAGAGCGCCGAGCTTCGGGCGCAGCACCGCATCCAACCCTTCCGCGGTCTCCTCTTTCAGGGTGCTCTCGTGGAAGACTCCAGCGAGGTGGAAGATGCCGGCCAGGGATTGGCCGAAGAGTGTTTCGGCCTGCTCGACTGCCTTACGCAGAGCCTCCGGGTCGCCAACGTCGGCCTCGGCGTATAAAGTCCTAGCCCCGTTATCCGCGGCCAGCGCTTGCAGCGAGCGCAAGGCATTCAGGCGATTGCCCTCGCCAGACCCAAGCTCCGAGCGGCCCACCAGAAGGAGGTTGGCCTTGAAGTTCTTGAGCAGATACCTGGCCAGTTCCAAGCCGACACCGCCCAGACCGCCACTGAGGAGATACAGAGCTTCTCTCTCAATGGGCAAGGGGCGGGCCGATTTGGCGCTCAACTCGACTCGCCGCAGTCTTCGGACCCAACGGTGGCCAGCACGGTAGGCTAACTCCGTGTCTCGGGACTGTCCGCTCAACTCTGTGTAGACGATCCTTGCGTTCTCCTCGTTGGATGCGATCGGCAGATCGAGGTGCGAGCAAATGAGTCCAGGATTCTCTTGCGGAATGGTCTTGAGCAGTCCGAGAAGCGAACCCTTTTCGAAGGCCGGCGCCTGAGCGCTTTCCCCCTCGCCAGCGTCGACCCATTGCAGCCGATTGCTCACCACGATCAACCGTGTGGCTGGCCGCTGATTTGAGATGCCGGTTCGAGCTGCTGCGCCGAGTGCTTGCGCCATGAACAAGACGGACTGAACGCCATTCGGCTGGGCCTGGCGGATAGACTCGGGCTGCTCCGGGGCGGTGAAATCTTCGCAATAGGTCCAGAGATGCACGATCGACCGGGGCTCGAAACCCCGCCGTGCCAGGACGTCAACCAGTTGGGTGAAGTCCTGGCTGCTGCCGGGACTGATCGTGAACAGGCCGCCGTCTTCGACGAAGCCGGCTCCCGGTGACACGAGGATAGATTCGCAGTTGGCGGCAGAGAGTGTTTGACGCAGAGATTCACCGAGGCCGAGAGAGTCGGCAAAGATCAGCGTCGGTCCGATCTCGCGCCGATGGCGCAGCTCCGCGCGGCGCCACAGCGGTTGAAAGAACCAGTCGGGTATAGTATTAGCGCCCTTGGCAAGAACTTCGACACGCCGGACTAATTCGACGAACTGGCCTTCAGCAAAGCGCGTGGCCAACTGCGCGCGCTGGATCTTGCCTATGTTTGTCTTCGGTATCGCGTCGCGTTCGACGGGAAGAAGATAGTCCGGACTTACGCCGAGCCGTCGCGAAACCGCACTGCGGATCGCGCGCATGAGTTCCGCAGAAACCGTCTCACAGCCGTAGCTGGGGTGAAAGAAGATCGCCAGCTTATCCGTATTCATATCCGCGTCGCGTATTGCGCATGCTGCGGTAAAGGAGGTCTCTACGCCATCGATCTGCTCTACCACCGCCTCGATCTCATGACAGGCGTAGTTGACGCTGTTGATGACGATGACGTCTTTCTCGCGGCCGGTGACGGTCAGGCTGCCCTGAGAAAGAAAGCCCAGGTCCCCGGTCCTGAACCAACCGTCGGCGGTAAACGATTCGGCGTTCAGGTCTGGCCGCTCGAAGTAGCCGGCCATCACTTGATCGCCTTTCACCTGAAGATTTCCGATTTCCCCCTCGAGAAGGGTCTGGTCTTTCTGGTCCACGATACGTATGGAAAATCCGGGAATGGGCCGGCCGACCTCAACAAACTGATCGTCATCGTGGCTTGATTCCAGTCGAAACGTGTCGGAGTAAAGGGTGCCGGACGATGTCTCCGACATTCCCCAGACTGGACGCATTGCAGCGGGCGAGAGACCGTAGGGCGCGAATATCTGCAGGAATCGGCGGGCCGTGCGCGGGACGATAGCCTCGGCGCCGTTGAGTAAATGATGCAGGCAACTCAGGTTCCAGGCGCCGGCAGGTGTGTTGGCTCGTGCCGCGATGCCTTCAGAACGGTCGTTTACGAGGCTGTACGCGAAATTTGGGGCAAAAGTGATTGTGGCGCGATGTTGAGCGACCCACTCCGGCCAGATGAGTGGGTCTTTGGTTACCAGATCTGTGGCGGCGTGAATCTGCTGACAGCCGAGAAAGACATCCCGCAAGTGGAAGTAGACGATTCCGGCAACGTGATCGAGGGGCATCCAATTCAGGGTCACAGCGTCGCTGGAAAAGCCATTCCTCTGCGCCGACGCCGCTGACCTTCGAATGAGATTGCGATGGGTCAACATAACAGCTTTTGGGGCGCCTGTACTGCCGGAGGTCAACATCACGAGCGCGAGATCGCCTGGCTCGCCAATGTGACGTTCGACGGACGCGCGCGAGAGAGGGAGGTCCTCTATGCACTCGACGGGCGCGTTCCCGAGACCGGACGAAGCAAGGGTCTCCCGGAGTTGGGGCGCCTGTTCCCGGGTGGTGAGAACCATGGATGCCTGCAGAATTCTCCAGGCCTGATTCAGCTTATCCGCAGCGCTGTTTATGCCTTGGCGCGAAAGCGCCAGGGGTACCGGCACAAGGCCGCCGAGAACGCAGGCCCAGAATGCAATCAGGAAGTCCTCATTGTGGAGGAACTGCAAGATGACCCTTGCGCCGGGAAGCAGACCTGCGTGATGCAGTCCGGCCTGAAGGCGATTGGCGCGCGCTAGAAGTTCGGGGTAGGAGAGGAACTGTTCTCCGCTGTCGTCGATGGTGCGCACACCGTGATTGAGGAACTGCCGCGCCGCGCGCTCGAGGGTGTCACCGAGAAGACGCGGGAGACGATCGGCTCCTTCGATCTCTCCGCCGTTGCCGATCGCCGGGGGCCGGTCGTCCGTCGCATTCGACGGAGGCTCCTTTGGCTGCGCGGAAGGAGGGCTTGGTGATATTGTCTCGCTTCCATGCGGTTCGGAGAATAGTTCGGAGTAGTGGATGGATCGCAGCTGCTCCTGATCCGGCTCGACCAAGACGATGGCATCCGTTACACCATGGATGCACTTGAGACGATCTTCCCAACGGCTTGCCAGGTTGCCGTTCAGAACAGGTTGGCCGGCGAGGAGTGCCTGTTCAATCTGGCCATCGCGATTCAAGGGCAGCCGGGATACGGGAACGAAGTCGGGTAGGGTGTCGAGTTCGGGGTAGACTGCGCCGGAAGAGTATGACCTCAGCGAGGCCAGCCATTCCTCAATGCGATCCGGCCGCACCTTCTGCGCGGGAACTACATAGCATACGAGGCATTCGGACTGCTCTTCGGCGGCAGCCATCGCCAATCGGCGAACTACCTTGCAGTCATATACAGAATCAAGAGCCAGGAGCCGCTCTTCCAGTAAAGTAGCTGCATCCATCTTGTCTGCCATTGTTTTCAGGAAGGTACGATTTCTTGTGTCCGACTGGCGGCAACAGGCCGAGAGTTCGTTGCGGAAGCACCCTCAGCCAATTGTACAAGCGCTGCTGTGTTGTGTCACAAGGCTAGACTACAGCGGTACGAGAGCAAACTAAAGGTCAATATACGACCTGCATCACGCGAAAGTGTCATTGCATTTCCGCTTTGGCAAAAATACCCTAAAGGCGGTCAGGAAAAAACCGATCAAGACGTGGCACATGGACCGGGAGTTCAGCAGACCTCGGAAATTACAGAGACTCTCGCGGTCGCGTGCCAACCAACAATTCGCTCAGTATAATCGAAGTTAACCGGCGCCTTACGAAGGGTGCCCTCAAGGTCACCTTTGATTGATTCCATTGGGATGGAGACCGTAGTGTCTACGAACAAAGGGCACTTTGCGGACATTGAGCCCCCTGAAAATTTAGAGCATTGGAGCCCGCAGCGTTCTCTGCAGCCCACTCCTCCCACGGACATTCTCCGTCCAACAGAGTGCGTCTTCAAAGCCGCGTGTCTGGCTCTCAAGCTGCCGTCTGGGTTAGCCGCAGCGCTCGATTCCGATTACGGAAGGTTCCTGCAATTGCTGGGAGGACTCCAGATTCTGCTCTGGCGCCTGAGTGGGAATCCCGATCCGGCCATTCTTATTCCGGCTGTAAACAGGAGCAACACAGATATAGCCTCCTCCGCGGATAGCTCTACTTTATTGACCATTCGAACGACCATTCGTCCCTCGACCCGCGTAGAGGACCATGTGCGCTCTCTCGATGCGGTTGTTCGTGCGGCGTATGAGCATCACGATACAAGCGATAAAGTTTTTGGGCTCACGCCGGGCATGCACGCTAAGCACGAAAGGCCTTTTTTGAGCGAGGTCTGCTTTCGTTGGGAGCACGGCGGGGGTGGTTCATCTGCCGAAGACCGGGAAACGAGGGGTGGCCAAGATGGCCTGGCCGGATTCGATCTGTCATTGAGGGCTATCGAGATTGCGGATGAACTCCGTCTCGAATGCGATTACAACTCGGCTCTATTCAGCGAGGCGACGATCCGGTCCTGGCTGAACTGCTACTGTACGTTGCTTTCGGCGATGTCGAACGACCCCTCGCAGAGCTTGGGAACGCTGCCTTTGTTGGACAGCAACCTATTCAATTATCTCCTGCGGGACCTAAATGCCACGGCGACTGGACCATTGCCCGCACGGAACATCCCCGAACTGCTTGCAGATGCCTTCGCCGCGATGGGGACGGAACCGGCCGCGGAGTTTTACGGACTGACGTATAGCCGCGCTCGACTCGACGAGCGAAGCGACCGCCTGGCTTCGTGGCTTCTGCGGAATGGCGCGGGAGACGGATCTCTGGTTGGTATCTTGATGGATAGATCCCTGGAGATGCTGGTTGCTGTGCTTGCAGTGCTGAAGGCTGGAGCAGCGTATGTCCCACTGGATCCGAAGCAACCTCTCATCCGTTTAGAACAGATCACGAGCGAGACCACGCCGCCGATCCTGCTTACCCTTACACGTCATATGGAAGAGCTGCCAAAGTTCGTGGGGCGGGTCTTGTGCGTGGATGGCGAAGCCACTGCGTTAGCTACGGAACCAATTGTTGCATTCCCGGCGATCTCACGAGAGACGCGCGCGTATGTCATTTTCACCTCTGGGTCTACCGGCAGGCCAAAGGGAGTTGAAGTAACCCATGGCGCGGTTGTGAATTTGCTAGTCGATCTCGCCCAGCGTCTCGCGATGGGTCCGAAGGACCGGCTTCTTGCGATTACTACTTTGGCTTTCGATATCTCGGTTCTGGAGTTGTTGCTGCCGTTGATCGCGGGCGGAACGGTCGTGATTGCAACCCAGGAGGACGCGGCCGACGGGGCTAGTCTGATGGACCTCATCACGGCGACTCGAACAACTGTGTTGCAAGCCACGCCATTTACATGGGGAGCCCTCCTGCAGGCAGGCTTCGAACCGCCGCCCGGCTTCAAAATGCTGTGTGGCGGTGAAGCCTGGCAGCCCGCGATGGGAGATGCGCTTCTTGCCAAGGATGGACGGCTTTGGAATATGTACGGGCCCACGGAGACGACGGTGTGGTCATCCGTGACCGAGGTGCGGCGTGGCGAGAGACCATTGACGATCGGTCCGCCGATCGCCAACACGCGATTTTATGTGATGGACGAAAGGCGGCAGCCGGTGCCACCCGGAATTCCAGGAGAGCTGTGGATAGGCGGGGCCGGGGTGGCGGTTGGATACTTCCAATTCGAGGAATTGACCGAAGAGAAGTTTCTTGAAGACCCCTATGTCCCTCGGGAACGCATGTTCCGGACAGGTGACGAGGTTCGGCAACTGCCGGATGGCCGTATCGAATTTCTAGGACGCCTGGACCAGCAGATCAAGCTGCGCGGATTCCGCATTGAGCTAGGGGAGATTGAAGCTTCGATGCTTGGGTATCCAGGTGTGACTGCCGCGATCGCAGTAAGAGGTCAAGATGCGGAGGGTGGGGACATCTTGACGGGATACTACACTGCGGAAGATGGAATATTGAGTGGCCAACTCCGGGATTGGCTGAGAGATCGATTGCCGGCTTACATGATTCCGAGGAAGATCGCGCAGCTTGCGGCATTTCCGCTGACTGCCAATGGCAAGATCGATCGCCGCGCTCTAGCTCTAATGGATGCGAAGAAGAACCAGCGGCACCCAGCAGAGATGGTTGAAGAGACCGAGCGATTTTCGGCCGCCGACGTAGAGTCCGAAACGGAACTGCGGATGCACCGAATATGGCAGAAGATATTTGAGGGAGCAGAGATGAGCGCCGACTCGAACTTCTTCGATCTCGGAGGCGATTCTCTGTTGCTAGTCAGGCTCCAGTCGATGATCACGCGTCAGTTCGGCGTTCAAGTGACGATGGTCGATATCGCACATCACCTGACGCTTCGGACGCTTTCGGCATGGGTCGATCAATTGCAATCAGAGGCTGCGTCGCTCCCTCCCGCTCGTCCATTGAACCCGCGAGTTCTGCCAATCAATTCGGTTGAGGCCGCGACGCCGATTTTCATGATTCCGCAGATGATGATCTTTTCCGATATGGCTGCCGCACTGGGCACCAGCCAGCCGGTGTATGCGCTGCAGATGCTCGATGAAGACGTTCCATCGGCGATGGATTCTGCGAGTCTTGAGGAGATTGCAGTGCTCTACTGCAACTTGATCCGTGAGGTTCAGCCTCACGGTCCTTATCGGCTTGGCGGCTGGTGTTTATGGGGATTGGTTGCCTACGAGGTGGCGCGACTGCTTGAGAAACAAGGGACAGATGTCGAACTACTGATTATCGTGGATACGTGGGCGCCGGGGCATTGGGACGGTCACTCACCGTCCCGTGAATTGTTCCTCGCCGCCGCTCACAGCGCATATCGATTGGGCCGAATGGCACGCCGCTTCTGGCTCGGCACGATGGAAGAGCGGAAGAAAGACATACTGTCCGGACTGCGCAGCATGAGAGACTCGGGGCCTGCTACGCCCAACAACTTTGCGCCGAGCCATATTGAACGACTGGTGTCTAGCGCAGCCGTGGCTTATCGGCCTGAACCGGTCCAGGGCAACGTCTTGATCTTCCGGAGCGAGTTGCGGTCGGGTGGGCCGCTGGCCAGGAACGATATGGGATGGGGACGGGTGCTGAGGCGCCCGGTGAATGTGACGACGCTGCCGGGCAACCACCGAGAGATCTTCGATCCTCCTGGCGCGAACATGATGGCTGAATGCATTCAGGAAATGCTCGACTTCGAGCAGGCGTTGTAGTGTCGACGAAACAACTGCGACGACAAAAGAGGCAGAATTCGTAACTCGGATGCAGCGTCGATCTTAGTTGTCATGGCGCATTCCGCTATAAACTCAGATGGTCAGGCGCACATTCAAAGGTCCGCCACTACGAAGCGGTTGGCAGTTACGGCATCCAGGACTCATGTGTATCGGTCCTGGTCTGGACGCAAGAAGGGTGCTACGATGCAAATTTGGAGATTGCTTTGTTTCTGGCTAGAGCTGCCACAGTGACGATTGCCTTCTTTGTGTTCTGAAAAACGATGAGTTGTTTCGGAATTAAGGGATCAGGATGACAAAGCAAAAACCCACGGTGGATTTTCTCTCATATTTGCGTAGTCTGGATGTCCAGTTGACGATCCAGGATGATCGCTTGGCTTGCACGGCTCCCAAAGGGGTGTTGAACGCCGCATTGACCGGCGAGCTAAAGGCGCGAAAATCCGAGATCCTCGAATTCCTTCGCGCGACCGCTCCTGCTACCGCTTCCAACACCCCCATTGCGCCTATCCGTCGCGATGGCCCCTTGATTCCCTCGCTCGCCCAGCAAAGATTGTGGTTCCTGGAACAATTTAACGAAGATAGCACTGCATACAACATTTCTTGCGGGCTTCATTTCCGCGGTTTTCTGGATCAAGACGCGCTGAATCGCAGCTTTCAGGAGGTGATTCGCCGCCACGAGGTGTTACGAACGAGATTGATCAATGTGGACGGCTCTCCCAAAGGATTGGTTGGGACAGGGGCCGACTGGAAGCTTGACGTGCGGTCATTGACCGAGATCCCGGCGGCTCAACGAGCCGACGAGTTGAAGCGAATCGCCGTCGCCGAGGCCGGGACTCGGTTCGACCTCACCTCATCGATTCCAATTCGCGCCTGCCTAGCGATGCTCGACGACGAGGAACATGCTCTCATCGTCAATATCCATCATATTGCGGCCGACGGATGGTCTTTGGGTGTGCTGACCAGGGAACTGACTCAGATCTACGATTCATTGCGGAAGGGCCAGGCCTCGCCTCTGGCTAAGCTTTCCATTCAGTACTCAGATTATGCTTATTGGCACAGAGGGCAAGTGGACAGCGGAGTCTTCCAGCCCGAAGTCCTGTACTGGAAGAGACAACTCCGTGGCCCGCTTCCAGTCATGGAGCTTCCAATAGACCGACAGAGACACGCCACAATGAGCTACCGTGGATCGAGAAGCAAACAAATTCTCGATGCCCGAGTCAACGATTCCATTCGGCTTTTCGCCACGGCGCGCAAAACCACGCCGTTTGTTGCCCTCATGACGGCCTTCAAGATTCTTTTATTCCGTTACACGTCTCAAGCTGACGTTATCGTAGGGTCCGCGACTGCCGGCCGCAGCCGCAAGGAATTTCAAGATCTGATCGGTTTGTTCATGAACAATCTGGTTTTGCGGACCGATCTCTCAGGCGATCCAACAGGAGAGGAGGCGATCTCCAGAGTACGGGATACCGTTCTGAATGCTTTTGCGAATGAGAACGTGACGCTGGACCATTTGCTCGAAGTTCTCAAGCCGAATCGGGAACTCAATCGATCGCCTTTATTCCAAGTCATGTTCATCCTGCACAATTTCTCCGGCTCGCCGCCTGAATTAGCCGGCGTGACGATCGAGCCTTTGGAATTCGATCCAGGGACGTCGCGGTACGACCTGACCATTGAGGCTTCCGAGGATCGCGGTCAACTGCAGTTGGCATGGCAATACAATACCGATCTCTTCGATGAGGTCACAATCGAACGCCTACAGCAGAGCTATCTCCAGGCGCTGGAGCAGATGATGGCGCAGCCGCAACTTCCGGTTTCGCGGTTGGAGATTGTCGGGCCGGCGGAGAGGGAGCGATTCCTTGCCGCAGTTGAGAGGACCCCGTATCCAAACCTCTGTCTCCATGAGTGGTTTGCCCAGCAGGCGGTTCGCACGCCGGATGCGGTAGCTGTGGTCTGTGGCGGCGAGCAACTCAGCTATCGGGAGCTGCATGCGCGTAGCGCCCGGCTGGCCAATCGCCTGCGTTCCATGGGGGTAGGGCCTGAGGTTCTGGTTGCCGTGTGCCTTCAGCGGTCGGAGGAGATGCTTGTGGCGTTGCTGGCCGTGCTGAGCGCGGGCGGGGCTTACGTGCCGTTAGATCCGCAGTATCCTCGGGAGCGGCTGGCGTTCATGCTAACCGATAGCGCAGCCGCAGTGGTGATTACGGAAGAGCCCCTTCTGAATGTGTTGCCGGTGGTTTCTGTTCCCTGTATTTGCATGGATCGGGAAGGCGCCTCTCTTCTGTCGGAGAGTTCGTCGCCGCCGGCCACGAGCGTTTCGCCGCATAACCTGGCGTATGTCATCTATACATCGGGTTCTACCGGTGAGCCGAAGGGCGTGGAGGTCACACATCGGTCGTTGGTGAACGTGCTTGCGCACATGGCGCGCGAGTTTGGGACTGGCCCGCAGGACCGCCTATTGGCGGTTACGACATTGTCGTTCGACATCGCCGGATTGGAGCTGTATCTGCCGTTGGTATGCGGAGCGCGCGTGATCCTGACGGCTCGGGAGAGCGCATGGGATGGCAGCGCGTTGGCGGATCTGCTGGAGAAGTCCGGCGCCACCCTAATGCAAGCCACACCGGTCACCTGGCGGCTTTTGCTCGATGCTGGCTGGACCGGTACCGCTGGACTGAAGATTCTCTGCGGGGGCGAGGCGCTTACGGAGGATTTAGCGAGGCGTCTTGTGGCGACTGGCAGTGAGATGTGGAATCTCTACGGACCCACCGAGACCACTATTTGGTCGACTGCTCAAAGGTTGGACGCTCAGTTCGGCGATGTTTCCATTGGAAAGCCCATCGCCAATACGGAGGCATACGTCTTGGACGCGAACAAGCAGTTGACTCCGATTGGCGTTTCCGGAGAGCTTTATCTAGGGGGCGATGGGCTGGCCAGGGGATACTTGCGCCGTCCGGAGCTTACCGCGGAGCGATTTGTGGCGCATCCCTTCCGCGCTGGAGAGCGGCTTTACAGAACCGGAGATATGGTGCGCCGGCTGGCAGATGGAAATCTCGAATACCTGGGCAGAATGGATCAGCAGATCAAGCTAAGGGGATTCAGGATCGAATTAGGGGAGATTGAGATTGCGCTGGAGGAACAGCCGGATATTCAGCAGGCAGTGGTGGTGATGCAGGCGGACGATCGAGGCGAACAACGGCTAACGGCATATCTGGTGCCGCGCGGCGGAGCCGCCGTCAATCCGGGTGAATTACGCGAGAACCTATTGCGAAAGCTATCCGACTACATGGTTCCATCGGCCTTTGTGCGGCTCGACGAGCTTCCGCTCACTCCCAATAAAAAGGTGGACCGAAAGGCGCTGGCCGCGCTGCGATTCGAAGTTCCGGTTTCTTCAGTGTATGTGCCGCCCGGCACCGACACCGAGCAAAAGGTCGCGGCCATCTGGAAGGAGCTTCTGGGGATCGAACGGATCGGTGTCTCGGATAACTTCTTCGATATAGGAGGGTACTCTTTGTTGGTGGCGCAGCTGCAAAATCGCCTTCGACGCCAGTTTCAAAAGGAGATCTCGCTCGTCGAACTGTTTCAGCATCCCACGATAGCTTCCCAGGCGTCCCTGGTTGCTCCGCCAGAGTCGCCAGCATCTCCTCCATCCTCCGAACTAGTTCTGTCAGGGAACTAGCCATGTCTTTTCCTTCGTCTTCAATCGCGATCATCGGGCTCTCGGGCCGTTTTCCGGATGCCCCAAATTTACGTGCGTTCTGGCGGAACCTCGAGCAGGGCGTTGAATCCCTGATCCCATATTCCGACGAAGAGGCGCTAGCGGCGGGCGTTCCCGCGGAGATGCTCAAGAATCCGAACTTTGTCAAGAAGGGCACTCCGTTTGAGAACGCGGACTTATTCGACGCCGACTTCTTTGGCTACAACCCCAACGAGGCCGAGATCATCGATCCGCAGCAGCGTATTTTTCTTGAGTGCGCATGGGAAGCCCTGGAGGATGCAGGCTATGCCGGCGAGCAGGGGCCGGATGTTGTCGGGGTATACGCCGGTTCGACCACCAGCAGCTATATCTACAATTTGTTGAGGAACCCCGCGGTGTTTGAGGCCAGCGGCGGTTATCAGGTGATGATCGGGAATGACAAAGACTATCTGGCGACTCGCGTTTCGTACAAACTCAATCTGCAGGGACCCAGCTTAACGATCCAGACAGCTTGCTCGACGTCTCTGGTGGCCGTCCAAACTGCCTGCGCCGGAATCCTGAGCGGACATTGCACGATTGCGCTGGCGGGGGGCGTATCGGTGGGATTTCCGCAAAGGGCGGGATATCTCTTTACGGAGGGAATGATCTTCTCGCCGGACGGGCACTGCCGGCCGTTCGATGTGCAGGGCCGAGGAATTCGGGCAGGGGCCGGAGCTGGAATCGTAGTTCTCAAACGCCTGGAAGAAGCGCTGCGAGATGGGGATTGCATTCGCGCCGTGATTCGCGGCTCCGCCTCCAACAACGATGGCGGCGTGAAGATGGGTTATACCACGCCCAGTATTGCAGGACAGGCGCGAGCGATTGCAGAGGCGCTTCGCCTCTCTCAGGTCGATCCCGATTCACTGAGCTATATCGAGGCCCACGGGACAGGGACACCGGTCGGAGATCCGATCGAGATTGCGGCCCTGACCCGAGTCTTCCGCGCCTCCACTGACAGGAAGCAGTTTTGCGCCGTCGGTTCGGTCAAGGGCAACATCGGGCATCTCGACGCGGCGGCAGGCGTGGCTGGGTTGATCAAGACGGTTCTTGCTCTAGAGTACAAACGCATCCCGCCAAGTCTGAATTTCCGCCAGCCGAATCCGGAGATCGATTTCGAAAACAGTCCATTCTTTGTGAATGCTTTACTCACCGACTGGGAATCGATGGGACAACCGCGTCGCGCTGGGATCAGCTCATTCGGCATAGGGGGGAGCAATGCGCACGTCGTGATGGAGGAGGCGCCTGCGCGCGGGGAGACAAAGACGAAGTGGCCGTCCCAAATACTTGTGCTGTCGGCCAAAAGCGCTACGGCGCTTGAGGCGACTGTCGCCAACGTGGCTGAGCATCTCGCTGCCCACCCATCCGTCTTGCTGGCAGATATCTGCTACACGGCACAAGTAGGGCGCAAGCGTTTCCCGCACCGGCTCATGCTGATTTGTCACGACCGCGAGGATGCCGTTCGGGCGCTTGCGGGATCGGAGAGACGAAGGCTTGTCACTGGATTTGAAGAAGCTATCTCCCGGCCTGTGGTCTTTATGTTCAGCGGGCAGGGCAGCCAACATGCCGGAATGGCGCGCGGGCTTTATGCCTCTCAGCCGGTCTTCCGCTTTACGCTCGACGAGTGCGCAGCGGTCCTGCAAAGCGAAATTCACTGCGATCTGCGGGAGGTTTTGTATTCGCCTGAGATGACGTCCTCCTTGACTGAGACCCGCTTCGCCCAACCAGCGCTGTTCGCGATTGAGTATTCGCTTGCGCGATTGTGGATGTCGTGGGGAGTGCATCCCGAGAGCATGATCGGCCACAGTATTGGGGAGTATGTAGCGGCTTGTCTTGCCGGAGTATTTTCGTTGGAGGATGGGCTTCGGCTGGTTGCGGCTCGTGGCCGGCTGATGCAGGAGATGCCGGCCGGGGCGATGCTGGCGGTCGGGTTATCAGCGGATGAGTTGGGGAGTTTTACTGGCGGCAGTTCCGGGTTGTCGCTGGCGGCGGTGAACGCTCCTCGCATGTGCACGATTGCCGGAACGGAGTCGGCGATTCGTACGGTTCAGTTGAGATTGGAGGCGCGTGGCGTCGATTGCCGCCCGCTGCAAACCTCGCACGCCTTTCATTCGAGCATGATGGACGGCGTGCTGGATCAATACCGCGAACGTGTCAACAAGTGCCTGCTGTCCGCTCCCAATATCCCCTTTCTTTCCAATGTCACTGGGCGTTGGATATTACCCGGGGAGGCAACCGATCCTTCCTACTGGACCAACCACCTTCGCCAAACGGTCCTGTTCGCTGATGGGATACGGGAATTGGCAACGAATGCTTCGCGCGCGTTTCTCGAAGTCGGTCCCGGAAGGGCACTCGCTTCTCTTGCTCAAGAATGTCTCCGCGGCACGCAAAAAAGCCAAGTCCTGGCGACGCTTCCGCATCCTAAGGATCCACAGGCCGAGGAAGATCATGTGCTGGCAACAGTGGGCAAGCTCTGGCTCAGTGGGGTCCCGGTTGACTGGGCAGGCTTGCACAAGGGCGAAACGGTTTACCGCGTGCCATTGCCCACATATCCATTCGAGTCGAAGCGATATTGGGTGTCGCCACAGTTGAATGCTGCGGCGCCGGCCGAGTCCGTGCCGACGGAGAAGCTTGAGACGAAGATACCATTCAGCGATTGGTTCTATCTTCCTTCGTGGCGACGTTCCCTGCCTCCTACAGCAGCAGAATCGGCTGCGAGCTACGGACCGTGGCTGATTTTCATGGATGAAAAGGGGTTGGGGGACTCGCTCATCGGGGCGCTGAAGTCGCGGGGCGAGCAGAGTGTGACGGTGCGCAGGGGAAGTTCATTCTCGCGCCAGGGAGATCGCGAGTACATCATCGACCGCAACCGCGCGGAAGACTACCAGGATCTGCTCAGCCATATCTCTGCCGGAGGAAGCGTTCCTCGTTCCGTGCTCTATCTCTGGAGTTCCGAAGATTCGAAACGGGGCAGCGGCCGCGCGGGGTTTCACGATCTGAGGATGCTTGCGCAGGCACTCGGCGAGCGAACGAATAGCGGTCCCATCGACTGTATCGTTGTGACTTCGGGCATGCACGCGATCAATGGCAGCGAAGCGGTCGATCCAGAGCTATCTCTCTTACTCGGACCGTGTAAGGTAATTCCCCGAGAATACCCGCATATTCGTTGTCGAGCGATTGATATTCCAGGAGACGAGCCCACCTCCGCGACGATTCAATCCGTCGTTCTGGAGCCGGGGATGCCACATACCTCCCGAGCCATAGCCTATCGGGCTGGGTATCGCTGGGAGCAGACCTTCGAGCGTCTCCCTCTGCCGGCGAAGGCAGGCAGCGGTTTGCGAGAGCATGGCGTCTACCTCATTACCGGCGGCATGGGCGGAATCGGCCTCACATTCGCGGCGCATCTGGCGGAGACCGCACAAGCGAAGATCGCATTGGTGGGGCGAACGCCTCTGCCTGATCGATCTCTCTGGTCTCAATGGATAGAAACCCACGATGTAGACGATGAGACATGCCGGAAGATTCGCGAGTTGCAACGGATCGAGTCGCTGGGCGGCGATGTGCTTTCGATCGCGGTAAACGGATGTGATTATGACTCGATGCGTGAGGCGATACGGCAGATACATGAGCAATTTGGTCCGATCAACGGGGCGATCCATGCCGCGGGAATCGTTGAGCCCGGGCTGGTGCAATTCAAGTCCGAAGCCTCAGCCGACCGGGTTCTAGATCCCAAGGTGGAAGGCACGCTCATACTGGAATCGCTATTGGAGAAGGAGCCGCTCGATTTTTTGATGCTTTGCTCTTCCGTCAATGCAATTTGCGGTTTCGCTGGATCGGTTGACTACACTGCGGGGAATTGCTTCCTCGACGCTTTCGCGAGCTCGCGCTTCCGCGGAGGGCGTTCGGAGGTCGTTTCGATCAATTGGGACGCTTGGCGCGAGGTCGGTATGGCCTTCAAGAGACGTCCGGGCTTCGATTCAACCCAAGGGGGCAAGCGGGAGTACGACGAGAGCGGCATCTCTCCCGCTGAGGGAGTGGAAGCGTTCCGGCGTGCGCTGGCCTCAGGCCTGCCGCAGGTCGCAGTGATCACCCGCGATTTGAACTTCCTGCTGGAGGAACTGGATGGCGGCGCCGTTTCTCCGACCTCGGCGGTGGACGTCTTGCCGAATCCGGGAGCCCAGAACGCGGAGCAGCCGGTGCATTACCGTCCTAACTTGGCGACTGCGTATGCCGCCCCCGAGACCGATACCCAGCGCTTCCTGACGGAAATCTGGACAGAGTCGCTGGGCATCACCGATATAGGGCTGGATGATAACTTCTTCGAACTGGGCGGCCACTCTCTGCTTGCCGTAGGCGTACTTTCCCGGATACGAACTAATTTTGGCGTAACCATTTCCTTGCGAGCGATCTTTGACGCACCGACGATTCGATTACTATCGGAGCAATTGGACACGCTCATCTGGGCGACGTCGTCCCTGCCGCCGGTTTCGAGCGATGCGTCCGAGGAGCGCGAGCAGATTGAGCTTTAACGAATCAAACGGGACGGGCGGTGGTCGATGCGGACAGGCTAGAGCAAAACCACGATAACCGTGCCCCGAAAAGCTTTGTTCAGGGTATTGATTTCTTAAGGAAATCAATACTTTGCGGATTCGGCCTTGGGTTCATCTATCGTGATTTTGCTATAAGGCCCATCGAGCTGAAAGCTTGAGATTGGCCGGTCCGGCTGCTCTGCGATTTTAAGTACGATTGCGAACTTTCCGATGAGATTCTTTATGTCGGACTCGTCGAATATATCCGTACAGTACTCGAAGGACCCAGTGATTTCACGGCCGTTCTCGATCAGATTTAAGGTCAAATCATATCGCGCTGTGCCAGGGTTGGTATTGATTTGTCGAAGCACCCTAGTAGTTGGCTGATACGATTCGAATCCAAGCATAACTTGAAAGATAGGGGATCGTCCGGATCTGCGGTCCGGTTTAAGAGCGCGCACAAGCTTCTGGAAGGGGACTTCGCTGTTGTCGTAGGCCTCGATCGCGGTGTCCCGGATGCGTCTAAGAATTTCGCGAAATGTATGCTCCGGGGTCAGCTGGCAGCGAAACGCTAACATATTGACAAATGGACCTATCATTCGTTCTGTCACCATATCTGTGCGATTTGTAATGGGGCTTCCAATGCAGAAGTCTTCCGCGCCGGAAGAAAGATGCAGAAGCAAGGCTAGCGTGGCCAAGAATGTTATGAACGGGGTCGCGCGCTCTTCCAGGCCAAGCTGGTCTAGCGACTTTCGAAGAGAATCTGGGATGGCGAACGGCAGAGCAGCTCCCCAAGACGTTCTCCGCTTAGGGTATGGGTGGGTATGTGGCAGCTCTAGAAAGGGAGGCGTTCCTGTGAGCTTGCGCTTCCAATATCTGATCTGCTTTTCGATTGCCTCGCTATTCATTCGTTTCGTCGACCAGACAGCGTAGTCGGCATACTGCAAGGAGTTATCTGGAAGATTGGCAGGTTCGCTTCCGGTGGCCGCTTGATATAAGGCAATCAATTCTTCAAGCAATACGTCGAGAGACTTGCGATCTGCGACTATGTGATGGATGCACCAATAGAGCGCGTGCTTCTGTTGGTGCAGTTGAAACAGAACGACCCGAAGGAGCGGCGGCCGTTTGAGATCAAAGGGCTTTCGCGCCTGTTCGCCGATCATATCCCTCAAGCGTTGGTCGCGTTCGTGCTCTGGGAAGGAAGATAGATCGATAAACTCTACATCGGCCTCCGCTTCTTCGGAGATGGACTGGAAGAGATCACCATCCTCCTCAAAAAATCCGGTCCGCAATATTTGATGCCGCGCCAGCAATTGATTGATAGAGTTCTGAATCGCAACACGATCGATTTCGGTTTCAATGAGAAATGCTTCAGGAATGTTGTAGGCAACGTTGCCTGGATCATGATGATTGACAAGCCAAAGCCCCTGCTGCGCGGGAGTTTGAGGAATTCTTCCAGAGTCCGTTTCACGAGGTGTGAGTGGTTGATAGAAAGAAGTCGATGCTTTTAGAAAGGCCAGTAGCTCGGGTTTACGGCGTAGGAGTTCGGCATGCAATTGTGAGTCAATTGCTCCAGCGGGCGCGTTGATTTGCAGACGCCCGTCCTTCACTCCGATACTTATCTGCCTCTTTTGCAAAGAAGAGAGAAACTGCGAGGTTGTTAATTTGTCCATAGCTCAGAAGATGTACCTGCCCGCTGAGACGCGGCGACGTTTCTATCGGCAATTGCGGTGATGGGCTTACATGTGAGGGTATGATTATATACGTACCCTATGAATCCCTGGATCATCTACAGCCAGCCCAAATCCTCTGCGCATCTTCGACTGTTTGCGTTCCCGCATGCCGGTGGAGGCTCGGGATCTTTCCGGGGGTGGGCGAACCGCCTTGGCGATGAGATTGAGCTTGGCTATGTGCAGCTGCCCGGCCGGGAGTCGAGATTTCGCGAGAGTCCTTACGATTCGATGGCGGAATTAATTTCGCCTCTTGTCGATGCTCTGTTGGGTCATCTGGATCGAGAGTTTGCATTCTATGGACACAGCCTCGGCGCCAAGGTTGCTTTTGAAGCGATGCGTGAGCTGCGCCGCCGCGGCTTGAGGGAACCTCTTCATCTGTTCGTCGCAGCATGTCCGGCGCCGCAGCTGCCATGGCCGCTGCCGCCGATGCATGGCCTGGCGACGCCCGAATTCCTGGACGAGATGCAGGCGCGATACGGCGGGATTCCGGCTGAGGTTAGAGAAGACGATGACCTCATGGCCCTGTTGTTGCCGACGTTGAGGGCAGACATCCGGATGATTGAAACGTACGCCTACACTCCCGAGGCGCCGCTGGAGTGTGGACTCACCGTGTTCGGCGGTCTTGAGGATCCAATGGTGGAAGAACCTTCGCTGGCCGCATGGAAGCTTCAGACGAAGAGCCGATTCCGTCTGCAAATGGAGCTTGGAGGGCACTTTTTCCCGCAGCGGACACAATCGCGGTTTCTTGAATCCCTCGCCGCAGAGCTGTTGGACGCCGCGAGAGTGGACGAGAAACTATGAATTCCGATCCATCCAGCCCGGAGCGCCCATCCCAGCTTTCGCCGCTGAAGCAGGCGCTCTTTGCGCTTGAGGATATGCAGGCGCGCCTGGCTGCATCGGAGCAGGCCCGGAATGAACCGATCGCGATCGTAGGCATGGGATGCCGATTTCCGGGTGCCAAGGATCCGGCGAGCTTCTGGGATCTGTTGCAGGCTGGGCGCGATGCGGTGAGCGAGGTCCCGGAGTCGCGCTGGAAGATCGATGAGTACTACGACGCGGACCCGGATGCACCAGGAAAGATGTCTAGCCGCTGGGGAGGGTTTCTGGACGGGATCGATCAGTTCGATCCGGAGTTCTTCGGCATATCCCCGAGGGAAGCAACGTATATGGATCCGCAGCAGCGGTTGTTGCTGGAGGTCTCCTGGGAGGCGCTGGAGAACGCAGGCCAGGGCCCGCGAGACCTTGCGGCCTGTCAAACGGGAATTTTCGTTGGCCTGACCAGCGATGAATACGCGCAGTTGTCCTATCGCGATGGCAATCTTTCGCGGTTCAACGCATACTTCGCCTCCGGGACCGCGCGAAGCGTTGCGGGTGGCCGTATCTCTTACATTCTCGGTGTCGAGGGGCCGAATATGTCGATCGATACCGCATGTTCGTCTTCGCTCGTGGCGGTGCATACGGCCTGTATGCATCTGCGCATGCGCGAGTGCCGGATGGCGTTGGCGGGCGGGGTTACGGTGATTCTCTCTCCGGAGATCGGGATCGCCTTTTCCAAGGCGCACATGATGGCGCCCGATGGGCGGTGCAAGACATTCGACTCTCGCGCCAATGGATTCGTGCGGGGCGAAGGCTGCGGCATGGTTGTGCTGAAGCGGCTCTCGGATGCGGTTGCCGACGGGGACCGCATCCTAGCGGTGATTCGGGGTTCAGCCGTGAACCAGGATGGCCGGAGCAGCGGCATGACAGCTCCCAATGGGATGGCCCAGGAAGCGTTGATCCGGGCGGCGTTGGCCCAGGCTCGAGTTCGACCGGAGGAGATCGGATATGTGGAGGCTCATGGAACGGGCACATCGCTCGGAGATCCGATTGAGGCTCATGCGCTGGCCCGTGTTCTCGGTGCGGGTCGCGATTGGCAGAATCCTCTAGCGATCGGCTCGGTAAAGACCAATGTTGGTCATTTGGAAGCCGCGGCAGGTGTTGCGGGACTGATGAAGGCGGTTCTGGCGCTCGGCCATGAGCACATTCCTCCCAATCTGCACTTTGAGGCTCTCAACCCTCACATCGATTGGGAGGGGGCGCCGATCGAGATTCCCGTTCGCGGACGGCCATGGCCCAGGAGTGAGCGCCGGCGTTTGGCGGGCGTAAGTTCGTTTGGCTTCAGTGGCACGAATGCGCACATCGTCCTGGAGGAAGCGCCTCAGTCTGGGCCGAGGGCGCTGGGCAGGGAACGGCCGGTGCATCTCCTCGCGCTTTCCGCGCGGAGTGAATCGGCATTGCGTGAACTGGGCCGGCGTTATAGCGAGATATTGGATGACGGTCCGACTTCCATCGGCGATCTCTGCTATACCGCCAATGCCGGCCGGGCTCACTTCGAGTATCGCGTGGCTGTGACTGGTTCTTCGCGGGGGGAGTTGCGGGACGCATTGCTGAAGGCGCTACCCGGACATCGCGTGCGGGACCGGGATGGCATACGTCCGATCTTTCTGTTTCCCGGACAAGGCGCGCAGTTTACCGGCATGGGTAAGCAGCTATTCGATAGCCATCCGGTCTTCCGAGCCACCATCGAGCAATGCGCCGGAATATTGGATGGAGAGCTCGATACGCCGCTGCTCGATGTGCTGTGGGGATCTTCTACTCACCTGCTCGATCAGACGGCCTATAGCCAGCCTGGATTGTTCTCAGTCGAATACGCACTGGCCACGCTTTGGCGCAGTTGGGGAATTGAGCCTGCGGCTGTCTTGGGGCATAGCGTCGGGGAATATGCGGCGGCTTGCGTCGCCGGCGTATACACACTTCCCGAGGGGCTGAAACTGATTGCCCAGCGCGGCCGGCTGATGCAGGGGGTCCGCGGCCATGGAGCAATGGCCGCAGTCCACGCGAGCGAGGATAGAGCGCGAGATGCGCTGCGCGGTCTGGAACAACGAGTCTCTATTTCCGCGGACAATGGCCCCCGGAGTCTGGTTATCTCCGGGTATGAGCAGGACCTGCGAATTGCCGAAGAGCGGCTGATGAAGACGGGCGTCGACACGCAACGGTTGAACGTGTCGCACGCTTTCCATTCTCCACAGATGGATGAGATGCTGGAGGCTTTTGAGACGGTCGCGCGAGGCATCGAGTTTCGGCGCCCACAGCTACGCGTCATCTCAAGCGTAACCGGCAGGGTGGTCGCACGCGACGAGATGAGCGACGCGGGCTATTGGCGCCGCCAGGTAAGTCAGCCGGTTCGATTCCGCCAGGCGATTGAGACTCTGCGCGATGCCGGCGATGAGCTGTTTCTTGAGGTTGGGCCGGGAGGCGTTCTGACTGGATTGGGGCGGCGATCCATGGAGGCTTCCCAGGCCACATGGCTCCTGTCGTTGCGCCAGCAACGGGAGGAGTGGCCTCAAATACTGGATAGCCTTTCGCAGTTGTATGTACGCGGGGCCGAGGTGAATTGGGCTGCCTACGATCGGCCATTTCAACGCCGCAAAGTCGAGCTGCCTGGCTATCCCTTCGAGCGTCAGCGCTATTGGATCAACGCTCCGGTGGCGCGACCCGAGAGCACGAGCGCGGTATCAACCAAACTCTTACAGGGCTTACCGGCAGAGGCTGACGACGACCGTCGTAGGAATGCGAACCCATCGGACCAATGGTTCTACCGAGTGGCATGGAAGGAATGCGAATCCCTTCGAAAGGTTAACGAGCTTGCCTGCCGGCACTGGATCGTGCTCGCGGATAGAACGGATTTGGCCCAAGCGCTAGCCGCTCGCATGCAGTCCGCCGGCTGCGTGTGTGTCCTGACCGGCGGCGGGGGAGCTGAATTCAAGCGCGCCCTCGCACAGACAGAGCCGCACAGGACGGGAATTGTCGACCTGCGTCACTTGGAGAATGTTGAGGGGGCTCCGGCGCAGTCTTGCCTAACGCTCGCCGGTCTGGCGAAGGATGTAGCCCTGAGTAACCAGGCCGGGTTGACGATATGGAGCATCACTCGGGGAGGTCAAGTTACGGGACGCGAATCCGTCCGGGTCTTTCCATGGCTGGCTCCGGCTTGGGGCCTTGGAAGGACAATTGTCTCCGAGCACCCGGATATCTGGGGCGGAATGGTGGACCTGGATCCGGCCGCCGGCGCCGGTGAGAGCGCGGACCAGCTATGGAGACATCTGCAGGCGTGGGACGGAGAAGACCAGGTTGCATTCCGGGATGGCCGCCGTCTGGCGGCCCGGCTGGAACGGGATGTTCCGCGCTCATCCAACGGCCCTGAGTTTCACGCCGATGCGTCGTACCTGATTACCGGAGGATTCGGGGGACTGGGTTTAGAGATTGCGCGTTGGATGGTTGGGCGAGGAGCCAGGAGTGTGATCCTTGCAGGCCGGAGTTCCTTGCCCCCACGAGAAAAGTGGAGCGATCTACCGTCCGGGGATTCCCGTAGCCGAGCCGTTTCGATCCTGTTGGAGTTGGAGAGATCGGGCGCGACAATACACGCCGTGTCTTTGGATGTAGGGGACGAAGGTGCGCTGCACGGATTCTTGCAATCGTATGAGGACGGAGACGGCCCGCCGATTCGGGGAATCATGCATGCGGCAGGAGCGATGAGGCATGCCCTTGTCACGCAGGTAACTGCGGACGATTTCGGTATCTCGTTCGGTGCGAAGGTGGACGGGACGAGGCACCTTCATCAGGCGTTTCTGAGCGCACCGCTTGATTTCTTTGTAACGTTCTCGTCGGCTTCCGCGATCTTGAGTTCACAGCGTCTGGGCGCCTACGCTGCGTCCAATGCGTTTCTGGATGCGATGGCCGAGTACCGCAAGGGCCTGGGCTTGCCATCCCTGAGCGTAAATTGGGGGGTTTGGGCTGGACTTGGCATGGCTAACACCGAAGATGCCAATGTGCAGGCGCTGGGGGATCGCGGCCTGGCGGGCATGAAGATTGAGGAAGGACTGGCCTGCCTCGGCAGGCTGATGTCAGGTCCTGGCGGTCAGGCTTGCGTATTGCCGGTGGATTGGAAGAGATGGAAGGAGTTGTACCCCGCATACATGGCCACGCCGTTTTTCTCAGAGGGGGTGAGCGAGATTGCGGCGGCCCCGGCTTCAGCGCCGGTTTCGAAACCAGCGAATGAGCTTCTGGATCGATTGAAACTCACGCCTGAATCGATGCGGTTGAACGTCATTCGGGAGTTCATACAGAGGATTACAGCGGGTTTGCTTGGATTTCCACCCAATCATCGACTCGATCCTCTTCAACCGTTGAACGAGCTTGGCCTGGATTCTCTGATGGCAGTTGAACTGCGCAATGCCTTGGCTAAAGAGGTTGGACAGAGTTTGCCGGCGACGCTGTTGTTCAACTATCCGGCGGTTGAGGACATTACTATGTATCTGGGGAAGCTGCTGCTCGGTGTCACGGTGGGCGCGGAGCCGGGTGAAGCATCTGCCGGAGCAAGACGGAATGCGCTCGACGACATTGAAGACCTCTCCGACGAAGAGGTGGATCGCATGCTGGCGATGAAGTGGAAGCGGCCCAATGAGTAATTTCCGGGAACGCCTGGAGGGTCTTTCGCAAAAGCGGCTCATGCTGCTTGCGCTCGACTTGCATTCTCAGCTCGAAGATCTCCAGGAGCGAAAGACCGAGCCGATCGCGGTCATCGGAGTGGGGTGCCGTATTCCGGGAGGCGAAGGCGGACCCGATGCCTTCTGGCAGCTTCTGGAAGAGGGAAGGAGCTCGATTCGTGAGATTCCTGCCGACCGCTGGGACGCGGAAGCATATTACGACGGCAATCTCGACGCGCCGGGCCGAATGTCCTCCAAATGGGGTGGGTTCCTATCTCATATCGACGAGTTCGATGCCCAGTTTTTTGGAATTGCGGGGCGTGAAGCCAATGGCATGGATCCTCAACATCGCATGCTTCTTGAGGTCTGCTGGGAAGCGCTGGAGCATGGGGGGCATTCGCCGCGCAAGCTGGCTGGTTCCGCTACGGGGGTGTTTGTTGGACTCTCCGCCAGTGACTATCAGACGATGCTGCTGGCGATGGGCAGCGATGCGATCGACGGTTATCTTGCAAGCGGCACCTCGGCTAGCATCGCTGCCGGCAGAATCTCCTATACGCTCGGACTGCACGGTCCGAGTATGGCGATCGATACGGCCTGTTCGGCGTCGTTGGTAGCAGTCCACCTCGCTTGCCAGAGTCTTCGTACGCGGGAATGCTCGATGGCGCTGGCTGGTGGAGTGAATGCCATTCTTTCCCCGGCGACGACAATCGCGCTTTCGAAGGCACATATGATGTCTCTGGACGGCCGATGCAAGACGTTTGACTCGCATGCGGATGGCTTTGTGCGATCCGAAGGGTGCGGCATCGTTTTGCTGAAGCGGCTCTCGGACGCAGTGGCAGACAGGGACCATATACTTGCGCTGATCCGTGGTTCGGCAGTCAATCAGGACGGACGGAGCAGCGGCATGACCGCGCCCAATGGAGTAGCCCAGGAAGGCGTGATCCGCTCGGCATTGAGCCACGCCGGTGTTCAGCCGGAGGAGATCGACTATGTGGAGGCTCATGGAACAGGGACGTCTCTGGGGGATCCGATCGAAGCCCACGCATTGGCCGCGGTATTAGGTCCGAGACGCGGGGCGGAGAACCCGCTCGTGGTCGGGTCAGTGAAGACCAACTTGGGACATATGGAGTCAGCCGCCGGGGTCGTGGGACTGATCAAAGTGATTCTGGCGCTACAGCATGAAATGATTCCGCCGCATCTGCATTTCAAACAGCTGAATCCCCACATCGACTGGGGGACGGCGCCGGTGGAAATTCCGCTGGAGGCGCGAAGCTGGCCGCGACGAGAGAGGCGGCGGCTGGCGGGGGTGAGCTCCTTTGGCTTCAGCGGGACGAACGCGCACGTGATTCTGGAAGAGGCGCCGGAGGCGGAAGAGCGGAAGCCAATGCCGGAGCGGGGGCAGCATATACTCACGCTCTCGGCCAGGAACGAGGCTGCACTGCGCCAACTGAACAAGCTGTATGCCGAGGCGCTGGTTCGCGATAATTTGGACGTGGCGGATTTCTGTTATACGGCCAACGCGGGGCGGGCGCACTTCGAACATAGGCTAGCCGTGATTGGCAGTACGCGAGAGGAGATTCGCCAGCGGCTTTTGGTGGCGATGCCGGGAATACCGGCGGGAGCGCGCACGCGGGTTGACCCGGTCTTCCTGTTTCCCGGTCAAGGCGCGCAGTACGCGGGCATGGGAAGAGAGCTCTACGAGACGCAGCCTGTTTTCCGGGCAGCTCTCGAAGAATGTGCCGCCGGTCTGGATCGGGAGTTGAATCGACCCCTCCTCGATGTGCTGTGGGGCGATGCGGCGAATTTGCTGAATGAGACGGTATATACGCAGCCCGCGCTGTTTGCCGTGGAGTACAGTTTGGCTCGCATGTGGCAGAGCTGGGGGATTGAGCCCAGCGTGGTGGCGGGCCATAGCGTGGGTGAGTACGTGGCAGCGTGCTTCGCGGGAGTTTACAGCCTGGCGGATGGATTGAGGCTGATTGCGGGACGGGCGCGCCTTATGCAAGAGGTGAGCGGGTCCGGAGGGATGGTGGCCGCATGGGCCGCGGAAGACCGCGTGCGCGAGTTGTTGCGCGGCTTAGAGGAAAGGGTGGTGATTGCCGCGATCAATGGGCCCGAGAGCGTGGTGATCTCAGGGTATATCGAGGAGCTTGAGAAGGTGGAACAGCGGTTGCGCGATGAGGGAATCCAGGCGCAACGCCTGAGGACGTCGCATGGGTTTCATTCGCCGCAGATGCGGGAGATGGAGGACGCGTTTGAGGCGTTGGCGTCACAGATCCAATATGCGCCGCCGCGGATGCAGATGATTTCAAGTGTAACTGGGCAGCTGATCGCGCCGGAGGAGATGAGCCACCCCTCGTATTGGAGGCGGCAGGTTAGCCAACCGGTGCGATTTCGGCAGGTTATGGAGAGCCTCCGGGATCATGGCAGCCAGGTCTTTCTGGAAGTTGGTCCGGGGACAACGTTAGGGTTCTTAGGGAAAGAAAACATCGGCGGGTCGGAGCAGATGTGGCTGTCGTCCATGCGGCGAGGACAGGGAGATTGCACGCAGGCTCTGGAGAGTCTAGGTGCGCTCTATATGCGAGGAGCGGAGGTGGACTGGGAGGCATTTGACAGGCCCTACGCACGCCGCAGAGTTCCTTTACCAACCTATCCGTTCCAACGCCGGCGTTACTGGGTGGAT